>Ga0187857_10000651_pt1 | contig 41496 bp, 30 predicted proteins | sample June2016WEW_8_10_FD_132984 | JGI IMG/M metagenome (GOLD analysis project Ga0187857, IMG submission 132984) | Peatland microbial communities from SPRUCE experiment site at the Marcell Experimental Forest, Minnesota, USA - June2016WEW_8_100 | ecosystem: Environmental > Terrestrial > Soil >... | reverse complement strand
CTCCGGTCTGCCAGTTCACGGAGCCTCCGGCTCCGTGAACCTGGGGCGGTCGGAACACCGGGCCAGAGGCCCGGCTAACCGGCAGACCAGAGGTCTGCCCCACCCTCCCACCTGAACAGTTACCGCAATTGTAAGGGGCGCCTTTACGCCATTCTGCGAAATCGGTGGAGTGCGAGCGGTTACCACTGCGTGCCAAACCTCAGCCTATGGCTCCGGCGCTATGCCGGCGTGATGCGCTTGGCGCGCACTCGGCCCCTTTAAACTCCGGTCATCGAGTCGGGCGTCAGGCTGGCAGTCAGCGGGGCAAATCTGCGGGCAGTTCCTCCAATACCAGGTCTTTGTAACGCGCTTCGGCGACGGCGCCGCCGTGAATTTGGAGACCGATGACGCCCCACTGGGCGCGCTGCTCTTCCGGCTCGGTGTAATCGGCGGTTTGCAGGCCGTTAATCCAGAGCCGCACCCGCCGGCCCTCGGCACGGATGATGTATTCGTTCCAATCGTTGCGCCGGAGCACCTTGTTCAGAGCGTCCATATCCGCTTTGACGAGCGTCTGGTTCCGCACCCCTTCATCGTAGATGGAGCCCCAGTAATCGGGGTCGCCGATGTCCGCCTGGTAACCGGCCATCTCATTGGGCGGGTCCGCCACGCGACGGCTGCGGAATTGGACCCCGGCGTTGATGAAGCCGGACTTGCCAGTGAGCTTGAACTTGAGGCGCAGGACAAAATTGGTAAACGACCGCGTGGTGCAGAGGAATTCGTTGCGTGGCACGCTGGCCGTGAGGGAGCCGCCGGCGATCTCGCCATGGTCAAGGCGCCAGGTTTGGTTCGTATCCCCTTCCCAACCGGCGAAGGTCGTCCCGTCGAAGAGCGGGTGAGACCCTGGGCCGCCGACGGCAGCCGCCAGTTGCCGCCACCTGGCCATCGTCGGCTCCAGGATCGAGCGAGCGCTTCCCTTGATCCCGTAACCCTGGAAACCGACGGGACCCGTGAACCCGATCTGTTCCAACTTCCGCAGCACCGGGCCGGCATCAAAGCTGCCTTGGTCCAGCGTCTGGATCAGGCGGCTCCAATCCGGCTGCGTGACACCGGCATCGGCGCCGTTAATCGTGGCTGTCAGGAGCACGGGAGCAGCCTCATCGAGCAGCGCCGGGATGCGCTTTTCATCGCCCGTGGCCAGGCAATGGCAGAGGTTGAAGGTGACCCCCAGTGCCGGGTGGTTGACTACTTTGGCCAGGCGGGTGGCGTCTCCAAAGCGCTCGGTCCACTCGCCCACGTGCGGGTAGAGGGCGATGCGCGTGCCGTTTTCGGCCGCGATGCCGGCGAGGGCGCGCAACTTGGCCACCAACGCCTCGTTGCCGGAGAGCGAGGCGATGGCGGGACCTTTGCCGCCCAGGTGCAGCCATATCAGGGTGCCATGCCCTTTGAGAGCTTCCATCAAGGCGGGCAACGCCGGCGAGTAAGCGAGCCCGCCCTCCGGCGTGACCTGCCCGCCACAGTAAATGGTAAACATCTTCAGACCGTGCTTCTCAGCCGCGAGGGCCGCGGCCTTCGCGTCCTCGGGCGGCTGCTCGTGCCAGGCGATTCCCCCAAAGCCGAGTTCCTTCACTAAATCCAATTGCTGCGCGGGGTCCAGTCCGGGGCGCTGGAAGGCGGTATCCATTGCATAAAATGCGTTCGTTAGTGCCAAGCTCTCCGGCGCGGTGGCGCACGCGCAAACCCAGGCCAGGAGCAGAGCGAGAGGAATGGGGAAAAGGCGGCGTTTCATTTGCCGTGCTTGTACCACACCCGTAGCCGCTGGGCAAGAAGAGGCGATGAAGAAACTCGTCGCCGACCGGAAGATCATCCTGATTGGCTATCGGCCTCTGCGCGACTTGCAGCGCAAGGAGCGGAAGGAAGGGCAAGCCGGTGCGGACCAATCGGACGGAAAGCCGATTTTGGGGCCCACCACGTCCACATCACTGCGGTCTGGTCGGCAAGCGAACGCGCGCTTCCGGACTTTCGAGTTCATCCCTGCTCCTTTTCCATATCCGCGCGGCGGTTGATGTGGCTTTGCATGCAACTCCCGACATAGGCGATCAGCAGGCCCAGCATAAAGCCCACGTAGCCGGTCAAACCGAGCTGCGTTGCGAGCCAGCCCGCAAGCAGGCCCAGTGCGGAGCCTAATGCGACGCCGATTATCCCGAGAAAGTGGCGGCGCACGAATCTCAGTCCGAAGACAGCGGAGGTGATCTTCACGGGCTCGCCTTTGCCCGCCTTGCGGATGGCCACTTCGTCGTCTTTCTTCCAAAGACGATAGAGGTCGGGCGCGCCTTTCTGGAGCTGGAAAAAGGCGTCGCGCACCGCAGACCGGCGGCAACCGGTTTCCCGTTTCACTCGCTCCACCGTGACGTTTCCGCCCTCGATGAGCAACCCGTCCACGCACTCCTTGATCCGGCAAACACGCTGTTCGCGCGTCTCCGGCAGCAACCGTTCGAGAAAATCCCGCAACGCCAGGCGGCGGGGGAATTTGTCCAGCTCGGGGCTGGTCCATGTTCCATCCGGGGCAGGGGAAGCCAGCACCACCCAGTGGTCACCCGCGGTCACATTCTCCAAATGTGCGGCCAGGGCGCCGCCCGTGCCGATGGCAAAGAACGTGAAGTTCGGCGAGCCAGCGGCAGGGGTTGCGATCCATCGGTTGTAGCTATCCTCGACGGCAGCAACCCAGGCTTGGTCGAGGGGGAGCATCTCGGGGCTGTTCTGGCGGCGGAAGTGGAACCTGGTCAGAAAGGCCACCACGACATGCACCTCCGAAGCGAAGCCGGCTAACCAATAGACCTTGACGGCGTTCAACTCCTTGAACTGCGCCACCCAATCTGCCGGCCAATTGAGCTCGGTCCGCGCGCCAAGCTGCTTCCGGGCCACCTCAAAGAACCCATCCGTCAGGTCGGCGCGCGGCTCGATGCGCTTGACCTTCGGCTCCCACTCATAAGGCAGGGCGTGAAACCACCTCGACACACGGACGAACGGGAATGGGCTCCGGCGTGAAGCGGCCAGATTCTCCTCGATCGCCGCCAGGTATTTTCCCTTGAGGGAACGCAGCTCATCAAACCGGGTTTTCAACTCGGCGGGCAGCTCCGCCAACCTCGGGAACCAGATTCCTTGCCGCGCTGTTTCCGTCCAGGCGCAATCCAGGTCGAGGAACTCCTTGCGCCGGGCGGGAGTGTCCTCGCAAAAAGCCTCCGGCTCGGAAGGGTGCCCAAGGACTGACGTGCCTGCAGGCAGGAGCCGCCCTTCGCGGTCGCGCGACTCCCGGTCGAGAACCCGACCAAGACCCAGGTTGGTCAAGTCGTTCTCGTTGTGCGGCAAAAGGCTTGGGCTGCCACCGGCCGGCCCGGTAAAGGCCTCCACCGCGCATTGTTCGACGTAGGCATAAGGCATTAGCGCGTGGCCGGGCACTTCGGGACTGTCCGCCGCCCACTGCCGGTTCCAACTGTTGCGCACGATGAAATAGCCCCCGCCCGGCACTGAGGGGTCGTCCACGTAGCCGACGATGCACCAGGCGTGGCCGCCGCCCAGAGGTTGTTCCCCCGGCAACGGCATCGTGATCTTGCCGGTGCGGTGAGTTTCCGCGGACATAAACCAGCTATTGAAGACCAGGGTGGCAAAAACCACCGGCATCCCCGGCGTTTGCTTGTCGCCGGCGAGCATTTGTTTGTAATGCTCGGCCAGGGTGGGTTCGACCGTGCGGGATTGGGCCAGGCGGTAGTCTTCCGCCGCCTTGAGGACCTTCGCGTCGGGCGACCCCTGGGCCTCGTCTCCCTCAATCTGGCGGCGGTTGTAGGGCCAAAGGCCGGCCAGGCAGACACCATATTCGCTCAGGGCGGACATGGCCGTGTGGATGGTCGTGCCCGGCCCGTCACCGCCGTCCAACTCTTTGCAGGCCCAATAAAGGAATTGCTCCGACAACTCGGCGGTGCTCCCGGCGAGGAACTCGCGGAGCGCCACGGTGGCAAAGGCGACGCACGTGCCGCGCTCGCCCTGGTCCTTCACCGGCAGAAGGGACTCCATGAGACGCACCTTAGGCGGCAGTTTCTTTCCGGCAAAACCGCTTGGCAGAGTCTGCCGCTGCGGCCCGATACGTCCTTGCGCCTTAAAGAGCGCCAACATCTCCGGACGCACGCGGCAACCCAAGGGGCCGCCGGGCCTGGCTCTGAGCAGGCCCTGGGCCCGAGCCGGAGCAATGGAGGCCACGGCCCGTTGACGCGAGGCTTCAATCGCCGACGGCTCCACTCTGAGAGCGCCGGGCAACAAAGCGGCGTCGGATGCCGCCATCAACGAGAGATACTCTTCGACGCTCTCCACCCACAGAGAGCGCAGGCGCTCACGCGCCTCGGCAGACAAACCGTCCATTTGTTCGAGTCTTGTTTGCCCAGCAATTTGCATAACCATGTCACTTGAAACGCCGTTTCTCTTCTTCGCTCAGAATGACCCCGCGCGCCCCTCCGGGAGTCGCCCGCTCCAGGCGCTTGGCCTCCAGGGCGCCCACCTCGGCGCGAAGCGTGTCCAGCAACGTCTGAAGTTGCTGATCGTCGAAGGAGAGGAGCGCCCTCAGGCCCGCCCCCCCCTCCGGCGTGGCTGACATGGCGAGGACCTCTTCGGCCGTCGCCACCCAACGCCCTTTCAGGGCTTGGACCACTGGCGGCGGAACGCCACGAATGGCCGCCAAGGGATGAGAGCCGCTTTTTGAACCTGGGAGTTCCGGTGCCATAATCTGAGCTGTTGTGCCGTTGAGTCCGCAATTCTTACGAATAGCTCTACGAAAAAACGAGGAAAATCATTCAGCCTGGAAAGAGCCGTCGGAAACTCGAAGAACACAAAATACACGAAGTTCCGAAGAGACGCTTTAACCCCAGTCACTTATCGGCGCACTCCGACCGGCCGCAACAGGTGCGGTCTGGGCTGGCCAGTTTGCAGACTACCCCGCCGACAAGTCCTTCACGTCCTGCCGGCACTCAGTCAGTTGCGCCCGGGCGGACATGGCGCAGCGGCCCGCACCTTACACGGATTCTTGCTCTGCAGCACCTCGCGCAACCTCCTGCCCTAACACAGGTCTGGCTGGTTGTCCCGGAGGGACTGCCCGACGCCGGAACTCTCGCGGGTTTTGAGGTCAAATCCGGCGTGGGACCCGAAGAGTCACAAGAATCCGTGTAAGGTGCAGGCGGCGGCGGCGCCCTTTTCACCTCCGCCTTCAGCCTTTTGCCTTCGTCTTTTCCCTACCATTCCCATCCCTTGAACAAGTCGGCCACGGGAATGGAGAACCCGGGCAGGAGGTGCTCCCCAGCGAGCGACCCGCCGGGGCCAAGGATTTGGCGGTCGGTGAGCGAATGGCACAATTCTACAAACGGTTCTTCAGGATGAACGATCCTTGGGGCTCATAACGAGTTCGCCGTTGACCACCTCATGGAGGTAGCCGTCGTCAGGCAAGGCCTGGATCTCGGCCTCAGTCCAGATTCTGGCCGCTGGTTCGCTCACCGCACTCATGACTGGAAGCCTAGGCCAGCCGGCCGAGTGTGTCAATCCGGGCCAGGCGGGCCGACCTTCTGGGCCAGAGCCACCATGGGAAATGGGCGAGTCAGGCTCCTCCGATTTCCACGCAAAACCAAAACCTCCCCGGCGCGTCTGGAGCGTGGAGCGTGAAGGCGTGGGAGCAGTCGCCACGCTCCCACGCTCCCGCGCTCTCACGCTCTACGCTCCACCCCGAGGATTCAGATGTCGGAATTTGCTTTTGCACGAGCACTTAGCGGAGCCAGGGGTGCCAAAGCAACGGGTGCGGTCTGAGCTTCCCCAATATTATCACGGCCCACACGATGGTGGCCGCTTTGCCCAGATTTCGGCCTTTTTTCGTCAAGCGCCATCCGCTTGGGTCCATGGTCCCCGCGCTCATTTCCTTCAAGTCCTTGTTGCCTTCGACCCAAGCACTGATGCCGGCCAGGCCGAACGTAAAAAAACCGAGAATCCCCAAGGCAAGGATGTTTCCGCCACGATGTGACTTGAGTGCGCGCACTGGCGGGGGCCAACCTTGGCTTGGCGGCGGGGGAGGCAGGGGTGCGAGCGGCGCAGGCCACCCATCGCTGGGGGGCGAAGCTGGGTCTGGCGGCAGGGGAGCAGAGACCTTCCCTGGCGGTTGCGCGGGCACGGATACGGGAGTTTGTTTATTGATACTTATTGATATACGAGGAGGGATTTGCGCCGACGGCTGCGCGGGCACGGGGACACACGTGGCGGTCGGGCGAAGGCTCAGCCAGCGGCAGGGCGTGAACTCGATTAGGAGCATCAGTATCACGTGGAGGCCCGGAATGGCCAAGAGCCAGGACAGCTCGTTAACATCGCAATCGACCACCCGCTCGCTGCCCGGGTCCAAATCCAAGTCGATCGGCGCCGCCGACATGTCGAGCAGCCGCCTGCGGAGATACCTTCGCCACGCCCGCGGATAGCAGGAATAGCGCACGTCCAGCGAGTGGCGGCCCGGATTAACGGAAAAAGAACTCACTCCGCCGTTGCCGATGCGGCCGGCTTCAACGCCGTCCACCAACACCGAATAGACCGCTTCTTGCTCAAGCCACCGTCTTTCGCTGCGGATTGTCACCCGGGCGAGCCGGGCGGGTTCCGCCAGCGGCTTGGCGCCCGCAGAGATGCCCCCAATCGAAGGGGCGGGTTGGGTGCTGCCGGCTGAAGCCGGCGTTCCGGCCGCGGCGCCCGCAGCCCTGGGGCCAACCGAAGGGCTGTTGGGCTCGATTTCGGGCGTCCGGTGGCCCGGCAGTACCGGGGGCAGGCCGGGAGGGCTAGCGTGCGCAGGCGAAAGGTTCGGAGCTGACGGTTCCTTTCGCCGGCCGTGAAGCAAAGCCGGCGCCTCTCCGCTGCGTTGAATCCACGGCCGCTGGTCAAGCAAAGGCAGATCGTGGTCGCGGGCCAGCCGGGACATTCGCTCGCGCAAGGCGTGCTCGAGGCGGTCGTCCAATTTCAGTTCTCCGCCCTCGCGGGCCGCGCGCTCGAACTCCTCGAGCAAGGCGCGGCTGAACAGCCCCTGCTCGAGGCGCGGCAACTCCTGGGCCTGCCGCCCCTCGTCGCAAGAACACAGAATCGAGAGCGGACCTTCCTGGGGCGGGGACGCGGAGACAATATCGCGCAGGCCGCGCACGCCCTGGAACCCCTGCGCCGGGCCTTCACGAGTGGCGAGCAGGTTCCCGCGGCAGGCATCCAGGACGAACACGCGCGACACGCCCGAGCGGGCCGTCTCCCGCTTCAGCAAATCCACCGGCACCGTGTGATGGCCAAACTCGAGGCGGTGGAACCGCACTTGCGGGCAGAGCAGCAGGTGCCGCCCGCGATATTGGACGCCGTGCCCGGCGAAGAAGAACAAAAAGAGGTCGCCCGGTTCGAGATGGTCCGTCAGGCGAGCGGCGGCATTGAGGATTCGGTCTTCGTCGGCCTCGGACGCCGGCAGGTGCCGGACTTCATCGTAAAGCGCCGTGCGCTTCAGGAAGGCGTAAATCTCCCGGGCGTCCTGTTCGGCGTAAGCCAGGTTGACGATGGAGTCATCCTCATAGCGATTGATTCCGACCAGCAATGCCGCCTGTTTCATGGGCTGTCTCCGCTTCTATGGGGTCGTGCAAAAATAAAGTCCGAGTTCTGGCTGCCTGGGGTGGAGCGTGGAGCGTGAAGCGTGGGAGCGTGAGAGCGTGGCGATGGCTCCCGCGCCCTCACGCTCCACGCTCCGACGCTAGTCTTCATCTTCAGCCGCGTCAGAGGGCTTTTCCCTCGATGTTTGCCATTGCAAGTATTCGTTGACGTGCGTCTCGGTAACCGAGGGTTTCACTCGCTCGAGTGCGGCGGCGAAGTCCGCCGCCGTGATTTGCTCCGGGCTGCCGCTGTTTAATTGGCGTTTGATGGCCATCATTTTGGCCGCATCGCATACCTCCGCCAGGTCGGCGCCGCTGTAGCCCTCCGTTCGCGCCGCGATGCCGGCAAACTCCACGTCGCCGCCCGCAGGCACCTCGCGCAGATTGTAGGCCACGATAGCTTCGCGCGCCTTGGCGTCGGGCGGCCCCACGTAGATGTGGGTGCCGAGGCGGCCGGGCCGCACGACCGCTTCGTCCAGGGACCAGGGCTTGTTGGTGGCGGCCAGGAGCAGCAGGCAGTTCTTGTTCTCCACCAGGCCGTCCGCCAGCATCAGAAACTGGGTGACCACGCCGATCTTGCGGTTGCCGCGCCGCGAGAGCAGGTGCTCGGCTTCGTCAATGAAAATGACGGCCCGTTCGTGTTTGCGGGCCTCGTCGAACAGCCGCTGCATGTTCTTTTCGCTCTCGCCGACGTACTTGTCTTTGATCTGGGAGGCGTTGACCGGGAAAAACGCGGCGTCCAGTTCCCCGGCAATGGCCTTGGCGATGAAGGTCTTGCCGTTGCCAGGCGGGCCGTACATGAGCACGCCCGCGCCTGACTTGGCCTTGAACCGCTGGAAGACCTCGGGCTTCTGGAACGGCAAAAGGACCTTCTCCTTCAGGGTTTCCTTGACCTCATCCAGCCCCGCCACGTCGGCCAGTTTCGCCGTCGGTTTCTCCTGCAAAACCCAGGCCGCACCGGCGGCTTCGTCGGCCGCGCCGGCAGTCTCCTTGAGAACCTTGTCCACCGACTTGTTGTCTTGGGCTTGCGCTTTGGCCTTGAGTTTCCCGGCAATCTCGATGAGCTCGTAAGCATCCTCGACGTAACGCCGCGCGATCAGGCCCTCGCTTTGCTCCGCGAGCCGGAAGCCAAAATCGGCGGCCTGGGCAGTATGAAAGAACGCCTTGGCGTAATCTTTCTCGGCCAACGCCGCCTCGGCCACGGACTCGTGCTCGCGTTTCTTGTCAGCGATGAAGCTCATTTCTCACCCTCCAGGAGATCCTTGAGGCGGCGGCGGCCCTCGCCAATTTCCTCCTTTAGTCCACCACCTTTGCCGGAGGTCACTTTGGAGGTGGCGGGCCGTTCCTCGCCAATCTGGGCCGCGACTTCGCCCTCGAGGTCCTTGAACATCTGGTCCACGCTGGGCACCGAGTCGGTCATCTGGCTGCCGACTCCCTCCATTTCCTTTTCATGCATTTTCTCCCAGATTTTGTCGGTGTCCACCTGGTCGCCGAGCTTGTCTTCGACCTCGCCGAGCACGTCCGCCACGGCGTCGGGGTCAATCTTGACCACCGCGTTAATCGCGCCCAGGGCGCCGGTGAACTCCTGGTCGGTCTTGGCCATGTCCAGCTTGGTGAGGAGTTGCTCGAAGACCCATTTCTTGGTCTCGAGCTTGGCCATCATGACCTCGCTGGCGCGGACCGTCTGGAGGCAGCGCTGGGAGGCGGCTTTTTGGCCATCTTTGAGATATACTCGGGCCTCGTTCCAGGCTTGGTCCCGCTCGCCCTTCAGTTTCTTGACGCGATCCTTGACGGCATCCACGGCGTTTTCGGCCTCACGGAAGGCCTTGCGACGCTTGCCTCGCGCGTCGCGCTCACGTTCTTGTTTGGACTTGAACAGGTCACCAATTGCCATAGGTCTTGTTTCCTTTCGGTTCGGGAGTTAAGAGTTGATTGCCAAATTGAGCGCGGTTGTCTAGCCCTCCGTTTGCTTTGGCAGTTGTTTGAGACGTTCCAGGGTTTTCTCAGACAAGCCGCCATCCTTCTCGGGAGGGCCGGCCAGTTGGCGCATTCGCTCTTCGACATCCACCGGTTCGGTCTCGAGGCCGCCATGGTCGAGCTGCTGAAGCTCCTTGAGGGCGCCGACAACCTGTTTATTCTCCTGGATGGCATCTTCGGTCAGAACAGAGGCTTGATCCAGCTCGCCCTCCTTTAGATGGCGCGCTTTGGCGTGGTCCAATTCCTTGATCTTGTCCAGGGCGATGGAAATCGCTTCGATGTTGTCCACTATGATCTTGACCTGCTTCTCCTTGCGATCGAGTTCACGAAAGGCCTGCTCGATTTCCGCACCGATGATCTTCCGGACCGGCCCATGGGATTGCTCGAACTTCGCCTTCTTCTGCAGGATGCGGGCCTCGAGTTGCCGAACTTCGTCCTTGACGGATTCCAGCCGGTCCTGGTTGTCGGCTTTGTCCTGCGCGTATTTGGCTTTCCAGGCCTCCAGTTGCTGCTGGTCGGAGGACCCCAGGCCGAGGCCCTGCTTGAGGCGCGAAGCGATCGAACTAAGGAGTTCATTGAAGTGTTCCATCGGGGTCCTTTCTTTGTGCCGCGGGTGTTAACGCCAATTCATGGTTCCATTTTCAAGGCAAACGTCATGATGAACACATTGTAGGTGAAGGCCACACCGACGACCAGCACAAACAGCAGGGCCGAGAGCAAAGAAGCGACGCCGGCCCCGAGCAGCAAGTACGCCAGCAAAGCATCAGCGGCGGTATAAATGCCCAGGGTGAAGGCGTTGGCGCGGTTCGATTCCTTGCGCACCATCACGCGAATGAACGAGATAGTGAAAACCGGCAACAGCAGCACAACCACACCCCATGCCAGCAAACGTTGTACGCCGCCGATGTGGCTTGCGCTATCCTCGATGGCAGCGGGGTTAAACGGGCCGCCCGGGATCTCCTTGTGGTAACGTTTGGTGAAGAGCACTTGGCGCCCCGCCACATCGGCGAGGCTGATTTCCAGGTCCAGCTTTGCCCCATCGGGGTAGGACTCGAACGAATTGACCCTGCCAAAAATGACCCCCTGTACGCCCAGGACCTTTCCCTGACGCACGGCGGCATCCAGTTCCCCGACCGAGGCAACCCGCAAGTTCAGAGCGCGTTCCAGCTTCTCGCCCACCCGCCGATCCAACAGGTCCACAAAGCCGGATTGTTCGATGGTGGCGCGAAGTTGGTCCGTAACGTAATCCGCCGGGTCATTGACCAGGTGCAGAAAAGCAACGGTCTGGACCGAACCCTTGTTCTTCCGCAAGTCCTCGACCACCGAAGGGACAACCTGCTCGGCCACCTGCCGGCGCGACGCGCTGACCTGGGGCTTGCGTGGCCCAAAATGACTCCACCCGAGCCACAACAAGCAGGCAGCAAGCGCCAGCGACCCGGCCAAAGTCAAGAAACCAACCAGGAATCGGTAAAGTCGAAACATAACGGAACCTTTCTCGATTAAAGTCTGCATCACTATAACCGTCACAACCACTGGCTGCCCTGAACTGCCCCCGCCTGCCGTGAGCGGTCCGAGCGCCACCCTTCCATACGAAGAGAAGGAAAAAGCTATTCACGCTGCCGGCTCCACCCGGAACTTGGCGACACCCGCCGCCCAATGGTCTCGGCCCATTCGCTCCAGGCGGTCGAGCGCGCCCTGGAGCTCCGCCGAGGAAAGCTCGATGACCGGCGCCTGGTCACGGAAGCGGCCCAGGACGGCGGTGTCCATCAACGGCTCGTCCGAGACGATGACCACGATGTATTCCCACCCCGCCGGGCCGCTCTCGTAGAAGGCCAGGCCGGCCGCCTCGAGTTTGTCCTCGGGAAGCAGTTCGGGGCCGGGCACCTGGTAAGCGCGGCGCCCCTCGATGCGCGGCAGGGGACGGTAAGCGTTGGGCACATGCAGCCAGAACTTCCCGCTGGTCCCCAGGTTGATGATGGTGACATAGCCCGAACGCGGACTGGTCAAGTCGAAATCGACCTTTTCGTGGACAAACAGGGTGTCGAATTCCACCTCCTTTGCCGGTCCGATAACGATGTCGCGGGTCGAGTAACGCTTGCGCTTGAGGTTGTTCTTGCGCACCTGCACGGTCGAATCCTGCAGGCGTTCGATGAAGCTCAGTTGTGTGTCAATGCCCATAGCCTGAAGCTGTTGCGCGCTGAGACCGTGAGCGGTGATCGAGCTGGCCGCGTTGTACGCGGTGGTTTGATTTTTCTGGAACAGGCCCGTCAGGACCTCGCTGGTGAATCCGCTGAACAGCTTCTTCAACTCCTCCTTCACGTCCGCCAGGCCCTGAGCCTGGGCCTCGTGCATACGCTCCGCCTGCCGGCGCTGCTCCTGCACGTGCTGCAGATCTTCCTGGGCCTGCCGCACGGCCAGTTCGGCTTTCTGACGTTCGAGTTCCGCAATCTTCGCGCGCTCGGAGGCGGCTTTGACCTCGTGCTCGGCCTGGTCCTTCTTGAGGCGCAACCGCTCGATCCTGAGTTCCGCCAATCCTCGTTGCTCCGCTGTGGCCGGCGCCGCCTGCTTCGCTCCTTCCTCGGCTTGGGCCAGTTCGGCGGCAAGCTTCTTGACCTCGACGTCCGCCTTGCGCCCGGCTTCCTGCTCGAGGCGCTGTTGCGCCTCCGCTTGCTGCCGACGCTGCTGCTCGGCCTTTCCCCGCAACCCGATCATCTCCTGCTCATGCTCCAGGGCGCGTTTCTCCATGCCGCGTTGGAGGTCCTGCAGCCGCATCTCTCCCGCCAGTTGCGCCTCGCGATGCTTCTGCTCCGCCTGCAGGCGCCGTTGCTTGAATTCTTCTTCCAGCCGGTCCAGTTGCTCCTGGCTCGCCATGCCCTTCATCTTGAGGTCGCGTCTGCGGTCGATTTCCTCGGTATCGATTTCCGCGCGGCTTCGAGCCAGTTCCTCCTCGCGCCGGGCCTGCTCCAAGCGCTGGTGGTTTTCGTCCTCCACCTGCTTTCGGACCTTCGCCTGCGCCTGACGGTCCCGCTCGGCCTGTTCCGCCCGGCTCGAGTCGGCACTCTTCCAGCGCACCTCGAGGTCCGTCAGTTGCAGGCCGAATCGCTCCAGGCCCGGAGCAAATTGTCTGGACCACCATTCCGCCGGCAGGACGTTCTTCTCGCGCAGATCCTCGAACGATCGTCTGTTCAGTTCGGCCCGCAGACAGTCCTGCACCGCCATGCCAAGGTCCTGCGCCAGCCAGGCCGCCAACCGGTCCCGCCGCAGCGGGGCGCCCACCGAGGCGAGGCCCAGGCCCCGCTCCGCGAACCGCCTGGCGTCGGCTGCCGTGAGCGTGCCCGCGCAGACCAGGTCCCAGGCATGGCCCTGGGCATCCGTATGCTGGCGCGGGAAGGACAGCGGAAAGCCGGGGCATTGCCGCCGCACCCGCGCCAGCAGGTCATAAGGATTGCCGGGAATCCGCCCGCCCGCCTCCTGCGGCGTGATGGCCTTGAATTGCCGCGTGCCGTCCGGTGCCACGATTACGTGGAATAACAAGTGGTCCGGGTCGAAGTCCGGGACCTTGATCTGCCCACGACCCAGCCCAAGCAATTTGGCGGTGCATTCCGGTTTGATGGCTTCCAGAATGGGCGGGTTTAGATCCAGGGTTGTGCTCATAAATCGGTTTGGTTGGGGCGCAAGCCAGCCTTTGCACACCTGTGGCGCCTGCATTCTGTCCCGGAGGGGCATTTGAGAATAGCCCGGCGTTTCAACGCCGGGATCGGCCCGCAGAAAAGCCCCGTCCCGAAGGGACGGCTGAAAACCAAACACCGATTCGGCCGCCACTTCGGGACAGAGGCTCCAGTGCAAGGTGTGTTCAAAAGCTTATTTGCGCCCATCTGGTCGTTCTCCATTACGGTTCTTGTCCGCATTTTATTCTCGCAACATAGAAACATCTCTCGGCCGCACGCCGTTGGCGTGCAGGATGTCCAAACTCCAGGACCGCGCTCCGCGCACAGCAACCGGATGATGCCGAGGTCCTGATACCGGTTAAGGCCAATCAAAAGCGCGTGCTTTTTCATCGGTCAGTTCTTGTTCACCTGCCCTGGCCGGGTCCGATCGCGAGCAGGACAACCGCCTGGACCGCGGCGATGGCCAGGAAGATCAGCCGGAACCGGAGATCGCGGGTCTTGTGCCGGAAGAGTATCTGACCGACAAGAGCCCCGGGCGTGCCGCCGCAAACCGCGAGGACATGCAAGGCAAGCTCCGGCACGCGCTGCAGGCCAGCTCGCGCCAGCAGTTTGTCGTATCCGTAACAGAGCATCGTTGCCACATTGATCCCCACAAACAACGCCCGCAGGGCCGACATCCCGGCCGCCCCCAGCGCCAGGGCAATCACCGCCGTTCCAACTCCGATCGCAAGAACTACCGCCCATCCGAACCGCGTCATAAGAGTCTCTTTCCAAGCCATGGCGCCGCCCGATCGCCACCGGGCAGGGCACGACAGCAACGACACCACTGTCGAAAAACCTTTACGCCAAAGCCAGAGAATTCATTCAGTCGGCAGGCGGACGGGCACATCTCAGGTTTTTCTGGGGCGCCGAGCCGGGCTGCATCCAGTTCGCCCGCCGGTTCGATTCTGTCCCGGGGGGACACTGGACAGTAGCCCAACGGTTCAGCGATTGTCATTACCCACATTCTCTGCGCACCTCAATTAGCGCACCTGTTGCGGACCATCTCAAACCCCGTAGGGATGGCCTGTTTATAGCACCAGCGGAGCCACCGCCTCCTTCTTTTTGTTTTTCAGCGGCGCGGCTCTGGCTCCGCCTGTCGAATTGCCCGCCCGCCGCGCCGCTGAAAAACAAAAAGAAGCGTGGTGGGTCGCGGTCTCTATAAACAGGTCACCCCTACGGGGTTTATGGCCCTTGGCGCACGCCGGCGGTGGTACGAAAGCACGGAACCCAGGCTGTGTGCCCCAATCAGTTCCTCTCAACCATCTCCCCCGAACATGTGGGTAATGACAAGCGCTTCAGCGTTGGGTCGCGGCTCCAGGGCTCGGATGCCCTGGAGCGGGTCGGCCGGCCGCGAATAGAAATGCCGCTTTCCCGGTAATGCAGGGGCGTGGTGCGCGACGGACAAACCTCAGAGCGAATAAATGTGCCGGCTATGGATGGTCCACTGCATACTCTTTTCGCCACGGTTGTGCGCGCCTCGGCGGCCCAGTCGCGCCGCTTGGCGTTGCCGCCGCCGCGCAGGTGCGTTTGCAGGAGCCGACGTGAGGAGGCTCACTTCTTAAAAAGAGCAGAGATCAGAGCCTCCTCACGTCGGCTCCTACAGAATCTTGAATCAGCCCTGAGGCCAGGGGTCTCGGCGCATTTTTTCTTGCTAACAAAGGTCTGGTCGGCAACCTCTTCGGGAGTTCAACTCGAGCCCATGCCGACCGCGCATCAATTACCTGAGTCCGGCGACGCCCTGTGGCGGGAAATGCTCGCTGGCCTTGGCGAAGTCCTGCCCGAGGTGTTGAAGACCCGCCTTCACTTCGCCGATCCCCAAAAAGTGACGGAGTTGGCCCTCATTCAAACAGGCCACGGCAAGCCGTCCAAAGAGGAGCTTGAGAGATTGTTGGCTCAGCGGCCCGTTGACCCGGAGCAATACAGGACCTGGCGCAGGGAGCAGGCGGAACGCTTGGCACGAGCGGCTGCCCAAGCCCCCCACGTCCAGGACGCCGATCGAGTGGCCGAGTACCGTCTGGCGCAGACCGGGCTGAACCGAAGCGCGAGTATTCGCGAGGAGTTCAGGCAACGGATGACGGCCGCGCTGCGCTTCCATCTGGAGGTGCTTCTGGAAGGGCGTGGAGTCTCATGCGCAGGTGACGCGACGCTCGATGATTTTTGCAGGGAGGTCCAGGAGGAGTTGTTCTCCGAACCTGCGTTTGCCCTAGCGGCTTTTTCGTATCTGCCGGCCAAGGGCATGACCTTTGAACGCTACCTCACGCGCAAAGGGTTTTGGCTGGCTCAGGACCAGGTGGGGGCATTCCTGGCCGGCACCCCGGCTATGGTTCCGTTGAATGGCGCCGATGCGGCGGACGACACCGCCGACAAACCCAAGCGGGGCTTGTCTGAAATCCTGGAGGACCCGATGTCCGTCCCTCCGGGAGAAGACACCAGTGTTCGTGAAGAGGGCGAGCGCCGTCTTTCGCAGGCACAAGCTCGTTTCCAGGCTCTCCTCCGATGGTTTGGGGCGAAGGGCGTCAGCCCGAGAAAACAGGCCTTGGTTTTTCTATACTTCAAAGCCTACGTGGAACCCGAGGTGATTCCGGTGAACATTCCCTTCCGCATTATCGGAGGGCGCAGGCGACTGGAACAGGAATACGCTGAGGCGTGTTCGCGCCTGGAGCAACTCCGGGAGTGTTTTCTGGAAAAGAGTGCGGTGCTCGAGGACAAGTCCGCCTTGGCACAGCGCAAAGCTGAGGAGTTGACGCATCTGCACGGTCGGCGAGGCAAAGACTTGATAATGCTGGAGAATGTCGCGCGGAAATCCACCGTGGAGGAATTGGAAGATGAACTGGCGGCCTTGGCTCCGGAGCGAGAGGCGATGTGGGCCTGTGAAGTTGAGTTCATGCTCGCTTTCAAGCGCCGGGCAGCCGCTCAAGGGCAGTACGAGGAAATTGTTGGAAAACTGCGGCGGTACACCGATTACCTGAAACCCTGGGTACGCTCACAGAAAGAGCTCACCAACCTGATCGCGGACTACGCGCTCAAGCAAGGCACTGTTGGCCGTGAGCTTGCCGAAATTCTAACCCTGCTCCCGGAGTCCGGCTTGGAGGCCGGCCTGTTCCGGGGGCTCAAAGAAGATGAAGAGGAAACCTGAATGTTCCGTAGAACTAACCTGCAAACGGAAGCAACCGGCCTTTGATCTTAAATGCGAGCAGACTATGACTGAGAAACTGCACAACAGCGGGCTGCGCTCGATGGATCCTGCAGAACTGGAGCGCTGGCTATGGGCTTACGCAGGCGGCTTGTTGGAGCCGGACGAGGAAGCGCGGCTCGCCTGGCATATCGCGGGCGATTCGACCGTCCAGGCGCGCCTGGAGCAGATTCGACGGTATTTTGACACCGTGGCCGCCCGGTCGGGCCTTACGCTGGCGGAAGCGCGCACCCGAAACACCAGTTGGGCTTTCCAATTGGCTGGAATGGTTTCTTCGGCCAGGCAACACTGGTTCGGAAGCCGCCAGGAGTCCACCAAGGAATTCGAGGCCGGCCTTCTCGCCATTGCGGTTTTCACTGGCCGCGGCCTCGTCGCGCTGGCTCAGCAGGCAGGAGTAACCTGCTCCGACGGGAGTGGGCCGCGCACCCTCATGCTCGGCGGCCGGCCTTCACCGATCCCGGCGGGAGAGGGATCTCCTCGTCAACTCATCACGGCTGCCGATGGCACCAAGGTCACGCTGACCATGGCTGCGGCGCAAAGGGTGGATGTCCTGCTCGAGCTGGCAGACAAAAGCAGGAAGGGCGTGGCGGAACTTCGCCAGGTCACCACCCAGGGCGGCTCGCCAGCCCGCCGACGAGTCGCGGTTGCTCCGCTCGAGAATGGGATCGCCCACTTCCAACGAAGCCCCGCAGGCCTGCTGGAGATCGTCGTGCCAGGTGCCAGACCCATCATCGTGGGAGTCGCGGTACCCGCCGAGACCCCAAGGAATGACTGATTAAACTGTCATGGATGCGCTGATCCTGCACTACACCATTGAGTCGCAAGGCGACCGCCCTGCCCTTGGGCTGGTACCCATCCTCCATCGAAACGATGGCCGGTTGCTGTTCCTGCAGACCCACCCGAGGCTGTGCGAGCTTGACGCCGCGCTCAATGCAGCCGATCAACTGCGAACCCGCGTTCGTGGCGCGATCGATGCCATGGGCCCGCAAGTCGACCTCCGGGCCGCTTCGGGCTGCTACGGCGAGCTGCAGCGGCTCGGCTCTCAACTCCTCAAACTATTGGTGCCGGGCGAGATCGTTCGCCTCTTGCAGGACGACGCGAAGATTCGCCACCTGACCTTCTGCTTCGACCCGCGGCTCAATGCCATTCCCTTCGACTGGATGTGGCTGGACGGAGATTTCCTCGCCTTCCGTTTTGCGGTGGGGCGCGAGTTGCTCTCCACTATCGCGGCTGCCGCACCTGTGTCCCGCCGGCCGGCTGGCCTGCCGTTTACCGGCCGGTTCTTCCTCGTTCCTCCGGCCGAACTGGACGCTGCCGAACGCGAGCACATCTGCGAGCAGGCTGTGGACTTCTACTCCGGTTGGATCCATTCCGGGAAATCCAGCGCGATCAGGTTCGATACCCTCGACCTCACGGGCAGCTTTACTGCCGCCGATGTCCTGGAAGCCTTTCGGACCCGTGAAATCGTCAGCATCTATTCCCACCACCGATATGACGAGAACCGGCCGGAGAATAGCGGCTACGCGCTCTCGGACAGTGCGACCTTCACCGCGCGGCAGTTGCTGGAGGGCTTGACCGCCGGACAGGTGCCGCCGCTGCTGGTCTTCTCGCTAAGTTGTGAATCCGCCATCACCCGTGGCTGGGAACAGGACTGGCCCAAGAGTGGGCAGATCTACGGGATGGTGGACGCTGCCAAACGAGTTGGCATCCCTCACTACGTCGGCGCGCTGGTCGAAATTCCTGCGTTGAAGACCAGCGGGGTCTTCAACAGCTTCTACGACGCGCTCGCGTCGGGTCACACCGTCGGTGAGGCACTGCGCTTGGCGCGAATCTCTATGCGTCAAGACCGGCTCGATCCTGCCGATGGCGGCACGGTTCTAGGGCTGGCCCTGACGCTCTACGGCGAGCCTGCTGTGGCCTTGCTCTCCTGCAGCGGACGCCGGACTGCGGAAGTCCACGCGCCGGTTTGCGAAGGGAAGGTGGAGGGCGGCGTCTGCTGCAAAGCGGTGGCTCCGCAAGATCCCGGCTACGCGTTGCGCCTATGCCCGGACCACTACTTGCCAGAGGGGTGCTCGGCGGGGCATGTCCTGGCCCCGGGCACACGCCTCAAGACCTGCAAGGAATGCGACCGCAAGCTCTGTCCGCAGTGCTCTGGCTGGGGCAAGCAACTGTGCTGGGAGCATTGCTGCCACGAAGGCCATGAGGTTCTAGCCGGGGCAAGAAAGGAATGTCGCGACCCGAAGATGATCCATCCGAATGAAAAGCGGTCCGTTTGTCCGCACGACGCCGGTTGGATGCGTGGCCTCTGCGGAGAGTGCTTGGACCGCTGAATAGCTGCCGGAGGCCGAGCAGGAATCGCTGCGGGTGGCATCGTTGTCTGGCGCGCCGAAGGAGTGCGAATCCCCTGCACCGTGCCGGCTATGCCATCGTGGTGAAGCCACGTTCATCGCGGAACGTTGATATAGCGCTCGGCCCAATTGAGGAACACGGGCCAGTTCGGACCGGTGGTGTGCCCGCCGCGATGCTGGCGGAAGGCCAGGTCGCCATTCATCAGGGCAGTCTCCAATGGTGGGAGTTCCGTCGTCCCCAGGTCCTTCCTGCCCAGCAGCCTATAGACCGGTCCGGCAGCCACCGCCGCCATGAAACTGCCCTTTTGGTCCACCCACTTGCCTTCCGCCCCGGGCCCCTCCGACGCCCCGTAGCTGATGAACGTTGGCCGCGGGGCGCATAGAGCGATGAGTTCGTGAGCATCCACCGGCAGATCATTCCAGCTCAGCGGACCACCATACTTAAGGAAATTACCTGCCATCCAGTGGTATTCACCCGACCCGGTGAGGTTCTCCACCAACTCCCCGAAGTTGCGGCGATGCAGCTTGGCGCCGCCTTCGCCGGAGGAACCGATAAATCCGATGGCGAAACGCTGGTCATACGCCATGGCGACCAGCGCGGCCTTCCCATAACGCGACAGGCCCTCGAGGCCCACTTGCTTGGGGTCCACCGCCTTGTCGGTCTCAAAATAATCCAAAGCGCGGCTCGCTCCCCAGGCCCACGCGCGCAGCGCGCCCCAGTCATCCGCCCGGCGGGGTTGGCCCTTGTTGCACAGGCCGATGATGCCTTTGGTGAGGCCGGCGCCTGTGTCGGCCTGAATGCTGTTGGGCGTAAGGAGAGCATAGCCCCACCCCTTGGCCACGGCCTGTTGCTGCCAAGCCGGCCCACCCCCACCGAACCCGCCGAAACCCCTCGAGCCCAAAGCGCCGGTTCCACCCGCCCGGTTGGTAGCGCCAAATCCCCCGGATCTCCCGCCAAAACTGAAGCCGAACTCCAACATCACAGGCACCGGGCCAGCCGCCCTGGCCGGGGTGGTCAAAGCCAACTGGATGTCCACGCTAATCAATGGGCACGATGAATTGTCAACGTGGCCCGCCAGTTGTTTGGTGATGACCGGCACTTCGCCGTTGGTCTCCCGGGTTGTGCTGGTCACTTCCCATCTCACCGCGGGCACCTCCTTGGGAACCCTCCCATAGATTTCACGGTCGAACTCCTCGACGATTTCCGGCCGCCGCTGCTTCCACCAGATCTCGGCCGTGGTGACTTTCTGCCCGTTTTTCAATACCATCGGGTCCGGCAGGTTCGGATAGGGATTGGCCTTGGATTCATCGTAGTTGACGGCATTGGGCGCGTTCGTGTTGTTGGGATCGGCCCCCTTGCGGAGCGAAGTGATGTGCAGCAGGTCCATCATCTTTTGATGATCCTGCTGCGCGGTCAAGGCCAAGGGGGCCGGCGAAGGGTTGGCAGTGCTGGAATCGGGCAGCCCGGCAGGGGTGGCATCGGCTGTTCCAGCCGGAAAGGACGAGCCCAGCCCGATGGCGACGCCCAAAGCGATGGGAAGAACCTGGGTGCAGCTCGGCATACTTGAGGATCGGCTAGCCGTTGCGCGAACAAATCTCTCGGACGATGGAGGCGTTTTCATGCACTTGATCGCTTAACTGCCGATACATTCCCACGATCACTGCATCGGACGACTTGAGGTTGTTAAACGCGGTCTCGAAGCACTGGCGAACTTGTGCGGGGCTCTCGATCCTCCGGCCAGCAGCGAGGACTTTGTAGGCCAGGCAGGGCTTTCGGGTTTGCCGGATGACTTTGAACATCCGTGGCGGGTCGCTGGGCAAGTAGATTTCGCCCAGGGGCAGTTCGCCGCCTAAGAGGGCTTGAAACTCTTCCCGCGGACGCGTCAGGTAGTAGAGGCAGCACATGTAATAGTCCACATCCCAGCCGCGTTCCTCGGAAAGCTCGATGAGCGCCGGATTGTGCGCCGACAAGCCCACCAGGACACCGGCGGCGCGGATGCGTTTGAGCAGGTCGGTCAGCACTCCCAGCTTGTCCTGGCGGTGCAGCCGTTCCGCCAAATGCCCGTGAGGGGCGATGCCGATCGGGTGGTGAGCGGCCACCTCCTCGACGAGCTGAGGTTTCTGGTCCCAGTCTGGGTTGCCCAGACATAACCACTGTAACTTGCCGCCGGTTGAGCGATAGCGCTCGAGGTCGGCGAGCGTCCGCTCGGCATAGCTGCTTTGCCAGGTATTGATGCCTTCGGCCTCGGCGTGCTGGAGCAGGTCAACCACTCGTTCCTGGGTGTGCCAAGTGGTTTGGTATTGGCTGAGGATACGGTTGAAATGCGAGTACCCGTAGATGGGATTGCCTCCAATGATGAGTCGAGTCAGGGCGTGCGTTCCCAGCTTGATCCCTCCCAACGGCGGCGCGGGCGCACTCGCCGCTGCCTGCGCTCCCTGAGGCAGCTCGGAGAACACGGCGGCGCCGGCCGCCATGCCTGCCGTTTGCTGCAGAAACTGACGACGCGTGGTCCCGCCGGAGGCAGATTCCGGCCCTGCGAGAAACTGATCGGGCTTCATAGCAGGAGGAACCTGCACCAAGTCCACTGCGAAATCAACCAGCCATTGGTCGCGCGGACTGTCAAGGCGCATCTGCATCGAGCTGGTTTCGGTCAAAGGCGGGACGGAACAAGTCCAAGACCGCCGGCCGTTTACGGTGGAAAGACCGAAGCGGACCGTGATTCTTATCTCTGAGCAGTTCCCGCATGAACCCGACGGAACCGATTGGCTCGCGTGAGGCAAGCGACGCCGACCGGCCCAAATCGCCGGTGCCGCGGCCGCGTACCGACCGGCTGGAGAGTTTGAGGGTGTAGCGGCGGACTTATTACTCAGTCCTCGGGTTGCCCTACAGCGTGTGGCGACCGACCACTTCTCCCTCTCCCCATCCGATGGGGAGAGGGCCGGGGTGAGGGGCCGTCCGTCTGTAGTGCATCTCACGGACCCCTCAGTAAGTCTGCTCTAGCTTGCCCAAGCCGCTTACGCCGGACTGAAGCGCGCCGAGGGCCAGACCTCATGTCCACAACTGCCGATCCAGCGAGCGGTACTGGACGGCTTCGGAGATGTGGTCGCTGAGGATGTTTTCGGCGCCGGCCAGGTCGGCGATGGTGCGGGCGCCTTTCAAAATGCGGTCGTAAGCGCGGGCGCTGAAGTTCGGGCCGGCCATGGCGAACTTGAGCATCTCGAGGGTGGGCTCGTCCAGGGGGCAATACTGCTTGAGTTCGCGGCTGCCCATGCGGGCGTTGCAGGTGATCCTGGGCTTGTTCCAGGTACCGGGAGTTAGTGATATTGTGTGGTTCGATGGTCCGCCAGCAAAGGCTCCGTTCGGGCAAGCCAACACTGTCCTCTCGCGGCACCAAACCGCACGGAGCCGGGACGAGCACCCTGGCGAACCTCCCTCCGGCATCCGGGGCTCCTGGCGACGTCTACTGCCCAAACAGCTAACTTTCTCTCGCAGACGAATTCCCGCACGAGGGCATTGACCTGACCGTTGCGGTCGAGGAATTTCTCCATGCCGACCCCAAAAAGGGCGCATCCCACCTTTGTCGACCTCCCCCCCAATCATTAACACCCTGCTTCAGCGGGGTGTTACGCGCCGAGCGAGCGAATGTCAACCGTTTTAACGGTTTTCGCGCTGCCATATCTGCCACCCTCGACAAGGCCGCGATGCGCCCCCCAAAAATGCCGGCCCAGCAGCAGCCCGCTTCACATGATGCAGAAGTGAACTTGTTGCGAAGTGTCCCGGCTGCGCCCCGGAAGCCGAACACCCATCCCGGAACCCCGAAGAATGCAAAAAAACCGGATTGCCCTTCGGCCCCGCCTGCGCCATAACTTGACGCATGTTGGCCAAGGTCTGTTCGGCTGCCGTCAACGGCATCGAAGCGTATCCGGTCGAAGTGGAGGTGAACGCCGAGTACGGGGATACCATCATCGTTATCGTGGGTTTGCCGGATGCCGCCGTTAAAGAATCTCGCGACCGGGTCATGACCGCCCTCATCAATTCCGGCTTCAACTTCACCTTCGGCCGCACGACCATCAACCTCGCCCCGGCCGACGTGAAAAAAGAGGGGCCAAGCTTCGACCTGCCCATCGCCATCGGGATGGTGGCGGCAAGCGAACAGACTGAAACCGACCAACTGGAGCATTTCATCATCGTGGGCGAGTTGGCCCTGGACGGCGGAGTGCGCCCGGTCAAAGGGGTGCTGCCCATCGCTTTGCGCGCCCGGGCGGAAGGCAAGGTTGGAGTTTTGGTCCCGCCGGAGAACGCCGCCGAGGCGGCGGTGGTTTCCGGCTTGCAAGTCATCCCGATTCACAACCTGCGTGAAGCCACCAGTTTCCTCGAAGGCCAAACCAAGATCACCCCGACCACAGTGGACATCGCCGCGCTTTTCGAGAGCAAGAACGATGAGGAAATGGACTTCGCCGATGTGAAGGGCCAGGAATCGGTCAAACGCGCGCTCGAGATTGCCGCCAGTGGCGGGCATAATGTGCTTTTGCTTGGAAATCCGGGCACCGGAAAATCCATGCTGGCGAAGCGGCTGCCGACCATCTTGCCGCCGTTGACGCTGGAGGAAGCGCTGGAGACAACCAAGATTCACAGCATCGTTGGCTTGCTGAAACCAGGCCAGGCGCTGGTGACACGGCGGCCGTTCCGGGCACCGCACCATACCGCCAGCGATGCCGGGCTGTTGGGGGGGAACATCAACCCCACGCCGGGCGAAATCTCTCTGGCGCATCACGGGGTCCTGTTCCTGGATGAACTGCCAGAATTCAAACGCAGCGTCTTGGAAACCTTGCGACAACCGCTCGAAGACGGGTGGGTTACCATTTCACGCGCGGCCGGCACGATGACATTTCCGAGCGAGTTCATGCTCGTGGCGGCCATGAATCCGACGCCAGACGGCAAGATGCCAAGCGAAACCAGGTGCTCGCCCCGCGAGATCCAGAATTACCTGGGTCGCATTTCAGGTCCTTTGCTGGATCGAATTGACCTGCACGTGGAGGTCCCGCCCGTGAAGTTTCGCGAAATCAGCGCGGAGCGCACCGGAGAAACCTCTGCCCAAATCCGGGAACGAGTCTTGGCGGCGCGGCGGCAGCAACAGACAAGGTTTGAGGGGCGAGCGAAGGTTCGGTGTAACGCCCGGATGGGCACGCGCGAATTGAAGCAGTTCTGCGAACTGGACGAGACCGCCAAAGGATTGATCCAATTTGCCATGGCCGACCTGAACCTGAGCGCGCGGGCCTACGACCGCATCCTGAAGGTTGCACGCACGATTGCCGACCTGGCGGGCTCCGAGCAAATTCAGCCCGACCATGTTTCCGAAGCGATTCAATACCGCTCGTTGGACCGCCAGATCTGGGGCTGACTTGCCCTCGCGCCCAGTGCCCCCAGGGCCACCGCACTCCGAGCCTCCCCTCTTCGCGCGGGCTTGGCCATCAGCACCCCGTACTGCCCGGAAAATCGCGCACGCGGGATTCTCACGCGGCTTCCCGGCAAATCACTGCATTGCCCTGCAGGGACTTCCGCCGACAGAGGCAGAGATCATGGAAATCATGCATTTCGTTCGCGTCACACCACCGAGCATGCATCAAAAGCACGGCGCAACGCCTTCCCTCCGAAGATCTGCCGCCCTTGCGCGGCACCGTTAAGGAATCAACCTCCGCTGCCAACCTCGTAGACCAACCGCAGTTCGGTGCCGGGAAAAACGGTTTCGGCAGGGTTCAATTCGCAACATAGATGGCGGAGAGCTTCTTCGCATCCATCGAAGCCCTGCAGGTGCAGCTGGACCTTCAAGGTCTGGTGCCTGGCGTCCGGAACCAAGTCGGCCGGGCTACTCAAAAGGTCCCGGACCATAAGTGCGACCTAGGTTATTGAGGCTCGCCACAGTTCCGTCGAAAGTGTAGCCTGCAGACGCAGGGCTTCACGTTAGAGGCAGGGGGTGAACCCTGAACGTGAACCCTGAAAGTGAATCTTGGAAGTGAACCTTGGAAGTAAACCATGAAAACGATCCCCGACAGCAAATCAGGACAAATCAACAGAGGATCGTTGAGGGAAGGCTTCTGGAGGGCAGAATGTTCTTCGCCAAGAAAGGAGAAGGGCAAGTTTAGGCTTGACTTTTTGTGAATAACTTGTGAACAACTTTCTCTTGAGGAGCGGCCTGGTCTCGAGTAAAAGAAGATTGGCGAGACAATACGTCTGGTCCAAGTACCGGGTTTGAGATCTCTGTCCGGGGCGTCAGGACTTGCCACTCGGTGGCACCAATCCCGCTTGCGGGAGCGCCAATCTCCTTGACGGTTGCCTCGCCGCTTTCTTTGAAAAACCCGGAGAGCACCCAGATTCGAGGCCCTCGCTCCCACGCCATCAGCGTAATTGACAGGGTCAGGCTGGGTGCGCTGGTCCCAAAACACTGACGAGCATTGAATGGAGCCCGGCCGAAAGGGATGGCTGGGCTTCACTGGTTCACCAATGTCGGGCAACCCAAAAGAACACCGTCAAACACTTCGCACGACCTCAAAGTCATTCGGGTCAGAGAATGCTCGTTCCCATCTCAATTGATCGACACCCCTGGCAATGTCGCCAGGTGACTTTACAAAAGCAATTGTGCTGTGGTTTAAGTTCGGAGCCGCAATCGCCCGTGATGCGCTGGCCGACTTTTGCTTTTGGTCCAGCAAGAAGTTATTGCGTTTCATAAAGCAGAAAACGGATTCGATAAGCCGTTTGTGGTTTGGTATCAAGGCGTCGATGTGCTTGTCTTCGCATGTTCTTCTCCCTGCTGTAGCTAATGGCGGGCCAGCATGACGCCCGGTGCGCTAAGCTCTTCACTGCAAGCTGATTAAGACGTTTCGGCGTAGTCCTTGGTGAGAGTTGAGGGATATAAAGGCATTGCAACTCGCACGACCACCGCCCCCAGACCATGCACTTTGCAACGTGGACAAGAGGCTTGGGTCCGTCTCTGAAATTAGTTCGGCGGACCAGAACTTCGTGTCGAAGAAGGTGGGGCCTTCCGGAAAATGACGGTGTGGACGACCAGCCAAGAAGTCAAAACGACGATCCCGATTTCTCGATGGTTCAGAGCATGACCCAACGACCGCCACCCAACCAGATCCATGGCCTCGCGCCTTGCCAGGTCATTTGGTTGCTGGTTTATCGCCCGGCTTGGCAGATGGTTGATTCTCGGCACTCCGCTCGCCTCGCAGGGCACGCTGCTCGGGACTCTGCATGTATTGGGTCGTCATTGCGGACATCATTGCCTGCTGAGCTTCTTCTGGCGTCTTGTATTTGGCCGCCCGGATGTCAGTAGCGCACTTTTTGCGACTCGACTACTTCCCAGCCGGAATATCGAAGACGATGAGGTCGGGTTGCCTAAACTTCGCCACGATGGCCGCAGTTCCGTCCGGGCGGGCGACCACGGAGCAGCCCGAGTGGAGCCGGCCTTTCCAGGCGCCGCCTTGGACGGTGCCCAGGACCGCATCAGTCCCCACCACCCAAAGCCTGGTCGTTGCGGCCACCCTGCGGATGTGGTCTTGGTAGCTCTTGGAGTTCAGTTCGAGCTTGCTCTCCTCGTCCGCAAAACCGTGCGGAGCAAGCAACAACCAGGCCCCTTGATCAGCCACCCGTTGCGGATTCTTGAGGTTGAAGTTATCCGCGCAGATGGTCAGGCCGAGGCGGCCGAGCTCGGTATCGACTGTCCTAATGTCTTCAGGGTTGCCGCGGTCGTAGAGGTCTTTGGTCAACCATGGCAGGGTGTCGATTTTCCGGTGCTTGAGCACGATCCGGCCGGTGCGGTCAATAATAACGGCTGAGTTATAGACCTTATCTCCATCCTTTTCCAGGCAACCGGCAGAAACCCACATACGGTGCCGCCTGGCCAAGGCAGCAAGGAAGTCCGTGTATTTCCCCGGGACAGGCAGGGCATCCCGGCGGGCCTGTTGGTAGAGCCACCCCCAATCGGCGGCTTCCGGCAGGTTGAGGAAATCGACCTTTTGCTGCGCCGCTTCTCCGGCAGCCTCCTCCGCCAGGCGCATGTTCTGCTCCAGGTTGCCATCCTCGATCGGGAGCTGAGCCAGCGCCACGCGCAGCCCGGCGTGCGGATGCCCCAGAGGTTGAATCACTTCTGGCTCGGCTGCCCCAGCATAGAAAGACGCGGCAGTCATGAACAGAAATAGGCTTAAAAAGCTGACCGCAATAATGCTCATTTCGTCAGCAGCTCCTCACCTGCCGCTCTCAGATCCAGCCTCGGCCCCAAAGGCATAAAGTTTGTTCTGAGTGCGCAGGTAAAGCCCCTCGCCAACCAGGGCCGGCGTGGCGAAAATGCGGTCGCCAAAGGGCGCTTGGTGAAGAATCTCCGGCTTGTCACCTCCCGCTTTCACCACGCTGACCGTGCCCGCCAGCGAGGCCAAATAGATTCGCCCGTCGGCGGCCACCGGGGACGAATAATAGCTGCCAGAAGCGTCCAGACGCTCCTGGAGGTAGTACGGGTTGCCTGTTTTGGCATCGAACGAGGACAACATCCCGCCGTCGCGGATGAGATACACGCGCCCCTCGTAGAACAGGGGCGAGGCCACGTAGGGCAAGCCTCGCTTGAATTTCCAGCGCACATGCGTCTGCGTGATGTCGCCCTGGCCGCCCGGTTCGACGGCAACCATGACGTTCTCGCCCTTGGCGTTTTGGGCGAGCAGGAGGTCCCAGTCGGCCTTGGTGATTTTGCCGTCGTGGTTCACATCCAGACCCCGCATGAAATCCCGTTCGCTCTCCGGAAACTCGTCGAACGTTATCTCGCCATCCTTGTTCTTGTCATACTGCGCGAGGAAGTTGTCCCAGGAAGGCCAGGGGGCGTCGGACTTGCCCGGCGCCCAACCGGCGAAAAACAGCAAGCCGCCGCCGATGACCGGCGTCGTGCAGGCAAAGCTGGCAACCCCTGCCACCATCCAGTGCTCCTTGCCGTTCTTGAGCTCATAGCCTTTCAATCGCACAGAGCCGGGCGTTACCACCTGCTCCACACCCTCGTTCTCCCAGATGATGGGCGTGCCAAAGCTTCCGGTTGCCTCCGGGCGCGGTGCTTCCCAGACGGTTTTGCCGGTTTCGACGTCGACGGCCAGCAACGACGAGTTTTGGTCCTGGTCCCGGTTCAGAATCACCAGTTTCCTGGCGATGACCGGCGAGGTGCCCGAGCCGAAACCGCCGCCGCTCAGGGCCACGGGCAGGGGATGGCGCCAGAGTTCCTTGCCTTCCAGGTCGTGGCAGATCAAGCCGAGCGAACCGAAGTAACTCACTACATGCCGGCCGTCGGTCGCCGGCGTCGCCGCCGCGGGGCTGGCTTCCGTTTTGTGAAACGGCTCGAGCTTCTCGGGCTTGTCCCCACGGGACCATAACAACTGTCCGCTGCGCCGGTCATAGCACCGGGTCTGGAGTCGGTCCTCGGCAAAGGTCGTCAGGAAGATGCGTTCGCCCCAAATGCACGGAGAGGAGGGAGACCAAGGCACGTCGGTGGCCCACAGAACGCCGTTGGTGGGGCTGATCTTCACCGGCGGCTTGGCCCGGCCGGCGACGCCGGACCCATTGGGCCCCCGGAATCCGGGCCAGTTGGGGATGACAGGTTCGGCGCCCGAGACGGCGAGGGCGAAGCAATTCAAGAACGCCCCACACAGCAGGGCGTTGTGGGTTAAGCCGAGCACAGTCCTCGCCGGTTGACCATCGATATTAACCATTGCGGTTCTCAAGATAAGACCAATTGCATAGCCGTCAAATCCAGCGAAGTTAAAAGAGGTTGAATCTTCGTGTGGGCGACAACGCTAAATTACCGGCCCGATGTCAGCCATGAAGATGTCACGGAGCAGCGCCCGCGGCGCCGCCTGCGATACCATTTCGCGCAGCGTTTCCCTCAGGTGGTCTCGAGGCATGGCTTGAAGGGCCGGGATGTTGATCATCAGATCGAGATGAGGGTTGAAAGGCAAAGCAAGCTGATCGTAAGTCTCCAGGCACAGGTCGGCGATCATTCGCAAAAACATCCGGAATTCCTCCGAAGGTTCCGCCAGACAAAGGAAAGCTTCCGCGCCAAGCGCGCCAAATCGCTCATGAACCAACCGCAGCGCTTCCCGGTCCTGTTCGGTGCGGAAGATGGGGTCGGTGTAATACCGCTCGCCGAAATCAAGCCCGTAATGCTGATGGAACCAGGCCTCAGAAAAGGCGGGCCTGGCATGAGTCACCGGCAAATTCTCTCCAGAACACCATTTCATGTCGCCGATCCTCGCGGCGGAGGCGGCAGGTCTCAACTGTAAACCTTGAGGTTCCAGGGGCTGCGGTATTCGCGTTCATAGGAGACGCAATCCTTGACGTCTCGAGGGTGGGCCACATCCTGCTGGCGGGCATCCCAGTTGAGGATCCTGCCCGACTGGAAGGCGATATTGCCCAGATGACAGACGATGGTCGTCTTGGCCATGGACTCGATGCCGGAGGCGGGCTGGTTCCGGCTTTTGAGGCAATCCAGGAAGTTTTGCCAGTGGGTGCTGTCAACCCATTCCGAGCGGGGCGGCCCTTCGCGATCCGGTGGATAGGGATAAAACCGGTAGCCGCCGCGGTCCACGACCAGCGAGCCGTTGTCACCGATAAACTCAGCGCCATGCTCCTTGCCGCCATCCAGGCCCCGGGGATTGTTGAAGCGATGTTCCCAGTTGAGGAGCCACTTCGGGAATCGATAGGTCACTTCGAGCGTATCCGGCGTGTCGCGATCGTCATTCGTCGCCAACTTTCCGCCCGTGGCGACGATGGAAACCGGGTCGCTTTCCCGCATCGCCAGCAGCACGATATCGATCATGTGGACGCCCCAATCGCTCATCAGACTGCCCCCGGTGTCGTAAAACCACCGCCAGTGCTCATGGCAGCGGTTGGGTTGATAAGGCCGCATGGGCGACGGCCCAAGCCAGAAGTCCCAGTCCAACCCTGCCGGCGGAGGCTGCGGGCTTTGCCGCCCGATATCCGGCAGATAGTAGCACATCCAGGCGCGGCAAAGATTGATCTTCCCCAGCTTCCCCGACCGGACAAATGCGATCGCGTCCTGGAAGTGCTTCATGCTGCGCTGCCAGGTGCCGATTTGGACGACCCGGTTGAAATGGCGGGCGGCGCCGAGCATCGCCTTGGCTTCGACCAGGCTATGCGAGATCGGTTTCTCGCAATAGATGTCTTTTCCCGCCTCGCAGGCAGCGATGAAGGTGAGGGCGTGCCAATGGTCCGGGGTGCCGATGATCACCGCGTCGATGTCCTTTTGCTCGAGCAGTTGGCGGAAATCCTTGAACTTCTTTGGCGCGGCCTGGCCCGCCTTGACCACCTCGGCCGCCGCGCGCTCCAGGTGGCTTTGGTCCACATCGCAGACGGCCGCGACGGGCTGATTGAGTTCCAGGAAATGCCGCATGTTCTCCCGGCCCATGGTGCCGCAACCGATGAGGCCGAAAACGACCCGGCCATTCGCGCCCATGCCTTGGGCCCCGAGCCGGGAACTCAAAGCCAAACCGAGACCGGCCCCCGACGCGAGGGCAGTTGATTGTTTGATGAATTGGCGGCGGGTTTGCAGGCTGTTATTTGTGGCAGTGGGATGGTTTGGCATAGGCAACAAGTTGCCTTCATCCTGCACGCTCGGGCGCCCGCCGTCAATGCGCTTGCCCCTCAGCCCGGCCGCCACAGCTCTGCAGCCGCTTGTCCAGGGAGCAGGTCACTAAGCCAGGGCGCTGGGTGGTTGATGCTTCCAGGCGCCGCGCGTGAAATCGGGAACGGCCACGGGTGCGCTGCCTTTGGAAACTGACGCGATGCTGAGCGGCACAATGCTGCTCCAGGCGGCGGCATCATAGACGGTCAGGTCCAGGGGCGAGCCCTCCCGAAGGCATCGAATCAACCGCCAGTTCATCACGTAATCCATACCGCCGTGGCCACCGGACTGCTGGGCTTGCGCGTTGAGCTTCTTCCAGAGCGGGTGGCCATATTTCTCGTGGCAGGGCTGGAGCTCGGTGGTCCAGCCCTCCGGTTGGCCATCGAGATGAAGGCGGGGCGGATAATCGCAGAAGGTGCCGGCGGTGCCGGCGATCAGGTTGATGCGGCTGTAGGGGCGGGATTGGACCAGGGAAAACTGGACCACGATGGTGCGGCCCAGTGCGGTCTTGATGAGCGAGGTGTTAATGTCGCCGCAGGCAAAGCGCTCCCGGCGGCGCGGGTGATCGGCGGGGAGGGACGCGCATCGGCGGCTCAGGGCCTGTTCGCGCGAACTCATCGAGACCAGGCAGTCGAATTTGTCGCCGGCATGGATGCCCATATACTGGGCTACGGGACCGAGTCCGTGAGTGGGGTAGAGATTGCCGTTGCGGGTGGCGACAAAGCGCCGGCGCCAGCTCGCGGCGCTCGAGTCCTGCAGGAGGTAATCACGGGATTCGTGGAGGTAACCGGCCTCACCGTGGGTCAACTCGCCAAAGACGCCCTGGCGGGCCATGCGGAGAACCAGCAGTTCGATTTCTCCGTAACAACAATTCTCCAGCATCAGGCAATGGCGGCGCGTGGACTCGGCCGTGTCCACCAACTGCCAGCACTCGTCCAGCGTCATCGCCGCCGGCACTTCGATCGCCGCGTGCTTGCCCTGCTTCATGGCGCTGACCGCCATCCGGACATGCCAGTCCCACGGGGTGGCAATATAGACCAAGTCGAGATCGTCCCGCCGGCACAGCTCCTCGAAGGCCGTATCGCCCTTGGCATAGCCGGCCGGTTCGGCTTGGCCTTTGGCCGTGACGCGCCGTTGGGCACTCGTCACCCGGTCCGGCACGACGTCACAGACGGCTCTGATCTCGACCCCGTCAATCTCCAACAAGTTGCCCAGCAGGCTGGAACCGCGGTTGCCCACGCCGATGAACCCGATCCGGACTTTCTCCAGGGGCGGGGATTTCAATCCGAACACCCGTTCGTGTCCGGGCTTGGCTCCGGGGGGCGCCGATCCGGGTGTTGCCGTCGCGGACCCTGGGACTAAACCGATACCGAGGCTGGTTGCGCTCGCCACCGCAAGAAATTCACGGCGCGAACAGGGGTGGCTTGTTTTCCTGTTGTTCATAAAGTCCAGCCCGGGCGGTATTCCCGGCGCAGCCTCTGGTTGGCTGCCTGATCGTTCGTGAACCGGAGTAGCGCGCCATCCCAGTGGAGCTTCTTCTGGCTGCGGACAGCAACGTTGCCCAGCAGGCAAACCTCGGTCACCAGCGCCGCGTGGTCCACAAAGTTCGAGCCTGCGGCGGGACCGCCACGGCAGGCGTCCACCCATTCCTGGTAATGGCCGGGGGAGCGTGGCAGCATCTTGGGAGGGAGCTTGTAACTCTCCATGCGGGACTCGGGGATCAGCCGGTTCCCCATGAGCTTGCCTTTGTCGCCGATGTAAACGACATCCTGCTGAACATCGTCCTCATCGAACTCCGGCGGACGGGGCGGCTTCAATCCGCCGTCATACCAGGTGAGGGTCACCGGCGAGAGCTCGCCGCGCCCGGGAAACTCGAATCTCACGATCTCGCCCAAGGGATAGGTCTCCGTGCTGAGCTTGGTCGCGCTTGCCTCGACGGTGACCGGGTGGCCCAGGTTCAGCGCCTTGAACACGGCCGAGAGTTTGTGCAGGCCAAGGTCCCCGAGCAGTCCCGTGCCAAAGTCGAGCCAGTTGCGCCAGGTCCACGGGTGGTAGGCGGGATGATAGGGACGAAAAGGGGCGGGCCCCAGCCACAGGTCCCAATCCAACCCGTCGGGCACTGGCGGCGTCTCCGGCGGCCGGCCGTCCCACGTGGGCCAGCTCCAGAATCGAGGCCCGCTCCATACCTGCACCTCACGCACCTGGCCGATGGCCCCGTCGGCAATGATTTCCCGGGTCACGCGCGCCGCCTCGGCCGCTTGACCTTGATTGCCGCATTGCGTGGCCACCTTGGCATTGCGCGCCGCCTCCGCGACCTGCCGCGCTTCAGCGACCGAGTAGGTCAGGGGCTTCTCGCAATAGACGTGCTTGCCGCGTCGCAGCGCGGCCATCGTGATTACGGCATGGGTGTGGTCGGGCGTGGCGACCATCACCGCGTCCACATCCTCTTTTTCGAGCAATTCGCGATAATCGGCGTAGGCCCTGCAACCGCGGTATTGGCCCGCTGGCCGCTGCTTGGCATAAAGCTCGTCCATGAGGCGGCGCACCGGCTCGCGCCCCGAGGTCCGTCGCTCATTGCCCTCCGACCAGTACCAGGACTGGTAACCGCCCCCTTCGCGATTCACATCACAGACCGCCACCACCTGCACTTCCGGCAGCTTCTGCAACGCGAGCATGTCCTCGGCGCCCTGTCCACCCATTCCGATGCCGGCCAGCGTGAGCTTCCCACTCGGCGAGATCTGGCCCGGCCCGCCCAGCACATGCCTGGGTAGAATCGTGAGCGCGGACAGCGCTGCTCCGGCCGAGGCCGTTTGGAGGAATTGGCGACGGGTGATGTTGAGTGGTCGGGAGGCCCGACTGGCCGGGACTTTCTGTTCGTGTGGTTGTTCCATACTGCCTTTCGACAGACGCTCGTGCGTCATCTTGTCGCCCCTTTAAAGCGAGGCCTTGCCGCTGGAGGGGCCGTTGCGCCAGCGTTCGCCAAAGTCCCCATGCCTTTTTCGCTCTTCTTGGGCGCGATCGCCTGGTTGCGCGTGTCTGCTTAGAACGCCTTGGCTGGCGTCATCCAGACCAACTGCTGGTCGATGTTGTCGGCCAGCTTGTAGCGCCGGACGTGTTTGGCAATGGGTTCCCCGACAATCTCGATCCTCTGCAAATCGCCCTCGCCAAGACCCGCCTGGGCGCAGTAGTTCAAGTAGCCCACTTTTCCAAAGTCAATGCCCATCAACTCCACGGCCACGCGGTCCGCCGCCAGCCAATCAGGACTGGCCACGCAGACACGATGCTCCACCAGCGTGCCGCGCGTCGGGCCGTTGCCCTCCATCCCGTCGTAGCCGTCAATGACCGCCAGGTGCGGATGCAACCGCCGTGACAGGTCGAACAGGTTGTAGTTCAGGCCCCGGAAGCCACTGCCGTGGACGATGGGCTTGTCGCTTTTCGCGTCAGCCTTGGCGCCCCGGCCCCCGCCGTAGCCAGGGTCTTTGACGGGGGCGCCGAGAACGATGTTCTTGAGCGAGAGAGTGGCCACGATTAGGTCGTGGGTCTTCAGCTTGGCAGCCGAGATGACGAAGGTGTTCGGGTCCAGCAGCAGCTTCGACATGCGCACCGCGTGCGGGCGAAAATCCTTTTCGTCGAAGACCTGGACCCGTTCAACCTCCTGGTCATCGAGGTCGATGAGCCTGACCGAATACCTCCCGGCCAATTCGGTATAGTGATAGTTCTCGAAACCATCGAGGGTCGGCCCGTTGGCGGCCGATTCGGCGATGACGGTGTGGTTGAGTTTCCCGATCGACTTGAGGAATTCGAGGATGCCCTCGAGGCAGCCTGCGTGAGTGGCGGACAATTGCTTGTCGATGGCGACATTGTTGGGTTTGATGACCACGCGCCGGTTGCCGATGGCCTGGCTGACAGCCTGCGCGTGAACCTTCAGCGCGCGGAAGGCGATGTCCGCGCGGTCGTCGCCGTGGAACAACGCAACCCGGCTGGTGGGTTTGAGGGGGGTTGACTCAGCGGCAGCATGGCCGAGCCTGGCAAAGCGTGCTGTGCCCACAGCGGCCAACCCGGTAAGCAATGAAGCCCTGAGGAAGTCACGGCGATTGGACAAGTGTGTCATAATCTACTCTTCGGCGCGTCAGCGCCAAACCAAACTGACTCGGAGTCGTGGCGCAAACCTAACGGGTTGCCGCAACCTTGCCAAGCTGAATCGGATTCCGGAAAAGGCTCCATGGACAGGCTCCGCAGGCAGGCGAAGCAAATCAGGGGCAACGCCCGTGAACACCGGGTTGCACTTTCGCCCCGAATCCCGCGACCCCCTCCCCATGTTGGCCAAGGTCTGTTCGGGTGCCGCCAATGGCATCGAAGCGTATCCGGTCGAGGTCGAGGTGAACGCCGGGTATGGCGACACGATCATTGTGATCGCCGGCCTTCCCGATGCCGCCGTCAAAGAGTCCCGCGACCGGGTCTTGACCGCCCTCATCCGGCTTGATGGCATCGACCTCTCCTGTTAGCTTGACCCCATGGAACGACGTGAGGCCCCGCTGTCGCTTGCCGAACTCCGGACGGTCTTTCGCCCTTTTTGCGAAAAGTACCGCATCCGCCGGTCGGTCGAGAAATCGCCCAATCGTTTTGCGCGGAACGATCTTCTGGCCTCCGCCGTTTGCCTCTATGGAAGCTAACCAAGTGGGAAGTGGCAACCGTTCATGTCCCTGCGGTCCGCGCCGTGCTCGAGGAGTTCTTTGCCCGCCGGGAGCAGCCCCCGGGAACTTCCGCCGGCTGAGCAGGAGGAACTCGCGAGAGCGCGGGAGCAGTTCCCCTGCCAGCTAGCACCCACCACAAGGCAACGGGCCTCAACTCCCGTAGATCCTTGAGCCGCTCATTTAGGCTCCGCTGTGGCCGGGTGAAACGCTTCCGGCCACTTTCCCCCTGCGCGCACCGCCGGCTCAGTGCGCTCCGCCCCGTGGTCAGAATCACGCCAGCGGTAGCTGCGCTCGCAGGCTCGCTGGCACCCCGCTCGCAGGCTCGCGGGACCCAGCCGCTGTCAGGCTTCTGAAAAGACGTGCTGGTGACCCGGATTCACGGCACCCCTGGCGAGGCGTGAGCGTGGGCTGCCGGAAAAGCCACCGCTACCAACCAGTTTAAAAAGTAAGGACTGACACTTTCACGGCAAAAACCAACCATGCGATGGCTGCCCTAATGGCTGCCCCTCTTCAGCAGCCTGTCACGGGACCGCAACCAGACGACAGAGCCGGGTGGGTTGGCGGAACATCGTGACATCGAAGTAAAGCTGTGGCGAGTTGGTCAGCGTCACGGTGTCCAGTGTCACCCAGGCATCGGTCGGACCGAACTGGTTGATATAATCAATCTGCACCGAACTGCCGATCGCCCCGGTCAGCGGGATTTCTGTCGCCATACTCATGTCCAGCACGGGCCTCGCGGTCGGCACGTTGGTCTGCCAGGTCCGGTAGAACCGTTGCGCTGGCAGCGGGTCGGAGAGATCAAAATAAAGCTGCGGTGTGCGCGCGATGGTCACGTTCGATAGCGAGAGCCACTGTGCGCCGGGGCCGAAGGCATCGGCATAATCCAGGTGCAGGAGGCTGCCGACGTCGGCCGTCAGGTTCAGGGCCGGAACCGTCCTTCGCTCGACCGGAGGGATGACGCTGAGCGTGGCGGTGTCGCTGGTCACGGCCCCGCCGAGATTCGTGACGACCACCATGTAGGCCCCTGCCTGGGACAGTCGCACCTTGGCCAAGTCAAGATAGGAGTTGGTGGCGCCGGAGAGCGCATTGGTGCCGCTAAAGAACCATTGGTAGTAGGTTGCTGCCGGCAGCGAACTCGTCACTTCCACCCAGAAGAAGGCAAGCGATCCCATCTCAGCCGTCTGGGTCGAGGGCGGCGTCAGGATGCTCGGAGACAGCGCCATCGTGGGGCGACCGCCAAACGTCGCACCCCAGCCCGTGGTCCCAGCCAAGTAATAGACCGTCGCATTGTTGTCACCAGCGAACACGGACGAATGAGCGCTTGGCGCATTACCCTGAAAATAGACGCTGCTCAGGCTGGGGCACCCTTGAAACGCATCGACCCCGATGCTGGTGACGCTGGTGCCTATCGTGACGTTGGTCAGGCTGGGGCAGTAATAGAACGCCTGATCCCCGATGCTGGTGACGCTGTTGGGGATCGTGACGCTGGTGAGGCTGTTGCAGCCAGCGAACGCCCAGTCCTCGATGCTGGTGACGCTGTTGGGAATCGTGTAACTTCCAGCTTTTCCACCCGGGTACTCGATGAGCGTGGTCTGGCTCTTGTCGAACAAGACCCCATCCAGACTGCTATAGACGGGATTGAGTGCATCCACGGTGATCGCTGTCAGGCTGGTGCAGTAATTGAACGCATATTGCCCGATGTTGGTGACGCTGTTGCCTATCGTGACGCTCGTGAGGCTGGAGCAGTCGCAGAAGGCCTGGTCCCCGATGCTGGTGACGCTGTTGGGGATCGTGACGCTGGTCAGGCTGGAGCAGAAGGAGAACGCACCGTCCCCGATGCTGGTGACGCTGTCGGGGATCGTGACGCTGGTCAGGCTGGAGCAGAAGGAGAACGCATCGTCCCCGATGCTGGTGACGCTGTCGGGGATCGTGACGCTGGTCAGGCTGGAGCAGAAGGAGAACGCATCGTCCCCGATGCTGGTGACGCTGTTGGGGATCGTGACGCTGGTCAGGCTGGCGCAGTAATAGAACGCCTGATCCCCGATGCTGGTGACGCTGTTGGGGATGGTGTAGCTTCCGGCTTCGCCCCCCGGACATTGAACGAGCGTGGTCTGGCTCTTGTTGAACAAGACCCCAGCCGCACTACTATAGGAGGAGTTGAGCGCATCGACCGTTATGGCGGTCAGGCTGGTGCAGCCAAGGAACGCCCAGTCCCCGATGCTGTCGACGCTGTTGCCTATCGTGACGCTGGTCAGGGCCAAGCAGTTTTGGAACGCCCAGTCCCCGATGCTGGTGACGCTGTTGGGGATCGTGACGCTGGTCAGTCCGGAGCAGCTCTCGAACGCCCGGCCCCCGATGCTGGTCACCGGCAGGCCATTGACCAGGCTGGGGATGGTGACCGGCCCGCCAGGACCGGTGTATCCCGTGATGGTGACCGCGCCGTTAGTGGTCGTGTAAGTGTAGCCTTGCACTAGCGGGTTCCACAGCACGGCTGGACGACCGGCGAACGTCGTGCCCCAGCCCGTGGTCCCAGGCAAGTAATAGACAGTCGCGTTGTTGTCACCAGTGAACACAGACGAATCAGCGTTTGGGGCATTACCCTGAAAATAGACGCTGGTCAGGCTGGGGCAGTAAGCGAATGCCTTCTGCCCAATGCTGGTGACGCCGTTGCCTATCGTGACGCTGCTCAGGCCGGAGCAGGAATCGAACGCAGCGAATCCGATGTTGGTGACGCTGCTGGGAATCGCGACGTTCGTCAGGCCGGTGCAGTAATTGAACGCGCCGTCCCCGAGGCGGATGACGCTGTTGGGGATCGTGACTCTGGTCAGGTTGGTGCAGCCAGAGAACGCCCAGTCCCCGATGCTGGTGACCGGCAGGCCATTGATTGTGCTGGGGATGGTCAGCGCCCCCCAAGCAGGACCGGTGTATCCCGTGATGGTGATCGCGCCGTTGCTGGTCGTGTAAGTGTAGCTTTGCCCTGGCGGGTTCCACAGCACGGCTGGACGACCGGCAAACGTCGTGCCCCAGCCCGTGGTTCCCGGCAAGTAATAGACGGTCGCGTTGTTGTCACCAGTGAACACAGACGCCTCAGCACTGGGGGCGTTACCCTGGAAATAGACGCTGGTCAGGCTGGTGCAGGAGTCGAACGCATAGTCCCCGATGCTGGTGACGCTGTTGGGGATCGTGACGCTGGCCAGGCTGGTGCAGTGCGTGAACGCAGCGACCCCGATGTTGGTGACGCTGTTGCCTATCGTGACGCTGGCCAGGCTGGTGCAGAGGGCGAACGCCAAGTCCCGGATGCTGGTGACGCTGTTGGGGATCGTGACGCTGGTCAGGCTGCTGTTGCTTGCGAACGCATGGCTTCCGATGCTGGTAACCGGCAGGCCATCGATCGTGCTCGGGATTGTCACCGCACCGCCGGAACCGGTGTATTTCGTGATCGTGATCGTGCCGTTGGTGTTCGTGTAATTGAATTGGGCCTGCACCACGGCAGGCAGCATCAACAGCAAGAGCAGTGGCAGGGGCCTCGTGGCGCAGGCGGTTATTAATCGCCCGGCCATCGTCTTCGGCCAAGTGATTCTCGAAATGAGGGTTTGTGTTTTCATAATGTTCTCCTGTCTCAGAGAAGGTGGTCGGGATTTCCGGCCAGCCAACCCTCGTTGAGGTTCGCGCCCCAAAGCCACGTTCCGAAGCGCGCCAAAGGGCAGGGAGAAGATGCGGGTTGTCCCCCCTTCGGGTGATCTGAGGAATTCAATCACCCAACTCGCCCAACCCCTAAATGGGCTGTTCATGTCACCCTAAGCTGCGGGTTCTCTGCACGCGGGTCGTTGGCTGATGAAGCGAGTCAGCGGCTCGTGATGGACGAAAAAGTGTCAACCCAGCGGCGAATAAAAGCAAGCCTAATTCTCACCCGAATCTTTCGCGGGTCTAAGCACTCAAATTCGGCACCTGATTGGATTCCGCTTTTTTGTTGTCGGGGCCGCGCTTAAAATCCTCCCGTGAAATACGCCAATTGCGGGAAACCCGCCATAGGGAAAGGACGTCGAATCCAATCGAAGAACTGGCCGTTGGGGAGCCCGCCCACCGGAATAATTTAGGGCCTTGCCTGGGTCAGAAAAAGCCGGGGACAACGACAGCTTGACCCATAATACACTGCGATGGACCAACTTACATAGATTGTTCGCGCAATAGGGAGAATATAACATAACATTGTTATCGTTGGCTTGCCGGATGCGGCGGTGAAGGAGTCGCGGGACCGCGTGATGACCGCGCTCATCAATTCCGGGTTTTCTTTCACCTTCGGCCGCACGACCATCAACCTGGCCCCGGCAGACGTGAAGAAGGAGGGGCCGAGCTTCGATTTGCCGATTGCCGTCGGCATGGTCGCCGCCAGCGAGCAGATGGAGCCAGGCCAGTTGGGCAAATTCATGATGGTGGGCGAATTGGCCCTGGATGGCGGTGTGCGCCCGGTCAAAGGGGTGCTGCCCATAGCCCTGCGGGCGCGCGAGGAGGGCACGGGCGGGCTGATGGTTCCGGCCGAAAACGCGGCCGAGGCGGCAGTGGTGGCCGGGCTGCAGGTCATCCCGGTCCACAACCTGCGGGAGGCGGTGGGCTTTCTGGAAGGGGAGGTTCAGATCTCACCCGTGACGGTGGAGGTGGCCCGCATTTTCGAGCAAGCCCCCGAGGACGATATGGATTTTGCCGACGTCAAGGGGCAGGAGTCGGTCAAGCGGGCGCTGGAGATAGCGGCCAGTGGCGGCCACAACGTGCTGCTCCTTGGCAACCCGGGCACCGGCAAATCCATGCTGGCCAAGCGGCTTCCGACCATTCTGCCGCCGCTGACGCTGGAGGAGGCGCTGGAGACGACCAAGGTCCACAGCATTGTGGGCCTGCTCAAGCCCGGCCAGGCGCTGGTGACCCGGCGCCCGTTTCGAGCACCCCATCACACGGCCAGCGATGCCGGGCTGCTGGGGGGCAACATCAACCCGACGCCGGGCGAGATCTCTCTGGCCCACCACGGCGTGCTCTTCCTGGACGAGTTGCCCGAGTTCAAGCGCAACGTCCTGGAGACCCTGCGCCAACCGCTGGAGGAGGGCCGGGTCACCATCTCGAGGGCCGCCGGCACGATGACGTTCCCCAGCGAATTCATGCTCGTGGCCGCCATGAACCCGACTCCGGATGGCAAGATGCCGGCGGAATCGAGGTGTTCGCCGCGCGAGATACAGAACTACCTGGGCCGCATCTCGGGTCCGCTCCTGGACCGGATCGACCTGCACGTCGAGGTGCCGCCGGTGAAGTTCAGGGAGATCAGCGCCGAGCGCACGGGCGAGTCTTCCGCCGCCATCCGGCAGCGGGTCGTGGCCGCGCGGCGGGTGCAGCAGAAGCGATTTGAGGGGCGGGCCCGGGTGACGTGCAATGCCCGGATGGGCACGCGCGAGCTCAGGCAGTTCTGCGAGCTGGACGAGACCGCCAAGGGGCTGATCCAGTTCGCCATGTCCGACCTCAACTTGAGCGCCCGGGCCTACGACCGCATCCTGAAGGTGGCCCGCACGATAGCCGACCTGGCCGGCTCGGATTCGATTGCGCCGGACCACGTCTCCGAGGCCATCCAATACCGTTCCCTGGACCGCCAGATCTGGGGGTGACGGACAATGGGAATGTAAGACCAAGCCCGATGAACTCGCCGTTGACTTAGCGCGGAAAGATCGGAGAATAGCTCCACTATGGCAACACCTGCCTTCAGCGAAATCGAAAGCGAGTTTGCGCGCCTGTCGCCTGAAGCTCAACTCAGCCTTCTGGAGCGGCTCGTTCACCGTGCCCGCTTGGCGGTCCATGGTGGCCGAGATAGCTGGGAAGCCGACCTCGCCGCGATGGCCGCCGACCCGGAAATGCAACGCGAACTCAGCCGCATCAACGCCGAGTTCGGCGCCGCCGAGCCCGACGGGCTGGAGGGGCAGTGATGGCTGTCCAGCGCGGCGACGTCCACTTCGTTAACTTGAATCCCGCGCAAGGACGCGAGCAGGCTGGTCGCAGGCCCGTTTTGGTGTTGTCCGCCGACGCCATCAATCGTCTGCCGTTGGTCGTCACGGTCGTCGTGGGCACCAAAGGCGAGAACGTTACGCGCGACTATCCGACGAACGTCCGCGTCTCCGCGGCCGAGAGCGGCTTGCCGGCGGAGACCGTTTTCCTCTGCTTCCAACTGCGCTCCCTTGACTTCAGCCGCTTTGCCGGTCCGCCCGCG
>Ga0187857_10000644_pt1 | contig 41745 bp, 35 predicted proteins | sample June2016WEW_8_10_FD_132984 | JGI IMG/M metagenome (GOLD analysis project Ga0187857, IMG submission 132984) | Peatland microbial communities from SPRUCE experiment site at the Marcell Experimental Forest, Minnesota, USA - June2016WEW_8_100 | ecosystem: Environmental > Terrestrial > Soil >... | reverse complement strand
TCGAGGCGGTCCTCGATCGAGCAAACCAAGACAACGACAGAGAGGAGAACCGCGAACTCACCGCGGCCTAAACAGCCGACGATCTTGCCGACGAGTTACACCACATCCTGGGACTTGACTGGTTTTTCCTTCTTGGGTTCGACGTTGGATGTAGTCGATGGTCGGTTGGTGTGTTCGGCGTCTGGTGAGGAGGATCAGGTGGAGGGCGCGGTTTAGTTGTCTGTCGCCGCTGCGGTCGAGGCGGTAGCGGGTGGTCTGGCCGGAGGAGGCTGGGATCGGGGCTGCGCCGGCGAGGCGGGCGAACGCGGCTTCGTTTGCGATGCGGCCTGAGTGCGACCAGGAGATCACGACCTGGGCGGCCAGGAGGGGGCCGATGCCGGGCTGGTTGAGCAGCTGTGGTGCGAGCTTGCGGGTGAGTGTTTCGATCTCCCGTGCGAGCTCGCGCTCCTCAGCGGTCAACTGCTGTACGCGGCGAGCGACGGCGCGGAGGGCGAGCATCGTCCCGCGCAGCTCGGGGGCCTGACGACGTTCCGGGCGCGTTGCGGCTAGGCGGCTGAGCAGACTCGCTCGGGTCAGCGGTCGCAGCTTGCTGCGGAGCGGCTCCGGTGTCGTGATGAGCAGGTCGCGCAGCGACAGAGCCCGGCCTGTTTCGCGTTTACCGCGCCTTCACGGGCGGCCATCAGCGCCCGTAGTGCCTCTCGTTCGCCGTTGCTGCGTGGAAGTGCGGGACGTTTCGTGCTGAGCACGCTGCGGGCGGCCCGGACGGCGTCGAGCGCGTCGGTCTTGCCGCCCGAGAGCCGCTCCCGCCGCAACCGGCCAACCTCGAACACTTGCTCGCCACGGCCGGTGAGGAAGCGAGTAAGGCCAGCCCCGAACGAGCCGGCTCCCTCGACCGCGAACGCGCGCCGCCCCGGCGCATGCTGTTCTGCGACGCGCAGAGCCTCCGCGTAGCCGCGGCTGTCCGCGGCCACACTCGCCTCAAAGACCACCACACCGCTGCATACCTCGACAACGCCAAGCGCGTGGGAGTCACGGTGCGGATCGACACCAACCACGAAGTCCAGCTCATCTGCAACCATCCGTAACGACCTCCAGCCCAGGTTGGGGGAACGCCTCCGGCGCCGGTCTGGGGGTGAAGACCGCTGACGGCAGGACTGTGACGGGTCACGCCCCAACGGGCGGACAGGCTTCTGATCAGGCCAGCAAGCGGACGCCAGGCCGGCACCGGTCTCTTCGCCCGGACATATCACTGGAAAGACACCCGCAAGCGGAGTCATCCTCAAATCGAGTCACGAACAAAGAGCACCGGCGCCACCCTGACAACAGCCCCAGACGGGACCCCCCGCACACTCACAGTCCTCGGTTGTGAGCACTCCCATGTAGCTCCCCGGCGAGACCGATGGATCTCTGAGCCGCGTGGTGGACTCCTGTCCTATCTGTGAGACCTTGATGCTCCAAGGGAGAGATGAGGATCGTCTTGGACTTCGTGCAAGCACGCTCCTAATCTTCTCTGGGACTGTGCAACGTCGTCTGTGCGGCGCGGTGCCTCGCCTGAACCGGCCCTTGGCTCAATCTCCGAGTGCATCAATCTCCGAGCGCAGAGGCGTGTCCCTGGGGGGCTGAACAGAAAGGAGTGACAAATGGCTGGTAACCCCGAACTGCCACCGGAGTCCGGGCGCGGGATGACCCGGGAGCGGCTGTTGAAGAATTCCGCATTGGCAGCCGCTGCTGCGAGTGTGGGCGTTGGACTCGGCGGGTGGATCCCATCAGCGGCATCTGCCAAATCACTTGCGGCCGGCTGGGGCGGCGTGGATATTGCCGGCGTCAAGCCAGGCCGTAAACTCGGTGTGCTCCATGGGATCCTGTCTTCAACCACCGATGGGAGGGTTCAGACCCAGCTCAATAAGATTAGGGCACAAATAGGCTGGACGTATGTTGTGTCTGATGCCAATAATGATCTCACGAAGTATCCAGCATTGGCTCAGACTATGATCACAGACAAAGTCGACGCCATTTTTGTAATCAGTGGATCGATCAAAGCGCTCGGCTCAGACGTCATGAACTCTGCAAGACAGAAGCATATCCCAATTGTTGGAATGTGGACCGATCCTCGAGATGAACCTGATCACACAATTGGGGTGAGTGAGTGGCTAGCCTTTGCGCGAGTTTGCGAATATGTAAGTCAAGCTATTAACTACAAGGGGCAAGTCGCCATTGTCAACAATGAGCCGGGAAATGCGGCACTCGCCCAGCGCTCTGTCATTGCGGAGGCAGTGTTCGGTTTCTACGCGCCCGACATTCAAATTGTCGCCAAAAATATGAACATCAATTTTAGCGACATCCGCATCGATACCCTACGGAAAGTCCAACCTCTCCTTATCAAGTACCCGAACCTCAAGGCGCTTGTTTGCGGTTGGGACGATCCTGCCAGAGCGGCCGGTGATGCGGTGAAAGCGGCTGGACGGCAGAACTCCGTCATCGTGACCGGCGACGATGGCTCACTTGAGATGTTCGATGCCATGCGAAGAAACAAAGCGCTCGCTCTGACTGTCGGGAATGACATTGAACTCATGACGCTCGCAGGTGTCCAAGTAATCGACGACTTGTGCCGTGGTAAGAAACTGTGGCCCGTGACGTATATCGACTCGCAAATCGTGTCCCATTTGAATCTTCCGAAGCCGGGGAGCTACGTGCACGGGCAGGTCCTCGACCTTCACCTTGGTCAGTCGCTGTGAGATTCATAGTGTGACGTCGTCCGGCGCGATCGAGGTTGGTGATACTTGCGCCAAACGGGGTTCCTAGTGGGCGACGCTGAGGGCGGTGCGGCCGCCCGCTAGGAACCGTCGCAGTTCTTGCTGGATAGATGTTCTCGCTTGGTATCGCTCGACGGTAGAAGAGATGGAGAAACCTGTTCACAGCGTAGAGGGAGTTTCTCAGAGCGGGCATGGTGGCCCGGAGACAGCGCTCGGGGCGGTTTCGGTCGAAGCCGGCGTGGGTTGGGTAGGTCGTTTGAGAGGAAAGCTGGCTCCGGCTATGCGACCTGTGTTGGCGCTGCTTAGGGCGCACGGCACGTTGGTCTTTCTCGCAGGCGTGCTGGTCTACTTTGCAATCGCCGCGCCCCAGGGCACGTTTCTTACGGCCGACAATTTGAAGAATATCGTCACGAACAGTGTCACACTATGCGTGATCTCAGTCGGTGTGACAGTTGTCTTGATCACGGGAGATTTCGATCTATCAGTCGGAGCTATTGCAACGTTCACGGACATTTTGGCGGCATATTTGGCTGTCACATATGGGCTCGTGTATTTGGGTTTCGCCGCCGCCGTACTCGCGGGTGCTCTCATTGGTGTTGGGAATGCGCTCGTTGTAACGAAACTGAAGGTCAATGCGTTCATCGGCACCTTGGGGATGGGGTTGTTTGTTGTCGATGGCTTCGCTCTTATGTTGACCAAGAACGGCCCTATTTCGACGGGATTTCCCGGCGACTTTGGTGGACTTGGGCAAGCGACCGTGGCCGGTCTGCATATGACGGTGATTGTCGCGGTTGGCGTGTGTGTTCTAGCCTGGTTCATATTGCAATACACGAACATAGGTCGTTACATCCACGCGGTCGGTGGGAATCCAGTTGCAGCGTGGCTTTCCGGGGTCAGCGTCGATGGCGCCAAGATGGCCGCGTTCGCGGTTTCAGGGGCGTGCGCTGGTCTGGCTGGCGTGATAATCGCCACAACCTTTTTGTCGGGGAGCACCCAAGTTGAAGGGAATCTTCTCCTCGACTCCTACACGGCTGTCTTCTTGGGCGCAGCGACCTTTAAGCAGGGGAGATTCAACATTCCCGGCACTGTGGTCGGTGTGCTTACACTCGCCGTGCTGACCAATGGCATGACGCTCACCGGGGTTCAGGCGTATTGGGAGCAGGTGTTCGAGGGCGCGCTCCTCATCGCTGCGGTTGCTGCGGGACGCGCGCGAGGTCCGAGTGCCTGAGGTCCGAGCAGAGCTTGCGGACGCAGTGCCGCCGTCCCCCGTGGTAGCGGTTCGAGGCGTCTCCAAGACGTTCCCCGGTGTGTTGGCTCTGAGCGGCATCGACGTCGACTTCTATCCCGGAGAGGTGCATGGTCTGGTCGGGGAGAACGGCGCGGGCAAGAGCACGCTCGTCAAGATCCTGGCGGGGGCTTACCAGCCGGACTCGGGTGAGATACACGTCGCGGGACGGAAGGTATCGATCGGCGATCCGCGGGAGGCCGCGGATTATGGGCTGGCGTTCATACATCAGGAGCCGCAGCTCGTGTCGACCCTGTCGGTGGCGGAGAACATGACGCTCGGGCTCCAAGTCGGCCATCGCGCCGGCCTTGTCCGCTGGCGGAATGTGCGCGAAGCCGCGCAGGGCGCATGTGAGGAAGTCGGATTCGAGGTCGACATCAGAGCCGAAGTCGGGACACTGTCCGTCGCGAAGCGGCGGCTGGTCAGCATTGCCAAGGCTCTCCTGGCGGAGGCCAAGTTCATGGCGTTCGACGAGCCGTCGGCCTCTCTGGCATCCGACGACGTGGATCACATGCACGCGGTGATCCGACACCTGGTGGAACGCGGAGTAGCCGTTGTGTACATCTCCCACAGGCTCGACGAGGTCATCGCCCTCAGCAGCCGCATCACCGTCCTGAAGGACGGCCTGCTCGTCACGACGCAGCCGGTCGACGCGTTCCGCGACCGAGCGCAATTCGTGCAAGCGATCGTGGGAAAAGCGTTTGTCGAATATACAGGGCGGGCACACGTGGCGACGGGTGATCTGGTCCTGAAAGCACGGGATCTGAGCTGGGGTAACAAAGTGCGGGGCGTCAGTTTCGAAATACGGCGAGGCGAGCTTGTCGGCCTCGCCGGTCTCGTCGGATCCGGACGAAGCGAACTGGCTCGCCTTCTGTTCGGGGCTGAGCGACCGGATTCCGGAACTCTCGAGATCAACGGAGAAGTGGCGAAGCTGAAATCACCTCGCAACGCCATCGCCGCAAACATGGCGCTTCTGCCCGAGGACAGGCGCGTCCAGGGAGGCATCATGTCTCTCTCGGTCGCAGAGAACACGACCCTCAGCAATCTCGCCCCGTTCAGCGTCGGACGCGGGATCCGATTCCTGAGAAAGCGGGCCGAGATTCGGGGCGTGGCGGATCTGCTGCAGCAGCTCGACGTCCGGCCTCGCGAGCCGAGGCGGATGCTGGCAACCCTCTCAGGCGGTAATCAACAGAAGGTTCTGGTCGGCAAGTGGTTGAACAGCGGTGCGACGATCTTCGTCCTGGATGAGCCGACGCAAGGAGTCGATGTCGGTGCGCGGCAAGAGATGTATCGAATAGTCGAAGACCTTGCCGACAGCGGCGCCGCGGTGATCATGATCTCTTCGGAGATCGAGGACATCCTGCACGTCTGCAGGAGAGTCCTTGTCATGCGCGAGGGAGAGATCGTCGCAGATCTCAACGAGCCAAGCCCGCACGCGGTTCTCGAAGCGTGCTACGCGGCACACTCCTCCGTCCCGTCAGGTGACAACCCCAACGGCGACTCGGCCGCACGCGAAGCCGGTCCTCCAGAGCCAAATCAGAGCAACTCTCGACCCCCTCGAGGGTGAAAAAGGAGGATACAAGCATGCCCGTTTATCAGAGGGACACGCTAGCCGAGAAGCTGTCATGGCTTGAAATCGACGACTTCGAGACATTCGTGCTCGATGCCACCGACGAGAGCCGCGCTCGCGAGATACATCCATCAGCAACGCGTGAATGCGTGATTGTGCTGTCTGGGACGGTGCTAGCCGAATTCAAGCACGGCATCGTAACACTGCTGCGCAAGAACTGGCTCGACGTCCCGGCAGACGGACTCAAGCTGTCGGTCATCCAGACGACCGGCGGGAATTGCACGGCAGAGGTCATGCGCATCGCCGGTCACTGGGAAGAGACGACCGTACTGGGCATGTTCCAAGCGCGCCGCGACAAGGGCGTCGAGCTTCACTATCACGACGCGGATGAGTACTGGCTCTTCTATCGCGGCCGCGGCCGCGGACAGAGCGAGGGCGTCGAATACGACGTTGAGTCGGGCGATCTGCTCGCGACGCAAATGGGCTACGAGCACGAGATGTTCGAGTCGAGCGGAGTCGTCGAGGCTGTCGCACTCGAGACGACACTGCGCGGACAAAAACGCCCGGGCCATCTGCACCGCGAGGAGCACGGAGATCCGGTACCACCAGGAGGTGCGAAATGAGACGCATCATCCAGGTCGGAGTCGGAGGATACGGCCGCACCTGGCTGCAGACCGTCGCGGATGCCGGCGACCGGGTGGAGTATGCAGCCCTCGTTGACACGAATGCCGATCTTCTCGCGGAAGCGCGATCCAAGACACATGTCCCCAGTCAGCTGTGCTTCACGACAATCGAAGAAGCTCTACAGGCAACCGATGCCGACAGTGTTCTCTGTGTCGTGCCCCCTGCTCACCACGAGGCGGTTCTCAATGCGGCGCTCGACGCCGGGAAACATGTTCTGACCGAGAAGCCAATTGCGGACACGATGGCAGCGAGCTGCCGAATCGTCGAGCGCGCTCAGCGGTCAAAGGGCACGCTCATGGTTGCGCAGAAGGGTCGCTTCCTTCCGTGGGTCAAACGCTTTCGCGAAGCGATCGAAAACAAGGAAGCCGGTGAGCTGAGTCATTTGACGCTGCATTACCGAGCAGCGATCTTCAAATGGGGCGAAACCGACTTCCGCCACCTCATGGACAACCCGCTGCTGATCGAGCAGAGCATTCATCACTTCGACCTGATTCGCGCTCTTCTGGGTCGGGATCCCATTGACGTCGCCGGATTCTCGTGGAACACCGCATGGAGCGGCTACCGCGGAGACGTGGCCACCTTGCTCTTCTTCACGATGGACGACGGCATTCCGGTCGTCTACGAGGCGTATTGCCGCTCATCCGGTGACCTTACGTCCTGGTACGGCGACATCCGCGCCGAGTGCGAGGAGGGCGTCGTGGCCATGGTCTTCCCGCAGCTCTACATCGCCCGGCGTGGTGCCAACCAGATGCTGGTGACTGCACCGCGCGAAGACTTGATGCGTGTGAGTGACGTCGCAACCGGTCTGCTGGTTGCGCAGGAAGGCCAGACGCTCTTATTCCGGGAGTTCCTCGATGCAACCGACGAGGGGCGGGTCCCGGAGAGCGTCGCGTCGGACAATCTCGCCAGCGTCGCCATGGTGTTCGCCGCCGCTGACGCCTGCGCCAACGGCGAGCGTCGAGCGATCGCCGACTACTTGCCACCTTCGAAGGGAGCACCCGCTCTTGGAGAGGACGGCACCAAGCCTTCAGCAAGCCTACTAGGGCAGAGCGGGTGACGGCTGTGTACGTCTCGCCTCATACCGACTTCAAGTTCCACCCCCAGATCACGCAAGTCGGGTGCTATTGGCACACGGGGTTCCATGTCGAGATCTACGTGGTCGAAGGGGATCAGCTGGCTGTCGTCGACACCGGCGTGACCGACTCTCCTACGCGGTATCTCGCACCCGCACTGGCCGCGCTCGGCCACCGCATAGAGGACGTGGACCTCATCATCAACACACACGGCCACATGGATCACTCCGGCGGCAACAACGGGTTGGTGCGGTTGTCAGGGGCGGAGGTGTGCGTCCACGAGGACGACGTCGAGGTGACCGAGGATCTCGACCTGCAGTTCGAGCAGTACTGGTCAGTTGGCGACAAGGCAACCTCGCATCCAGAGCGACTCGCCGACTCGCTCGCGTATTTCCGCATGCATGCGGGCGGTCCGACGCGCGTAACACGCCCTCTCCACGACGGCGAGCGGCTCGATCTCGGACGCGGAGTCGAACTGACAGTCATCCATTCGCCCGGGCACACACTCGGAAGCTCATGCTTCTTGTGGGAACGAGAGGGAGTCCTGCTTACTGGCGATTCCGTTCTGGGAACCGAGAGAGACCTGGGCGGATTACCGCTGATCTTCTACCCGGATCTCTATCTCCGGACGCTCGATCGCCTGGAGGCCGTTGACCTGTCCTGCCTATGCCTCGCCCATCACTACGGCTCGCTCTCGTTGACGCACGAGTCAGTGAAGTGGGGCGGTGCGGGAAAGCAGTTCGTCCAGGAGAGTAGGGAGATCGCCCTCCTCATCCAGGAAGCGATGAGCTCGGCAATGCTCGGGGGATCCCTGCCGTTCCTGCAGGCCGCCCGAGTGGCGACCCGCAGCCTTCAGGAACGGCTGGGCTTGCGGCTCGATCCCGAGTCCGGCCTCGCTGAAACCCACGGCGTTCCCGCTCTCCTCGCGTACTGGGAGGCAATGACTCGAGAAGCGCACACGATGGAGCCCGCGACGTGAGCTTCCTCCCCCGAGTCTGCCGGTGAGCATTCATCCTGACGCGAGGAGTCTGATCTTCGACGCCCAGCAGCTCCACCGGGTGACGACCGCCGTCTTCGTCGCTGCCGGAGCTCCCGAGGACATCGCGCTGGAGATGAGCGACGGACTCGTGGAGGCCAACCTCGCCGGCCATGACTCTCACGGCGTTCTTAGGATCCCCGAATACATCGGCGGAATCGAGGACGGGAGGATCGACCCGCGTGCCAGGCCGACAGTTGTTACGGAAACGCGGACCTCAGCCCTGGTCGACGGTAACTGGGCATTCGGCCAGGTTTCGGCCCGGTTTGCGACCGACCTCGCGATCGCGAAGGCCAAGGACGCGAAGACCGCCGTGATCTCCCTGGTTCGCTGCAACCACATCGGACAGCTCGGACGGTGGTCGGGCCGAGCGGCGGCGCAAGACGTGATCGCGTTGATCGTTTGGGGCGGTAGAGGAGGATCCACATCACCGCAGCCCCTTGCGATGGCGCCCTACGGCGGCGCAGAGCGGGCCTTCGGGACGAATCCAATCGCGATCGGACTACCGGGAGGCGACACCCCCGACGTCGTCGTCGATTTCGCAACCGCAGTCATCGCCGAAGGGAAGCTCCGCGTCCACCGCGCCGAAGGCACGGATCTTCCAGCCGGGTGCATCCTCGACAAGGAAGGCCGCCCGTCCGTCGATCCGAACGACTTCTACGACGGTGGAGTGCTCCTCCCATTCGGCGGCCACAAAGGCTACGCGCTGGCGATGTTCATCGAGATGCTGTGCGGCGCCTTCTCGCCCGGCGATCAGTACAACGGCAACGGCCGGCGTGGGAGTGTCGTCGTATGGGCAGTCGATGCCTGCGCCTTCCGAAGCAGGGCGTCGTACACGGACAACGCGAACTTCGTGATCGGGCGCGTCAAGGGAATGCGCCCAGCCCAAGGCTTCGACGAGGTGCTGATTCCCGGCGAACCAGAGATCCGCTCGAAAGCTGCCCGTCTGAAGGACGGCATCTTGATCAGTCAGACAACGTGGGATCGGATCATCGACGCCGGCAGGAGAGTCGGCGTCGATGTAGACCTGATCGTAGGAGGAGGCATGGCAACTCATGCAGTCGACGGCCATCAAAGCTGAACAACACGGACCTCCAGAGATACGCGAGTTACTCGTCAATCGGATGAAAGAGAAGCTCGCGCGCGACGAAACCGTCCTCGCTTTTGTCGTCCGCCTCGTCCGCGGCGTGGAGATTGCGGAGATCGCGCGGACAGCGGGCTTCGACGCGTTCTACGTCGACGGTGAGCACGGGAACCTCACCCAGCAGGAGACGAGTCAGGTCTGCGTCGCTGCTCTCGAGGCGGGGATCACACCCCTTGTCCGCGTACCGGCCATCAGGTCGCAGTACATCACCCCCGCCGTCGACGGCGGAGCGCTCGGCGTGATTGCCCCGCACGTCTGCACAGCCGCTGACGCACGCCTAGTCGTCAAAGCTGCCAAGTTCCCACCTCTGGGTGACAGGGGGTTTCCAGGACGCCTGCCGCACTTCCGCTTCCAGAGCGTCCCGACCCGGGATGCGAACGAGCTGCTCAACGAGGCCACCACGGTCGTCGTTCAATTCGAATCCGCTGAGGCAGTCGAACATGCCGAAGAGATCGTCGCCGTCGACGGGGTCGACATGGTTCTGATCGGCACCAACGACCTGATGATGGATTACGGCATCCCGGGCGAATACGACCATCGCTCAGTACTCGAGGCCTACGCCCATACCATCGCCGTATGCCGTGAGCATGGAAAGCACGTCGGCATCGGAGGGCTCTGGGGACGGCCTGACATCATCGGCGAGCTGATCAAGCTCGGCGCCCGCTATGTCTCGATGGGCACCGATCTCGACTTCCTGCTCGGCGGATCCACCCAGGGTGTGCAGACGATGCACGAGCTCCTCATGACCGGAGGACACCAATGAACGAGCGGAAGACGATCGTCCTGATCGGGACGCTTGACACGAAGGGCGACGAGATCCGCTACGTCAAGAACCTGATCGAGGAACGCGGTCTTCGCACCGTGGTCGTCGACACGGGCGTTCTGGGCGAACCACAGTTCTCCGCCGACGTGCCGCGCGAACGTGTTGCCGCTGCCGGCGGGACTGAACTTCAAGAGCTCGTCGGAAAGCGAGATCGGGGTCTGGCCGGCCGCTCCATGTCTGTAGGGGCAGCAGCCATGGTCGGCGAACTCCTCGCTGCAGGGCGTCTGGATGGTGCCCTCGCCGTTGGCGGCGGGACCGGCGGAGCCATCGGGAGCGCAGCTCTGCGGTCGCTTCCACTCGGGATTCCGAAGGTGCTTGTCATCGCCCGCGGCGACGGGAAGTTCGGCCCCTACATCGGCAGGCGGGACATAGCCGTCTTCTTTTCCGTGACCGACATCCTCGGGTTGAACCCCGTCCTGCGCCGGGTGCTGTCGAACGCGGCCGGCGCGATCAGTGGCATGGTAGAGCAGGAATTCACACCCGCCGAGCCCCGCCCGTCGATCGGCCTTACGACCATGGGCGTCACGACTCCGGCTGCGATGCGATGCCGAGAGCTGTTGCTCGACCGGGGATATGAGGTTCTCGCCTTCCCTGCCGACGGGGCTGGAGGAAGGACCATGGAGGAACTGGTCGAGGACGGCGTACTCGCTGGAGTCATCGACCTCACGACCTCGGAGCTCGCCGACGAACTCTGCGGTGGGACGCAGAGTGCAGGTCCCGATCGGCTCGAAGCAGCTGCTCGCCGCGGTGTGCCTCAAATCGTCGTCCCAGGAGCGATCGACTTCGTGAACTTCAGTCCGCACGATGCGGTTCCGCCGAAATACGCGGGCCGGTTGTTCTACGACCACTCCGTCAACACGCGCCTGATGCGTACGACAGTCGAAGAGAGTGCGCAACTCGGGCACGAAGTCGGGGAGAAGGTCGCCCGCGCTGCCGGGCCCGTCACCGTCGTGATCCCCGCCCGCGGGTTCTCCGACTACGACCACGAGGGCCGTGTGTTCTTCGACCCAGAGGCGGATCGCGCGTTCGTCGCCGCACTGAAGGCGGTCACGACCGATCACGTACGGGTAACAGAGGTCGATCTGCATGTCAACGATCCGGAATTCGCTGACGTACTGGTCAAGTCTCTGGTGGAACTCATGCCGTCGGAGCGGAAGCTGGTGACGGCATGAGGACTGTCCACATGGGCTGGCAATCAGAAACCGCTGCTAGAAGGGAGATTCCGTGACGCTCGAACATTCCTTCACTCGAATTGAGATTGTCGACCGCCTGCGAGAGTCAATGCGCGCGGGGAAACCGATCGTTGGCGCTGGCGCGAGCTGCGGTCTGATCGCGAAGGCAGCCGAACTCGGTGGCGCGGACCTGATCATCGTGTACAGCACCGGCAAGTCACGGCTGATGGGACTTCCAACAACCCCGCTCGGCGATGCCAACAAGGTCACACTCGAGATGTTCGACGAGATCGAAAACGTCGTCCGTGACACCCCGATCATCGGCGGTGCACTGGCGACGGATCCGACCTACATGGACCTGAAGAAGCTGCTCGGGAAGTTCAGGGGCGCCGGGTATTCAGGAGTCATCAACTTCCCGAACGTGTCGACCTATGGCGACGAGCGCGGTGCTCGAATGGACGACGCCGGGATGGGAATCTCGCGAGAATTCGAGATGATCCGCCTCGCCCATGAGCAGGACTACTTCACCATGGCGTACTCGTACACTTCGAACCAGGCTAAGCGGATGGCGGCGGCTGGCGTCGATGTCCAGGTCGCGCACGTCGGCTGGACCGTCGGGGGACTCGTAGGGCGGTCGGCGGAACGAGCGCCGTCTCTGGACGCAGCCGCCGAGATGGTTCAGACGATGATTGAGATCACACTGCAGGAGAACCCGGACTGCATCTGCCTTGCGCACGGCGGTCCGTACGACACGCCGGAGAACACTCAGGCGCTCTACGAGCAAACGGACGCCAAGGGGTTCGTCGGCGCCTCGAGCATCGAGCGTATTCCGGTCGAGCGCGCGGTGTCCGGAGCCGTCGCTGCGTTCAAGGCGATGCCCATGCCGAGAACCCAATCTGTCGCGACCCCAACGTAGCCGGCGACTGAAGGGTCTGGGTGAGCGCGAGCTGCCTGCGCGACACCATCGAGGAGGTGGCCTAGCATCGGATCGGCGTCGCGGCGGAGCCGAACGCCGATCCACACCGAGCCATCCTCGCGCACGAGCGCGGCTGCGACAGTAGTGCTGCTCTTTACGTCTTCGCGCTGGGAAGGTTGAGGCAGAGGAAAGATCCGTCGATAATCGGCCCCCAGACGTGCTGACGGCTGTTGATCCGTCTGGAGATGAGACGGCACGAACCATCTCGTTACGCGAAGCGCTAGACGCCGAGGCGGCCGAGGCGGACTTCACGGGAGAAGAGAAGCGGCTGCCCGGAAAGGGGTCGCCAAGCTCCATCCTCCAGACGGCGACGTGCCGTAGGCGGTGCCGAGCTCGTAGGTGCGGCCGTCGTGGTTGAAGGTCAGCTCGAGCTCCTCCTCCTGGCCGAGAACCCCAAAAAGAAGTAGTTCGTCGCCTCCAACTCGCCGTTGCGGACGATGTCCATATCACGACGGAACTCCAGCCCCAGCGCCTCATAGAACGCACGGCTCTTCACCGGATCAGTGATCCGGTACATGGTGTGCAGATACCTGGCCATAGCCGAATCCCGCCAGCCGCAGCAATCGCGCGACCGTACAAGCCAACGGAACTCTTGACCCCCGTCCGGCTCCGTGCGGCTTCACGCTGCTTCTATGTCAGATTCATGTCACCGAATGAGACATCCGGCCTGTCACGCCGGAGGTCGCGGGTTCGAGTCCTGTCGCTCCCGCTCTTTACACCTCGCCTTCGCTCCAAGCGAGGAGCTTTGCGCGCCGCTCCAGCGCCACCCGTTCCTTCGGCGGAGGCGTACCAGGTAGCCGCCGCTGAAGCTCGACCGTCGTGTTCATTCGGACAGGATAGGTGCGGAGCCCTTGCTCGCATCTCGCCGACACGGATTGCCGCCTGGGCAGGTGTGGCCAGGACTGCCCAGGTTCGACCGGGAAAGTGGGCAGAACCAGACGTTGCGCAAACCGTTTCCTGCGCGCCGCGCCGCTGAGCGTCTCCTGAGTGTCAAGGCCGGTCGAAAGCGGACCCTCCTCGCGCCGGTTGAAATCGGACCCCTCTGGTAAGCGGCCACCGGCCGTAGGCCGGTGGCCGCTGCGACTCGGCGGTGTGGTTTTGTCATAGATCTGCACGCGCCGGTCCGCGCTTGCACAAACTCGACATATCGTCGATCGCACGTGCGGCCCGAGGGTGGTTGGTTACGCGGTCTCGGCCGCCTGGGCGGGTGGTCGGCCGCCGAGGTCGCGGCCTTGGAGGCGGTAGCTGTCGCCTTTGAGGGAGAGGATTTCGGCGTGGTGGACGAGCCGGTCGATCATGGCGGCGGCGACGACTTCGTCGCCGAAGATCTCGCCCCAAGCGGAGAACGGTTTGTTGCTGGTGACGATCAGCGATGCGCGTTCGTAAGCACAGTTCAGGATGACACTAGGGAACTGGCTCGAACCGCTCAAGTAGCCAGTCCAAGAGGTCGTAAACGACGGTGTAGTAGCCCGTGAACCGCGACGCCGATGCACCGTAGTTCAGACCGTGAGCAAGTCCAACTCGGATGCCGACGAGCGCGGATAGCACCTGACCTCGGTCGTCGATGCTGAACCAGCCGTCTAGTTCGGCCGCCCATTCGAGATTGAAACGGGCAACGAACTTGCGGGTGTACTCCTTCGTGGGGTTGCGGCCAGACCGGTCAAGGAACGACAAGCCAAACTCTCTCGCCTCACCTCCTGCGAGCCTATGCATCACAGACCGGCCAAGCCAAAGGAGCGACTGCTCGAACAAGCCACAGAGCCGAACGTACGCGTACTGGTAGGCATCGGATGCCACATCCGACCCGGGTGGGAGCGTCTCGCACCGCTCGACCAACGCGTCAAGCTCCCGCTTGAGCCGATTGATCTGCGTGCGCGCCTGGGGCGAGTAGGCCGTAATGCCCCCGTTTGGTTACGGGACCTCGGCGAAGGCAGCTTCGGCCTTGTCGAGCCTCGTCTTCACGCGTTCTTCGTCTGCCGTCGCGCGGCCTATCGATGAGAGGAAGTCGGTATCGGCCAGAAGTCCTTCATATGCGGCAAGCATGGCCGCGTGATCCTTCAAAGGACCACGCTCGAGCCTCTTCGCCACTCCGACCATTACGGAATCGACCAAGGCTGCGTTGACTGCGTTTGTCAACCGGAACGCCCGCTCACCAATGCCTCGCGCCACAGCCTGGCAAGTCGCGTCGAAGGCTGACTTGACCGAGTCTCTGTCGAGGCCCTCGAGGTCCCGGTGCTCGCCGAGGAAGTCGTTGAGGTATTGCTTGAGTGGGCGGCTGTACGGCTTCGTCCCGATATGGAAAGCGAGGAAGCGGAGAACGAGTTCCTGATCCTTCAACCGATCCGACCGCTTCCCATAGAGGAGCCGCCAATCGGGGTTCGAGTTCAAGTCGCGAATCAGGCGAACAAGGTCTCCCATATAGAGAGCGACGCGGATCTCCTGCGGATAGAGGTTGGTGCCCCCTGTGTTGAGACGCTCGAATAGCTGGTAGACGTTCTTCGCGCCCTCTGGACTTGGGTCGTAGCGAACGATGATCGCGTGGATGAACGTGTTGTCGAGGGTGCGCCTTTGCTCTGGTTCGAGATCGGTATACGTCAGACCCTTGAGGGCATCTTCCACCGATGCGAGCCGGAAGGATTTTCCGTCATACAGCGTCTCGCGATAGAACTGCTCGAGCGTTCGAAGGCGTTGCTGGCCGTCGAGGACCAACATCTTCTTGTCCGGCTGCTGCACAAGGAAGATGCCGGGCACCGGGTATTCGAGCAGCAAGGACTCAACGAATCGATCCATCTGATACCGCTTCCAGACGAAGCGGCGTTGGAACCCTTCGATGACCGAGCCGATATCAACGTCGGGGTCGAAGCTGGGAACGATGATCTCGCCCTCGTTGAGCCTGCGGACGAGCCCGTGCACGTCGAAGTCAGTTCCGAAGTAGCTGAGAGGCGCTTCTATCTCTAGCGACTCGGCGGACTCATTGATGTCTTCGAGGCTTTCCTCGCGAAGGAGCTCCTCGTCCAGCTCGTCCACAACTGCGGTGTCGTCGGTCATGCGGGGAGCCTACTGCGGGACGGCTTCCGACGGTCGCGAACCCACCGCAAACTGTCGGCCCACTCCCGCCCGGACCCTGACCTACCCTCGTAGTTGAGCCTTTCGCCGGGAGCGGCGGGGCCGATCACCGTCGGGGAACCGGCGGCATGCTGGTTCACCCGCTGGGGGCTGGGCCCGGTGCCCTGCACACGTGTGACCGCCTGGACGCCTGACGCCCCAGCGGCAAAGATGATGACCCTAGGCGAGAGCGCATATGGCTGATGCGGTCATCGAGAATCCGATCCTGAACTCGCCGTTCCGCGAGCCCACGCGGCATTGGCGGTTCGGCGATACGGGCATTACAGATGAGGTCGTCGAGGGCCGGCGCGCGAGTTCGTACTTCATGCCGATCCCGGCTTCGAAGGTGCGCGGCGCCCAGCTCGAGCTCGAGACGCAGTGGACGCGCGACCGGATCGAGGAGAACAAGCTGATCAACCAGATCCGCGAGCGCGTGAACTCCTGGAGACAGGCTCGGTACCCGGGCGTCACTCCCACTACGCGCCGCTTGCTCGACTACTGGACGGACGAGACGCGCGAGCGGCCGCTCTTCTTTTGCCAGATTGAAGCGCTTGAGACCGCGATCTACCTAACCGAGTGCGCCACGAAGCAAGGCGACACGTGGATCGGCAACGAGCTCCGCCGGTTTGCTGACGACCAGAACCCCGGTCTCTACCGGATGGCGTTGAAGATGGCGACCGGGAGCGGCAAGACCGTCGTGATGGCGATGCTGATCGCTTGGCACACGTTGAACAAGCAGACCAACCCGCAGGACGCTCGCTTCTCCGACGCCTTCTTGGTCGTGACGCCTGGAATCACGATCCGAGATCGGCTTCGCGTCCTCCTGCCCGAAGACCCGAACAACTACTTCCGCGCCCGCGACATCGTCTCTCCCGCCGACCTCGAGCGGCTTCGGCAGGCGCGGATCGCGATCACGAACTTCCACGCCTTCATCCAACGCGACAGGAACCCAGCCTCGAAGACGACCAAGGAGCTGCTCACCCGCGGCGGCGAGAACCCTTTCCTCGAAACGCCGGACGAGATGGTGCGCCGTGTGACTCGCGGGCTCGGCACGAAGCGCCAGATCATCGTCCTCAACGACGAGGCGCACCACTGCTACGCGCACCGAGTCGGCGGCGAAGACGAGACGCTGCGGGGCGAGGAGCGCCGAGAGGCCGAGCGCCGGGACCGCGAGGCACGTGTCTGGGCGACCGGGCTGCAGGCCGTCGCGCGGAAACTCGGAATCAAGGTGGTCTATGACCTGTCTGCGACGCCGTTCTTTCTTCGCGGCTCCGGCTGGCCGGAAGGGACGCTTTTCGGTTGGGTCGTCAGCGACTTCTCGCTGATCGACGCGATCGAGGCCGGCATCGTCAAGATCCCGCGCGTCCCGGTAGCCGATGACGCGGTGCAGCGCGCGGGCCCGACTTTCCGAAACCTCTGGGCTCGCATCCGAGGCGAGCTGCCGAAGAAGAACGTCAAGGAGACGGTGCGCGAGGGCCCGCCACACCTGCCGGACGAGCTGCAGGCGGCGCTGCACGCCCTCTACGGGAACTACGAGAAGCAGTACCGGCGCTGGGAGGAACGCGAGCGAGCCGAACCGCGCGGGACGACGCCTCCCGTCTTCATCGTGGTCTGCAACAACACGAGTGTCTCGAAGCTTGTCTACGACTACGTCGCAGGTTGGGAGAAGGAGTTGCCGGATGGTGGCCGCGTCGCTGTCCCGGGCAGGCTCGACTTGCTCTCGAACGAGCAAGACGGGACGTGGCTTGACCGGCCGAGGACGATCCTGATCGACTCAGAGCAACTCGAATCCGGCGACGCGATGAATGCCGAGTTCAAGGTCGTAGCTGCGCGTGAGATCGAGGAGTTCAAGCGTGAGATCCGCGCCCGCCAGCCGGGCCGCGATGTCGACGCGCTCACCGACGAGGACCTTCTGCGCGAGGTGATGAACACGGTCGGCAAGCCGGGCCGGCTCGGTGAGCGCATCCGCTGCGTAGTCTCGGTGTCAATGTTGACCGAGGGGTGGGACGCGAACACGGTCACGCACATCCTCGGGGTCCGCGCCTTCGGCACTCAACTCCTCTGCGAGCAGGTCGTAGGCCGTGGGCTCCGACGGACGAGCTATCACCCTAACGACCACGGCCTCCTCGACCCTGAGTACGCCGAGGTCTATGGCGTCCCGTTCAGCTTCATCCCGACCTCAGGGTCGGCCGTCGACCCGAAGCCGCCGCCCGTGATGACCCGGGTGCGTGCCCTGCCCGAGCGCAGCGCTTGCGAGATCTGGTTCCCCAAGGTCGTCGGCTACCGCTTCGAGCTCGACGGTGAGCGGCTCGGCTGGAGGTTCGACGACGACTCGCGTCTCACGCTCTCGACCAAGGACGTACCGACGGAGACCGAGGTTGCCGGCATCGTCGGCGAACACGAGATCCACACGCTCGATGATCTCCGTTCGCGCCGCGAGCAGGAGATCGCCTTCACGCTTGCAGGCGAGCTCGCTCTCCGCCATTTCCCCGACCGGCCCTGGCTCTTCCCGCAGTTGCTCGAGGCAGCGCGCGACTGGATGCGCACCTCGCTTGATCTTCACGACCACACGTTCCCGCAACTCCTCCTGCTCCATCAACAGCTCGGCGCCGCGGTCGAGCGGATCGCACGCGGGCTCGTCTCGGAGGAACGCGGCGAGGCGCAGCTTGTGGCCGTCCTCTCACCCTACGAGCCCGAGGGATCGACCGCAGGTGTCGACTTCGACACGACCAAGCCCACAATGGTGAGCGACCCGGAGAAGTGCCATGTCGAGTACGTGGTGGCCGACTCGGGCTGGGAGCACGTGCTCGCGAAGCGGCTTGAGGCTATGTCCGACGTGAAGGCATACGTGAAGAACCAGGGGCTCGGGTTGACGATTCCTTACACAGTTGACGCAGACGAGCGCAACTATCTCCCGGACTTCGTCGCCAGAATCGACGATGGCCACGGCGACGACCTGCTCAACCTTGTGATCGAGGTAACCGGCCAGGTTCGCCCCGCCAAGGTCGAGCGAGTCCAGACGGCGCAGACGCGCTGGGTGCCGGGCGTAAACGCGCTCGGTCGCTTCGGCCGCTGGGATTTCATCGAGATCACAGACCCCTGGAATGCCGAGAACGCAATCCACACCCACCTTTCAGCCCGAACTGAGGCGGTGCCGGCATGAGCGCCCGCAAGTCACGAGCGAAAGCGCAGCCGACGCCTGTCGAGACAATCAGGCACAAGGACAAACGCGCGAACATCCCGACGAACGAGCTGCGCAGCATGGTGGCTGAGGACGAGCGCTCGCCGAGAGCGATCCTCTATCCGCGTGACCCGAGCCTCGACCCGCAGCTCGTCTGGAAGGGCAAAGACGAGCAGGACGCGGCAGACCTCGAGGTGCCCGTCGTCCCGGTCTACATCCAGGAGAAGGTGCACCCGAAGGCGATCGTCGAGAACCTCCGTAAGACGGCCGCCGCCGGCGAGCCCGAGCCGGAGTTGACCCTCTTCGACGACTTCAACGGGATCGAGTTCGAGGAGCTCGTTGACTTCTACAGCCACGAGCAGAACTGGGCGAACCGGCTGATCCTTGGCGACTCGCTGCTCGTGATGAGCAGCCTCGCCGAAAAGGAGGGCCTTCGCGGCAAGGTGCAGACGATCTACCTCGACCCCCCCTATGGGATCAAGTTTGGCTCCAACTGGCAGGTTTCAACCCGTCGCCGCGATGTGAAGGACGGCAAAGTGCAGGACGTCACGCGACAGCCGGAGCAGGTCCGCGCCTTCCGCGACACCTGGGAGTTGGGCATTCACTCGTATCTTGCGTACCTGCGTGACCGGTTTCGAGTCGCACACGACCTGCTCAACGAAACGGGCTCGATCTTCGTTCAGATCGGCGACGAGAACGTCCATCTCCTCCGGAGCCTCCTTGATGAGGTTTTCGGTAGTGAAAACTTCGTCGCGGAGATCGCGTTCAAGAAGACGTCAGGGGCGGGAAGTCCATCAGGCGGCACGCAGACACTCGCCCACGTCCATGACTACGTCGTGTGGTACGCGAAGTCGCTCGGCTCCGTCAAGTACCGGACTCTCTATCGACAGCGTGAGATTGGTGGCGTCGGTGGGGAGCAGTACACGTGGATCGAGGATGCGAGCGGCGACCGCCGCAAGGCCAACGCGGCCGACGTGCTAGACGGCCAGGGTCGCTTCTTCCGACCCGATCAGCTGACCTCGCAGACCGTGCGTGAGGCACAGACGACTGTCTTCGACGTCGATCTCAATGGTGCGACATATCGGCCCAGTGCGGGCGGGTGGAAGACAAATGAAGCCGGTATGAGTCGACTACACGCCGCCGGGCGCCTGATGGGAGTCGGCAGGACGCTCTGTTACGTGCGCTTCTTCGATGACTTCCCAGCGTTTCCGTACAGCAGTATCTGGGAGGACACCGTTATCTCCGGATTCGGGGAACGACGCGTGTACGTCGTCCAGACGAACCTCAAGGTCATCGAGCGGTGCCTTCTCATGACGAGCGACCCAGGCGACCTCGTGCTCGACCCCACATGCGGCAGCGGAACGACCGCAGTCGCTGCCGAGAAATGGGGTCGGCGCTGGATCACGATCGATACCTCACGCGTCGCCCTCGCACTTGCGCGGACTCGGCTGATGGCGTATCGGTACCCGTGGTTCGAGCTGCGCGACGAGCCAGACGTTCGGCAGGGCTTCATCTGCCGCACCGTGCCGCGGATCACGCTCAAGTCAATCGCGCAGAATCCAGAAATCGCGGAAGGTATGAGCCGCGAGCAGGTCGAGGCAGCGATCGGGCGACATGCCGACCAGGAGATCCTCCACGACCGGCCGCAGGAGGATCAGAAGAAGGTCCGCGTCACGGGGCCGTTCACGGTCGAGAGCCTCTCGCCGCACCGCACGCTCGAGCCGTCGGACGAGTTCGAGGGGCTCGCCGAGTCGACGCTCGACTTCGTGCCGACGATACTCGACAACCTGCGCAAAGCCGGCGTCGAGAACACGGTTAAGTCCGAGCACCTGCGCTTTGACTGGCTCGATGCGCACGCCGGCATCTGGGTGCATGCGCGGGGCGTGTTCACCGACGCCGACGATGTCGAGCGGACGGTCGCGGTCTCGATCGGGCCGCAGTACGGCACCGTCGACGCCGACCAGGTACGCGAAGCCGCGAAGGAGGCCTCGAAAGGGGCGGGCGCCGACCTTCTGCTCGTCTGCGGCTTCGCGTTCGACGCCTCAGCAGGCGAGACAGCGAAAGAGTTCTCCCCGCAGGAAGGGTCAGGCTGGGCGGTGGCAGCAGAGGAACGGAAGCTGGGCCGCCTCCGCGTCCTGCTCGTCCGCATGAACCCCGACCTCGCGATGGGCGCCGACCTGCTCAAGAAGACGGGCGCCGGCAACCTGTTCATGGTCTTCGGCGAGCCCGACGTCGATATCCGCCGCGTCGAGAAGGGACAGGTGCGGGTAGAGATCCGCGGCCTTGACGTATATGACCCGACCACGGGTCAGGTGCGCTCGAGTTCGACCGACGACATTGCCTGCTGGTTCATCGACACGAACTACAACGAGGAGAGCTTCTTCGTCCGCGAGGCGTACTTCACAGGTGTGGGCGATCCTTACGAGTCACTTCGCAAAGCCCTTCGCGCGGACATCGACGAAGCTGCGTGGGCGAGCCTGTACCGAACGGAGAGTCGGCCGTTCGCCGCACCCGAGACGGGCAAGATCGCCGTCAAAGTCATCAACCACTACGGCGACGAGGTAATGAAGGTGTACACGCTTGCGCCGGCGGCGCTGTCGGCGTAGAGGTCGCAACAGTCGCCCCTCCGACGACGGTCGCGTCATCTGCGAACTTCGGGGTCTTCCTCCTCACGGTGTCTCCTCGTCGCCGTAGTAGCCCGCGTCCGCATGGTGAGGGTGCGGCGACGGAGGTGGTGTGAGCGTGTTCTCGATGACGCGGCGACACGCCGCGCCGGAGAGCGTCGTGCGCGCGAACAGTTCGTCGGCGAGTGCGCAGACGGCGCGCCAGAGCGGCTTAAAGTCGAGGAGTGCCTCCGTGCGCGCGATCAGCAGGGCGCGGTACGCGTCCGCCACGGTTGCGTTCTCTGACATTGAGAAGACGACCGTGCTCAGGTGTTCGGCGTCTGTCAGCGTTCTCAGCTCGCCCGCCACGCGAGCGCGCTCCCGCGCGTCGATCCGATCCAGGGTGCGGCGTCGGTCCTCCGGTGTTCCCCGAGCGGGCGGCGGCTCCGGCGCGGGCACGAGACCGAGCTTGATGGCGCGCTCGACCGCGAGTTCGCCCGCGCAGTCCACGATGCCCTCGGCCTCAAGCAGCCGGCGTGCGCGCAGCGGGACTGCCGAACCGATCACCGCAGCCTCAGCCGCCGTGAGCAGCGCGTCCTCAACATCGAGTCCGACGAACGCGAAGCCTCCATACAGGATCGTCGGCTTGATCGTTGCGCCTCGAATCGGCAGCCCGTGCAGCCACGCGGCGACAGTGTGGCCGGCCTCGTGGAACGAGGTACGACGGCGCTGCCCTTCCTTGTCGAGCGTCATGGTTTCTCCTCTCGTAGTCGGAACGGCGTGGGCGGACCACGAAGACCCCCTCCTACTGCGATGGGGTGCAAGAGGGACGGAAGGCGCATCTCCCCCACGAGAGATTGGGGCAGAGATGCGCCTGAAGACTGCGACGGGTCTGCTGTCGGGATCGGTCTAGCGCAGCGGGCTAGAGCCCGCGCTCAGCTTCACGCTCCGCGGAGCGAACGCGCCCAGGTGCAGCTTTACCGCGATTGCTGAGCTCTCCCTCGCCTTGCGGCGACTGCGACGGGTTTCCGACCGGCCGGAGCCGGTCTTCCGGTCTGGGAGAACGCGAGCTCCCGGCAGCCCACGAGCCGGAAACCCTATTCGTGTAACACCCTTCCATAGAGCCATTTCATCGGGGTGCCACTCCCGGGAGGCGATGACGGACAAGCGTGCTGGTAGGGAAGGGGCCATAGGAGAGTGTTTGGACCAACACACTGACCGGGTCTTCCGCCCGGAACGCGGGCTTGACGACGATCGTTGGGCGCGTGATCCAGTCCAGAACCCGAACGATGCGGACCTGGCCCGTATCGTGGTCGACGGATGCCCACTCCTTGACTTCAGTCTCAAGCGAGCCGTCGATCTCGAGCGCGCCGGAGAGATCCCGAAGAGTGTCGACAACGGCGCGCGTCCGAATCCCTCCCATGATCCGCGTAAGCGTCCCGATCGGACGGGAGTGACCCCCGAGCGGCACTTTGCTCTCCGGATCGTAGTTGGCGTGCAGAGAGAGTCCCTCCAGCGCGTACATCGCGCGCCGCCTCCGATCGGATCGCACGTTCAAGCAGTCCGTCCAGGCGGAGATCCAAAATGGGGCCTCGCGTCCAAAGACCATGAGGTCGTCGATGTCCCCATAGACACCGCGCCAGTCATCGACGCCCTTGAGGTAGCCACCGCACGTGAGACACACGCCGCTAGCCATCCACTTGCACGGGTTGCATTTGCACTCGTGCATCTCTTCCCAGACGGGTGGCGCAGCGATAAACGCCCTCGCCGCTCCCGCCCGCCGAATACACGAGCGCAACAGGAGTGCCTGACGCTCGACAAGCGGATTGGAGAACCAGTCCGCGTCAGGGATGATGATGAAGGTCTTGTCAGGATCGACCTCTCTGATCCAGCGGACGGCGTAGGCGACCTCGCGCGGCTCCCACAGTGTCACGCTCGGGACGCTGAGGACGGCCTCGCCGATCGAGACACAGGCATCGTTCTTAAGCGTGCCCTCCATGACGAACAGGACCCTCGGAGCCTTCTTGATCATCGGTGGGACCCAGGGATGGCAGTCGATCCGCTTGTTGTCCCCAAACAGGAGGTACTTCGCGGCGTGGGGAGCGTGCTTATGCACGAAGTCAGGGTTAACTCCGTTGTGATCGCCGGTCCCTTCCGCCGGATCGTACGCGACGTTCTTCGACCGAGCGATATGGTCTTCGGCTCGCTCAGCGCTGATGACGTAGCCGAACAGCCTGCCCGTGCGTTCCCCCGCGGCTACCGGAAATAGTCTTCTACCGGCTAGCCTCGGGCCAGCCTCAGGCGGAAAGACGAGCCATTCGCCCGGCTCAGGGTCGGGACCGTGGTAGTGCCACGTCGGTCGATTGTCCATGATCACGGGATCGTCCGGCCGCAGCTGCGGCGGGATCGGCGGACGACCCGGAAGCGGATGCTTGAGCATAACCAGCCCAGGAGCCTGGCCGACGGCCTTGCTGATCGTGCCGAGCCGCGTCTTCGGCAGGTGCTTGCGGAAGGCATCCTTCACGCGCTCGCGGTCGCTCGTGTCGTAGCGCCAAACGCCTCGGGCCTTCCAGACCCTCGGATGAAACCCGTGCGCCCCGCACCAGGCGCGGTCTCCGGGCACAGGACTCCTCGCCTGCTTCGGAGAGACCAGCAGACCGGCCTCGCGCTTCCGAGCCCGCATACGCGCTTGCCTCCGCTGCGGCCGACCGCATTCCTCGCAGAAGCGCGTCCCCCGGCGCTTCTCGGGAGAGATAGGGCGACCGCATTCCTCGCAGCAGCGTTGATTCGTCTTTGCGGACACGAGCGAACGCGCACCCGCGGCGTATTCCGCGCCGCCGGGGCGCTTTCGTTGACAAGGTTGAATCTAGTCCCGTTGCGACGCGCCTAACGTCCGCAATGTGTACGGACGGTCGTCACGTACTACTTTGGCGACATGGCGCAGGAGAGCCCGCCTCGCGCCCTCACGGCTTTGCGGCGCTGACAACTAACGAGCTCCTTCAGACATGATCCGCCCTAGATGTCCATCTTCCGCCCCGAGGACGAACAGCGCATAGGCGAGCTACTCGACTCGCTCGACCGGCCGGTGGAGTTGCACCTTGCGTTCGGCCCCGAGGAGACACCGCTGCCAGGTGCGCGCGACATCGACTTCGGCTTCGAGACGCGGCGAATCGTCGAGGCGCTCGCGGTGCTGTCGGAGAACGTCACGTGCCGCGTCGAGGACGAGCCGGATGGGTTCGACCGCTATCCGGCGATTGCCGTGCTGCCGGAAGGCCGGGATGTCGGCGTCCGGTACTACGGACTCCCGTGGGGTTATGAGTTGGGCGCGCTCATCGGAGCGATAGTCGAGGCGGGCCGGCGCGAGTCATCGCTCAAACCCGAGTCACTCACGCGCCTCGCGACCCTCGAGCGCGAGCTTGCCATTGAGGTCTTTGTCACCCCGACCTGACCTCATTGCCCGCCGGCCGTGTTGCTGGCTACGAAGTGCGCTCTCGCCTCACCGCTGATCCGCGCAGCGGGCATCGAGGCGACGGAGTTTCCGACGCTCGCGGATGCGATGGAAGTGCGGGCCGTACCGCGAATCGTCGTGAACGGCGTCCCGCAGTGGGACGGTTCCGTACCGGAGCGCGTGTTCATCGAGCGGATCCTCACGCCGACATTCGAGTAGCAGCCCGCTGAGAGGGTTTGGCGCAATGCGCGGCCGGTTGCAGCTCGGCGCGAGTCATGTTGAAGTTGGCACGCATGGCTGACGAAGACTCGTTCGATAGCGCATGGCTGAAGTTCGGATGGGCAGTAGTTCACGCAGACGCGCTCCAAGAAGAGATCGTCGCGCACGCTCGCGAGACCAAGGGACAGACTCCTTTCAAGACTGCGCGCTACTACGACCCCAATGCAGCCCACTTCCGCGACGGCCGGAGCCACTGACGCGGACCTGGCAAGCCTGGACGTCTACGCCTCGCCTGGCTGCTCTCGCTCTTTCAGCCGAAGCACAGCATGAATCGTCGCGAGGTAGACGTAGAAAGCCCAGCTCAGCCAGATAGCGTCGTCGTAGTCCTTGCGCTGGTCGCGGGTGTTGTGGCGGATGGCGAACCCGTTAGCGAGATGGAAGAGCTCGCGCTCGTCCTTCGGGAGCATCTCCTCCTTGATCTCGCCTCGTAAGGCTTCGAGGACGTCGGCGAGCTCGCGCGTCGCGTGACGGCGATCTGCCTTCGTGGAGTTCCGCCTGCGGTAGAGGGCGATGGCGGACTTGACCCGTGAGGTCACGAGATCAGGATCCGCAGACGCCGGTACCGGTGCGTCCAACAGACCGCGCATCTCGGGAGGCACGAGAGCCACCACCTCACCCGTCGAGGACAGCTCAAGCGGCGTCTCGTACCGTTCCAGCAGGGGATTCACCTGCGAGCGTAGTTCCTCTTGACCAGCGCTTCGGTCGAAGGTACTCCAGTGCATCCCGCATCCGCTGTAGTCGTGGTACCAGCCATCCACCGGCTTCGAGATCAAGTCGTAGAGGGCCTCGACTAGGTCGAAGAACGTATCCGCGTCGTATCCGGAACCGTGTTGCTTGTACGGCCAGACGTTGTCTCGGCCGAGGTTCACGAGAAACCAGCGTTCTGGCGACCGACCGAGAGCGCCGTCGACCCAATCGTTGTCGACGCAGTAGTAACCAAACGACTCGACGAAGTAGTCGCGCTCCCAGAACTCGTCGAACACGGTCAGTACGAGACTTTTTAGCCGTTCGAACTCCAGAGGCTGCGCCGTGGGGCCACGCCCCTGCCGCTCGGACCAGTACTTCCGACGCGTAGGAAGGCTCACCTGCCCAGGGTAGATCAGGCGGCCACGTGCGGCTCGGCGGCCAATCGGCGGCCGAGTCAGGACCCCGCGGCATCGCCACCCTGGGGGACTCGTGTCGATGCGTCGGCTCGTCCCCAGCGCGCCCAAACATCGATGACCGCACGCATGAAGTTCGGAGGCTCCTCCAGGTCCGTCACGGTGATCGGCTCGGGGAGCATCCGCCCCGCTGGAGATCGGCGGAACCGCATCGACCACATGCGGTAGCGACCATCCTGCGTCGCCGCGGTAACGCCGAGCCCTTCCTCTCGCCGTGGCCTCATGATCATCGCTTCGAGTTCGTTCTCCGGAACGCGATAAAGCCACGCTTCGCCGACTGACACGACCGCCGTTGCACCGGACGCCTCGACGCGACGCGCGATGAAGTCCCAGACGAGGAACTTCTCTGCACGATCCCCGGCCGGATGCGCGATTTGCTCCCTGCCGTTCGGCCCGAAGAGGAAGGTGACCGGAATGACCTCGCCATCCACAAGCAAGGCTCGACGCGCGATCTCCATGTAGACGGGAGCCATGTCGAATGGATCCGAACTAGCCGCCTTCTCGATTCCCCGCAACCGGTAGCGCTCGGCCGCCTCCTCGCTGTCGATGCTCGGCAGGGGTTTGTACGTCCTGCGAACAATCTCGCCAGTCCTGAGCTTCACTGTCGCAGTCCGCTCTTCGGTCGCGGCGACCATGCAGGGAAGCCGTCCGCCGAGGTAAGGCACCTGGATGAGCCGTGTCTCACCGTGAGTCATGTCTGAGGGCTCGAATCTCGCACCAGCACGTTCATGCGCCTCTCTCACGATCGTCGCTATGACGCCGTAGGCGTAGGCCAGGGCATCAAGCAGTTCCCACTCGGGCAGCTCTCGATCGACCCACCGCCGTTCGACCTCGAGAATGAGAAACTCCGGCGGCTCGGCGTGATACGTCTCGACAAACCCTTCGATGAATCCAGCCGCGAGGGCCCTAGCGATCGACTCAGTTGAATCGAACGGAGACACTTCGTCGGTAGCCAAGACGCTGGCGGGTGCCCACTCGTCTCGGATCCGGATCTGTGCCGTGCTGTGGACCTCGAGATCTCCTTTGTGAAAGACGCGCGTCCGGGCGGCGTCAACCCACAGGAGAACGGGATCCGCCTTCATCTTCTCGCGCCACGCCTCGTACCACTCCGCGAAGCCCGGAACTTGGCGCTTCTCCTTCTGGAGCATGTTTGTCACACTCCTGAACGCCTGGACTGCGGAGTTGAGATTCGCCCGGAAGGCGTCGGGGTCGTCATAGACGTCGAGCGTCTGGTGCCAGAGGCGGTGAGAGTCGTTCAGCCGGCGATGGGTCGTCGGAATAGGGCAGGCGCCAGCCACGGCAGGCGCCGCCTCGAAGACTCGACTCTCGCGCGACTCTTCGCGTCCGCTCGACTCCCGCTTGGTCACGGCGTCAAGCTATCCCCTCGCGAGGAGAATCCTTGCTTGACACGTACCCAGCGGCGGCGAACGATCTGGCGGCCGTCAGCCGCTCACTCCTGGGGCGTTGGGCATCGGGAAGAGTTCGGCAAGCGAGGGAAGCCCCAACTGCCGAAGCGCCACTTGCAGCCAGTCGGTCTCGCGCGCGTACATAGCTTGGAACAGTTTGCTGCGATCGCAGTCGTTGATAGGGACGATCACGACCTCTCTGCCACGTAGCGGCCGAAGTGGGTAGCGCAGCGCAGCGGCCCCCGATTCGGTCTCAGCAGCTTGGCGTTCGACCTCTCCCTGAGCGAAGACGGCGCCGCTGCTGAGGACGAAACCTCCGAGATACGGAGGCGCGGGATCGAAGGCTGCTCGTAGGGCCTGCTCAAGCTCCGGCAACCGCTGCTTAAGCGGGCGCGTCACCCAGGGCGTCGCCTGCCACACGCCGTCTCGGAGATCCGCCCGAACCCAGACGGGAGCGGAACAGGCTAGCGCTGCCGCTTTCTTGCGCAGCTGCCTGACGATGCGCGGCCACAGATCTTGCTCCAGCGAGCGGGCGCCGACGTAGAACTCCGTCTCTCCCTCAGTCGACGGCGGCAGAATCTCCACCGTTGCCGCCACGGTGTCGAGACGCTCAGCTCGCCCCGTCACGGTCACGCGCCGCATCGCCGACCGAACCTGCTCGATTAGCTGCTCCTCCTCTGTGGCGTCGAGTTCCGGAGCGATCTCAGCGTGAATGCCGACGTGGTGGTGCTCGATGTGTAGCGACGTAAAGGCGGCGAAGAGCCGATCGCTCTGCTTCATGGCCTCTCGAAACACGTCCGTCGGATAGAGCGTGTACGCCGAGATCACGACCTCACGATCCCCGGCGCTGAACAAGACATCGGCAGCGCCCTGCCCCGGCTGTCCGCCGGGGAGGGGTTGCTCGAAGCGCGGCGTGATCCCAGCAGCGAGGAGCAGACCTCCCAGCTCGAGCTGCAAGCGGCTGTGCATCCAGCGGTGGTGCTCCTTGTGGGCGCGGAGGTCGGTTCTCACCTGATCCATCCCCTCCGCCTTCTCAAGGATGCGTAGCCGCAGTGCCAGCTCGAGCAGCTCAGCGAAGTGCATCGGGTAGCCAAAGGCGGCGGCGATCTCCGCCGGAAGCAGCGGAGCGTCGCCGAGTCTCTGCCTCAGCTCGCAGGTCTCCTCCGGCCAACGCTCGCCCAGTACACCCTCGAGCACGTCTAGCGACCACACACCCGCCTGGTCCCAGGCTGGCGCCTTGCGACTTCCAATCTCCCAACGGAACAGCTCCCACGTCGGAGGCTCGATAGGAGGGCGTTCCTCTTCGGCGGACTGCACACCCAAAGTCTGCCGTTGCTGGCTCCGCCCTTGAGCTTAGGCTGGGGGTTCGAGATCATCCCCTGCGTGCCAAGCTTCGCGGTAGGGGAGAGCGTGTTGGTCCCGGCGGCCTGTCTTCCCGACCCTGATGCGCAGCCGTACGCGCTCGTGCCACGGACCGTACTCGCGCAGGTGCAACGCAAGGTTCGGGTTGATGATGGCGTCGGGGGAACAGTCGAGGTGGCTTCGCGACTTGTGCACCGGGCGACGATTGGGTTCCTCGTCCTCCGGATCGGCGACCTCTCAACGGAGGTGACGCTGCTCGATCCGCTCGCCAGGAGCGTCCTTCAGTTTCTCCGACTCCTGGTGCCGGATGAGGACGTCAGGTCCGTTTCGCTGAGAACGCTTCACGAGCTCGACGTACATTGGAGCGCGTATCACGGTGCAACGAGCCACGTCATTCTCATCGGCCACGGATCGGCGACGAGTATCAGCTTCATTGACGGCGGAGCCGTCGCTGGCGACGTGCTCGCCGGCCGTCTTGAGCAACTCGCCCCTAACACGCATCCGAAGACGTTCGTCTCGCTCGCCTGTCTCACTGGGAGGGCGGGGTTCGCGAAAGCGTTCAGCAAGAACCCGATCTGCCGCGATTTCATCGGACCGTTCCAGTCCGTTCACGGTGCTGCCGCGTCGCGGTTCTGCCAAAGGCTGCTCGCGGAGCATCTCCTCGAGGGAGTCGAGATCCCGTTTGCCTATGCCCGCGCAGCAAAGGGACTCGAGGGCGGTCGCCGGTTCAGACGATGGCGAGACGGCAGTTTGAAGACCATCGCGGCCGAGTGAAGGTCAGGTGCCAGCGCGCACCAGCAGTTGGCGCAACGCCACGTCACGCAGCCGGTGACCCACGACGCGGCTACGGTCGGGTCTGAAGCGGAGGCCGGTGAAGAGGCGCGGCCCGACCGCCCTCGCGCGTTTCGGGTTACGACCGGTTGGACCGCCACCGCTCTACGCTTCGTCAGATGGAGCCCGCTGCGTATGCCTTCTTGTTCGACGAAGATTCGCCGGCTGTCCAAGGGCCCCGTCAGCCGCTCGCTGACTTCTTGACGATCGCGCTTGCGGCGTTCCGAAGGGCGTCCTTTCGCATTCGCCGAGGATCACTGCTGCTCCACTTCCGCGCCGATCGGCCCACCGAAGTGACCGTCGCCCCTGGGCGATATAGCCGGTATCCCACCACAAGTCGAGCGAGCCGTCTCGATCCCGATCTCTTTCGACTCTTGCTGTGGGAGCTTTGCGATTCCATAGCCGAACGGTGGACTACCACGCACGATGAGGATCTCCCCCTTCTGCTCGGGGGGCGGGACGTCTGGGTCATCTCCTTCTACCCTCTATCGCACGACGCAGCACTTGCCTTTGACCGCTCGGGGCAGGAGATGGACGGCTACCTGGGGGCAGTTGAGATCGACCCAGGCAACCCACTCCAACGCGATCTTCTCTGGGCTTCGCTCTACGACGACCTCTACTTCGACCGGGGCTCGCTCATGCACGTTCAGGGGTTCGATCTTCCTGAAGAGCGCTACAGCCTCATGGGCAGCGGCCACTGGTGGAATGCACTCGGCTTCGACGAGGTCGGCTGGCACGAGGAGCGGGCCGATCCCGATCGCCGACCGCCCGGGCTGCCCACAGCACCGCTTTCAGATCGGGGCCAGTTGACCCAAAACCGCATCACAAAGCGGGCGACACCAAGTCACCTCGAGAGGGTCGTAACAGGTCTTGCTGCCCGGTCAGCCCGCGATGCGACACCGGTGACGCTGACGACGACTCTGCCAGGTGCAGCGCACGCGATCATCGACCAGGGGAAGCTCACTCAATACGTGCTCAACCCGGAGCACGACAAGGGAGCGGACAAGGCGAGATTGATCAACGAGCTACTCGAGATCACCGCCGATGACTGGCGCTACTTGGCCGCACAGATTCAGCACGGCCTGCTAAACGCGCCTGTTCACCGAGTCAGGAGCGAGACGTGGGGCGTGAAGTACCACGCTGACATTGCCGTCGTTGGTAAGAACGGGCTCGTGAAGGCACTGAGGACGGCCTGGATAGTCGAAACGGATTCGGCGCCGCGCCTGACCACTGCTTACATGGCGCCGCGCGAAGTCGATGTGCACACGCTCCCACCTCCTGTCGAGCCAGCGATTCTCGAGACGCCCCCAAGCGATTCCGACGGCTGGCAATCGCTGTTCGAACTCGCACACGCACGCGGCACCGAAGCGGCCGAAGCCGTGGTGCCCACACCGATGTTCGTCAGCGGATGCGGCTACCCCGAGGGCACGATCGGCGGCGCGGCAATCACTGTGGCAGATGCGCGACGCGGGTTCGCTCGCTGGCTCATTCGATCCGGCCATGCGCACCGCGGGTATCGCGGCGGCGCTGAACTGCTGACCGGTCTGGGATCGTCGGAGCGCGCGAGCGCGTACGCGCGAGCATTCGCATCGGTCCTGCAACTGAACGGCGTCGACTGCGCGGTTCGCGAGTATCTGGACTAGCGCAGCGTCGACTAGCACGGCGCGACGGCCCAGACATGGCTCGCTACGTTCTCCCTGGCGACTTCAGGGTGACCGAGAGAGCGGCTACCGGCCAGATCTTGCGCGCCGAGGCCTAACTCTCAGGCGTACCCCGATCCTTGCCCATGTGGTTCCTCTCAGGTGACTCAGGCTACGACGCCAACACTATTTGCAACAAGGGTGCCTCGCAATGAGACTGTGGAGCCGACGCAGTGGCTCTCAGTTGCGTCGCGACACCTCTTCCCGCCTCCTTCTTCTGGAGCGGGTCGCGAGAGCCCTCACGTCGATGTTGAATGCGATTGCGATGTTGAATGCGATTGCGAGTGGCGCCTGAACGTTGTATGAGTAGCTAGCCCGACTTTCTAAGCCCGACCTTCCGAAACCCGTCATGACTTTCAGCTCGCACGAGAGTCGTCCCCGCAGAATGACCCGGCTGCTGACGACGCTGGCAGGCTTGACGCTCGCGTCTCTGACCGCGGCATCCGGCGCACGCGGAGACTTCTCTCCCCCTTCGGTCACGATCACCAGCCCGACGGGCGGATCGACGGTGATGGGGACATTGACCGTCACGGCCAACGCATCTGCCAGCTCGGGGGACTTCATGTCAGACATCTCGATCTCCGATGGCGCGAACTCGATCGGAGGCGGGTCGTGCCAGGATCAACCGACGTGCACGATTTCGGTCCAATGGCATGCCACCGGCCTCTCTGGGCAGCACTCCCTCACCGCAACGGCATCGACGGATTCGGACCTCTCGGCGACGAGTGCGGCGGTGGTCGTGAACGTCGTGAGCCCCGCGCCGACGGTATCGGTGACTAGCCCGGCCACGGGCGCCACAGTTTCGGGGAAGGTCGCGGTAAACGTTAGTGCGGCTACTGACGCTAGCCAGGATGACTATCCAACCGCCGTTTCGGTCAACGACGGTGTCAATTCTCTTGGAGGCTTTGGTTGCCAGGGTCAGCAGACGTGTCAGGGAGTTGTCAACTGGGATACGACCGGTCTGAGCGGGCAGCACACGCTCACAGCGACGGTTCAAACCAATCGGGGCCTCTCGGTCACGAGTGCACCTACAACGATCACGATTGTGAGCCCCGGACCGACGGTCAAAATCGTAAGTCCGACGAGCGGAGCCGAGTTGGGCCGTGTAATCACCATCAAGGTGTCCGGCCAGACCGATCCGAGTCAGACCGACTATCCGACTTCAATCACGGTCTACGACGGTTCCAACTCAATCGGCGATATTGGCTGCGAGGGCCAGCAGACTTGTTCTGGGTCGCTGCGGTGGGACGCTCGCGGCCTCCACGGCCGGCACGTGCTCAAAGCGACAATTGGAACCAACCGCGGAGCGAGTGGTACAAGCGATCCGGTTGTTGTCGGCGTCGCGGCGAAGCACAGCGTGTCGATTCACTGCACGCTAAGTACGACGTCGGCAAAACTGCACCAGCGCGTAAGTGGACAATGCTCGTTCTCCGGAGCTCCCGTCGGCACCGGCGTCTCAATTCTCTATGCGGTCGGGGGGACGTTCCACGTAATCGGCACTGCACGCGTCCCGGCGAGCGGCACCGTACCGTTTCACATATCTAGCAGCACGCCGATAACGATCGCTCTCTGGGCCGAGCTCAACTCAACAGCGACGACGAACGCTGCTCGTGTGAAGATTGGCACGGTGCGGATACACGGCTAGCGCCTCTGGACTACGGGCCGACCCCACCGGATACGCCACCACCGCTGGAGCCAGTCTGGGTCGACGTCGTCCCCACCCCACCGCTTACGCCTGACCCTGTTGTACCTCCGACGCCGCCGGTAATGGCTGGCGCACCGCCACTCGAGGGCTTCGCGCGCGGATGAGTAGTAGAGCCGCTCTTTGTAGTAGAGCCGCTCTTTGCTCGAGTTGCGGCGGGTGTGCTTCTTGACCGGTTGCCGCCCGTTGTAACCGCACGGTGAGTCGGTTGCTTGCTCACCGACGGTGTTGGCGCCGGTCTCGCGCGCTTCGGGACGATGTAGGAGACCGTGCGCCTACCGGTCTTCGGCTGAATCCGGATCACCTCGTTGGAAGCGCACCTCAGTCGGACGTACTGGACACCGCTGCCGGTCGTGCCGAAGAGGATCGCGTGCGCTCCGTCTGCCGGCGCTAGACAGCTACTCCGCCATAGGACTTCACCGGTGAGCGGATCGAGACCGACGGCTACCACGCTGGTGGCGACGTCTATCCCCCACGTCCCACCGACAACCAGCTGGCCATCGCTGAACTTGTGAATGCGAGCAATGTGGATCTGATGGATCCATCGCCGCCAGATCGTCTGGCCTCGCCTGTGAGCGAGCCGGGCGATCTGCTGACAGCGCGGCGCGGGGCCAACAAGAATCGGCTGGCGGATGCCCGTGTTGAGGCGGTAGGCGGCCCCTTCTGCTGCGGTGCAAGCGCTAGGAGCTCTTGCAGATCCGATCTTGTCGAGCGCATGAACCCATGCGCTATTGCGGATCGCCGGCAGGAGGGCGATTACCGCCGCCGAGATACCGGCTGCCGCTATCGCGGCTGGTAGAGCGAGCCGCGACGTTGCAAAGAAGAGCCTGCGGATCAGGAACACCACCGCAGCAACGGCTAAGGTTACGGCACTCCCAGACGCCCAGTTTGCCGGACTCAAGATCGGCTGCTTGTCCCCCAGCGCATTGAGCAACAGCGGGCCCGCATCACGGAATGGCTGCCCCTTGCTCAGAAGCGAGCCAAGCGCGCTGGCAGGCGCGTAGGTGGCGACGAGTCCGCCGAACACCGCGATCTCCCACCAATCCAGTCTCCGAGATCGCCGATCTCTCGCCTCTTGCGCTGCCCGCTCCGCAGCTTTACGCCGGCGGATCTCAGCGGCCTCTGCGGCACGCCGCTCGGCGAGTTGGTGTTCATACTGCTCTTGCGCCGGCCGCAGCGCGAGGAGGGCGGCAGTTAGGCGGACAGGTTCCGAGCCTCCGGCCCGAACGGCCTGAAAGATCTCACGGTACTGCGGATTGTCTGCGAGCGCGGGCTGGGTCTCATCCCCTACCTCGCGCTCGAGTTGTGCTCGATCGCCGTCGTCCAAGAGTACGGCGAGTACGCGGCCGCGGATCGCTCTGACTACTTGTTCGTCATCGAGCGGTTGCCCGAGATCTTCCCCGAGAGACGCTGCCGCCTCGCCGAGCTGTTCGCGGATCTGCGGCAGGAGAGCCATGTTGTCCCGCCATTGATCTTCAATCGCGTCGAATTCCATGAAGCCGTCGTCGCGGCGGGCCGTCTCAGCGAGAATCCCGAGGCCGAGAACGTCATAGATCGCTGTCTGCGCATCGTCCTCGCCAGCCGCGGCAGCGCGAGCCAGATCTAGGAGCCCGTCTCGATCGAGGACGTATCCGCGGAAGGTTGGCGGGAACTCAAGATCGAGAGCGTGGATCAGCTTGAAGAGGCGTCGCGCGAAGCTTCGATCTTGCGCCCCTTGCTCGAGAACCCGGATTGCGCCTGCATGCTGATGCTCACGAAGCCACCCTTCGAGGCGAACATAGTCGGGAGCTTCAGAAGCGCTGCCGCCTACGAGTTGCATCGCTTCGCCCCAGTGCTGAGCCAGCAGCCGCGCGAGGGCTTCCGGGCTGTCGCATCGTTCGTTAGCGAAGATGAACGGTTCGATCGTCCAAGCTCGCCGTGTTCGAACTCGATCGTCGGCAACCAGTGGCGAGTCGCCTGCGAGCCACGCCCGTACCTCGGCCCCGCCCCAACGGTCATCTGGCTCACGGAGAAGGAGCCCCTTGCAAAGGAGCAGGAGCCGTTCGTCGTCGATGCCGTCAAGCGGCACGCCCCGCTTAGCCAGTTCGCGCCTGATGACTATGTCGGGGAACAGTCCTGTCTGCGGATCGCCGAACGGATGATGTCCTAGAGCGGCCTCGGCGACGATGATTCCCAGCGCCCACCAGTCGCCCTTCGGCAAGTGCTCGCCCGCGATCGACTCCGGAGATTGGTAGGGCACGGAGCCCCGGCCAAGCCCGCTGAGAGCGCGAGACCCCTCCAAGGCTCGCGCAAGTCCCCAGTCTCCCAGTACGAGGTCAAGCGGCTGAAGTGAGCGGACGAAGACATTCGATGGCTTGACGTCACCATGAAGCAATACCTGGCCACCATCGGTTCCTGAGCTCGCGTGAAGCGCGTCTAGAGCCGGCGCGAGCTCGCGGATGATCTCGTAGATTCTTGGAGCCCGGAGTCTCGGGCCCTCCTCCCCGATGAGGCGCTCCAGCGATCCGTACTCGATGTATTCGAGGATCTCCCATACGCCCCATTCAGACTCTCCCCACTCGAGAAGGCGGACAACATGATCTTCGGGTAGGGCGCGAACTCGTTCCCACACTCGAGGATCCGGACGACGCACAGCCTTGTAGAGCTTCAGGACGACGCGGTCGCCATCAGAATCGCGGCGTTGTAGAACACCGATAGCCGTCGCTTCGTTGCCGGGGCGCAGCTCGCCAACGATCTCGTACGCCTCTCGCAGCTCTCGGGGAAGATTGAAGCTCCATCTTCCGGCCGTGTCTTTCAAATGCTCGTCACGCTGGGACGCGCACCCGTCACCGTCGTAGCGCGTCGCACCATCGCCGTCGTAGCGCGTTGGAGCTTCGCTACCCCCACCGTCGTAGCGAGTCGCCCCGTCGCCGTTTCCATCGTCGAAACGGGTGACCGGCGGCTGCTCAGGAGAGGTCTCGTCTCTCATTCGCTGTCGGCGATATCGAGAACCACGACCGTTACATCGTCGTAAGCGGTCCTTTCCTTTGCCAGATCAACCAGTGCTTGAGCAGCGTCGCCGGGCCGCCGGTCACCGCCAATCACCGCGGCGATGTCCTCGCTCGAAAGGATGTCGCTCAGCCCATCGGAACAGAGCATCAGACGGTCGCCCGCTGCGATCGGAAGCTCTCGCACATGCGGGCTTATCTCTATGAGCTCGGTTGTCCCACCGAGGCATTGACTGAGTTTGGAGCTAGTACCCGTTCCCCACCGCTCCGCGTCATCGACACTGTATTGGACGACGCCAAGATCGCGGTCACGGAGCAGAAGTCGGCTATCACCCACGTTGAAGGCGACGCCGTTGCCTTCGGGTGGGACAACCACGCCGACAACGGTGGATCCCATCCCTTGGAGGCGATAGTCCTCGAGCGACCGGCTGTGGAGCGTTTCATTCGCTGCGCGGAGAGCAGCGATGACGGCTTCCGGTCTCCCACTTCTGAGCCCGTCGTCGATCATGAGGGACTCGACAGCCAGTCTGCTGGCGACGTCGCCAGAGGCATGACCGCCCATGCCATCGGCGATCAGCGCCACGGCAGAAGTACCAGGCTGAAGAGACACGGAGTATGCCGCCGGAGTGTCGCCGGCGAGCAGCAGGGCACCAACGGCCGCTGTGTCTTCGTTGCGCCGTTTGTCGGGGGCGCGAGAAGTGCAGAGGCCTGCCTCGACCCTCCAGGTCATCCACCTATCACCCTGATTTCAACGGCCGGATCGCGGCTCAGGCGAATCACAGAACCCGGCCGAGCGAGACCCTCCTCCTCGCGGCCGATCCTGGCACCGTCGATGTACGTGCCGTTTAGGGATGCCCGGTCTTCGACGATTACGCCGTCTTCGGCAGCGCGGAGGACGGCGTGACGACGAGAGACATTGACGTAAGACGCGAGCTGTTTGGCGTAGCGAGAGAAGGTCTCGTCACGACCGAGTGCGACAGGTTCCTCCGAGATCTCAAGGGGCCCCCACGGTGTGCTGACCATCAGCCGGCGCCGCACCTCAGCGTGCCTGGAGCCCGGCGATGCGCCTTCCATCTGCAACAGATCTTCCAGCTCCGATGTTGGCCCGATGCCTTCTCGTGAAGCCGGTAGAGGTCGGCCGCAGGCCGGGCAGCTCGTAATCTCTGGGTTACCGACCTGCGTGTCGCAGGACGAGCAGCGCCGCATCTCAGGAGTGCCGGTTGGTAGCGGCGCCGCGCTCGCGCTCGGGGCGAAGAGCACCCGCCGGCAGTTAGGACAGAATTTCAGCGAGTCGTCGGTGACTTCCGTGCCACAAGGGCAGATCCGTGGCGTACTCATCTCCAGGAGACCGCGTTGATTTGGATGCCGCGTGCTCTCAACTTCTCTTCCAGGCGCTGCATGTCGCCAGGGCGAGGAACGCCGATGAACCAGATGGCGTCGTCATCGACGACGAACTGCACTTCCGGCTCAGAGTGAGCGACGGTGGAACCTTGCGACTGATAGCGCTCGCGCCCCAACTCGCTGAGGAACAGCATCGGCTGGTTTGACGACCCGCGCCAGCGGCCACCTGGAGCCTTGGCAGCGATGTAGGGGCTGGGGATCAAGGCATCAAGATGAGCCAAAACGGCTTGATGCTCGGCCTCGAGCCGCGACTGGCGATAGCCCGAGTAGCAGAGAACGTCGATCTCCGGCCGCCGAGAGCCCAGCCACTCATCGATCCCCTCGAGTAGCTCGCGAAGCGCTTCCGGCTGATCGAATGGCTCGCCACCCGAGATCGTTATGCCGTCAAAGGGCTGACCGCGATCGACCCAGGATTCACATTTCGCAATGACTTGATCGACGGTGGTTGCGACTCCACCGGCGGCGTCCCACGTGTCTTGAGAGATACAGCCCTTGCAGCCAATCGAGCATCCCTGAGTCCAGATGCCGATCCGTGAGCCGAAACCGAGCACCTTCACCGGGTAGTGCATCCGCGATAGCCGCAGGGGGACGCTCACCCGATATCGATCTCCCAGCCGGTCTCGACTTCTCTGACGGCGCGGACGCGAAGGGTTGTGCCCTTCTCTGGTGGGGAGTTGAAGACGTGGCGTGCGAGCGGATTGACGAGCGCCTGTTCCAGACGCTCACCTATCCCGCGACCGCCCATGGACAGATCACTCAGCGCATAGTTGCGGAGCGCAGCACGTGCTTCATCACTTATCACTAGCTCGGCGCCATAGGTCGTTTCGATGCGCTCGACGACCCGGCGAACTGCGAGATCTAGGATCCCGTCCGCAGCGGTTGGCGAGATGAACCGGAAGACAACGATGTTCCCACCAAGCCGGTTCAAGAGCTCTGGGCGTCCGAGCTTCTCGTGAAAGTACCGCTCGACGCCTCGGCGCACCGTCGCCTTCATGAGCTCCGGCGGTGTGTCCATCGTTAGCCGCTTACCGTTTGCTTTCTCGTTCATCCCAGCGTTTGAAGTGAAGACAAGGATCGCCTCGCTGAAATAAACGGTCGCTCCGGCGCCGTCGGTGAGCCGTCCATCGTCGAGGATCTGAAGGAACTTGTCGAGGATTCGCGGATGGGCCTTCTCGATCTCGTCGAACAGCAATAACGAGAACGGTTGTCTGCGCATGGCGTTCGTTAGCTCGCCGCCGGAGCCGTATCCGACGTACCCAGGTGGTGAGCCAATGAGCCGATCGGCAGCATGCTCAGCTGAGAACTCGCTCATGTCGAAGCGGACGTAGCGATCCTCACTACCGAAGATCAGTTCCGTCAGCGCTTTGGCAAGCTCGGTCTTGCCGACACCGGTCGGGCCAGCAAAGAACAGGACGCCCCGAGGACGATGAGCGCTACCGCCGCGATGCGCTCCGGTTAGGCCGCTGACGCTGCGCATGAGAATGTCGAGAGAGAGACGAATTGCCGCCTCCTGCCCAAGGACACGCTTGGTCAGCTCCTCCTCGGCGGCAGCTACACGACGGCGGGTGTCCTCCTGCTGCCAGGGGCTGTCCGTGATTCCAACTCGGTAGGCGCGTGCAGCATCGGCGAAACGGGACAGCCCTCCACCGTGGCGCCGGGCGAGTTGGCTGATCTCGGTGATCGCCCTCAACTGCAAGGCCGCTGTCGCATCCACGGCCTGATCGACATGCTCCTCCAACTCGTCTTCGCTCAAGCTCGACGCTTCAGGTGCGGCGAGCTCGGAAACGAAGGCCCTCCGGTCATCGGCCATCGGCAACGGTAAGGCAACTATCCGGACGCGAGGATTCGAGGACGCGAACCAGTCCGGGAGATCGCGCTCGCTTTGGGCGAGCCAGAAGCAGACGTTATAGAGACTGGTGCCGTCCTTGAAGACCGGGGGCGTTATAGCGGCGAGGTGTTCGGCTAGTCGGAACAGCCGAAAGGTGGCCCCGTCCGGGTCAGGATCGCGTTCGAGCCTGGAGGCCTGCTCAACGGCGAGAGCGACTCGACGACCGGGCTCGCCAGCCGGCGCCGCTACCTCCTGCACGGCCTTAAGGAGGCGATCCATCCCGACCTGCGCAAACCCATTCTGGCCACCGGCGCCGAGTAACTCTGCCGCACCACGTCGCGCCTCGTCGGTCGCGGCGAGCACCCGAACGCCACTCGACGGGTTGAACACGATCAGGAACTCGTAGCTCGCCGGCTCGAGCACCGTCCAGAGCGCGTCGGCGACGGTCTGGAGGGGACGCCCATCGACGAGGTAGTAGTCAGTGACATTGCCAGCGACAACCACATGGGGAGCAATCGCCAGCGCGTTATCTATTTCCGAGAGCCAGGAAGGACGCTCTGTTTCCGCCATCACCTAGACCTCGTGCGGCTGCGCTCCGCTCGCTTGACACGGCCGGCCGTCGGCAGCTTGGTCTGTTCAAACGGAACTGCGGCGACCTCCACGACGCCTGGCGGCATCAGTACCTCGGCCCCGAGACCGACACCTCGCCGACCCAGCGCCTGCTCAAGAGCGACATGATCTGCGCAGAATTCTTCCTCTCTTCGAACGCTGTCCGCGCTGATCAGCTGCGGCTTGTCATCGCGGACGACGTTGAATCGAAGCTGATCTGTCTCGTGGTCAATCCGGACGCAGACGGCATGGTCGCTCCAACCGTCGCGGCGTACGTAGGCAGTCCCATCGTCGGCCAGTGCGGTCTCAAAGCCATCCTGCACCTGGTACCCAAGCTCCTCGAATGCGTCCTCGAGAGCATCGGCCACGACTGATCGCTCCCGCTGCTTCAGTTTGGCTTCTCGATGACGGTTGGCCGCCAGGCGGCATACGTCCATCTCAGCGCGAATGGCATCGATGCCCCGCGTGCCTGAGCGCTCGTCGATGAGAAGTTCGCGCAAGCGGGCGGCATCCTGCGCCAGGAACGCGTCGGGCTCATCGAGTTGGAGTTCAAGGGCTTCGATCTGAGCCAGACGCCGGTCACGCTCAGCGGCAACCGCATTGGCATCGGTTACGGCCGCCCGGAGCGCATCGAGCAACATGGGGGCCCTGTCTTGTCCGACCGCTTCAACTGCCGCCTTGAAGGTGCGCTCGACCGAGTCAAGGCTTTCCGAAGGCGGATCGGAGCGAAGGCGGTCGTAGATTCGGGCGCAGTCGGCCACATGTTTCGCGGCAACGTCGGACTCGCTGTCAGTCAGCGATGGGCCCTGCCAATTACTTGCCGCAGCGATGGCCTCAGCGAGACGATCGCCAGATGCCCCAGTGGCCCCTGCGCCGGCGAGTTGAGAGACGAATACTGACTTCCGCGCCTTGCCCAGCTCGTTCCGTAGTTGTGCTTCGCGCTCCCGAAGCAGCTGCTTGAGCCGCTGTGCCTCTCCATCTGCGGAGGCGCTATTCGGGTGAGTGCGAGCCACGCGGACATCGAGGCCGCTGATGGCATCTCCGTATTGCGAGCGACCTTGAGCGACCTTCTGCCCGAGCTGCTCGAGGCGGCGAGCGGCGTCGTCGATGCGGGCTACGGCGGCGCTGAGTGCAGCGGCCTCCTGCCTAGCTGCGACGACTGCCGGATCCTCGACGGGAGCGGCATAGCTGGCGACGCCCCAATCGACGCTGTAGCGGTAGTACCTAGTACTCATCGGCCCTCAGAGGAGAACCCCCGCTGAACGGCGCCGCAGCCCACTTCTCATAGCCCCTGCCAATCGCCCGCTGACAGAAGTTGTCTCTCCAGACCATACGGCGTTGCGCCTAAGACGGCAAGACCGGAGCCAGCCCATCAGCGCATCTCGAAGAGAGGCCGAAGTTGAGTCAAGTCCCAGGATGTGGTGTAACTCGTCGGCAAGATCGTCGGCTGTTTAGGCCGCGGTGAGTTCGCGGTTCTCCTCTCTGTCGTTGTCTTGGTTTGCTCGATCGAGGACCGCCTCGAGCGAGTGGTTGCTGAGGTAGCGGCGGCCGACGAGCCATTCGTCGTTTTGCTCGATGACGACGCTGGCGGTAAGCCGGATCAGGGAGCGGTCGTTGGGGAAGATGC
>Ga0187857_10000643_pt1 | contig 41770 bp, 33 predicted proteins | sample June2016WEW_8_10_FD_132984 | JGI IMG/M metagenome (GOLD analysis project Ga0187857, IMG submission 132984) | Peatland microbial communities from SPRUCE experiment site at the Marcell Experimental Forest, Minnesota, USA - June2016WEW_8_100 | ecosystem: Environmental > Terrestrial > Soil >... | reverse complement strand
GGCTGATGCCGGTGCCGGCGCCGCCGCCCAGGCCGGCGATGATGAAGATGACGTCCATACCTTCGCACAGAGACTTGAGCCTGGGCAGACTCTCCTGGGCCGCAGTGCGGGCGCGGTCCGGGTCGCCCCCCGAGCCCAGGCCGCGCAGGAGCGGGGTCTCCAGATGGAGCTTCTCGGGGGCCGCGGTCGCAGCGAGCGAAGCGGCGTCGGTGTTGACGGCCGCAAAGCCATCTCCCGCCAGGCCGCTGCGGATGAGCTGATCCAGCACAGCAAGCCCGGCGCCGCCGACGCCGATGGTTTTGATCGAGATGCCTTTCCGCAGAAAGGCCGTCGCCGGGGTGGATGGGGTTTGGGTCGTCATAGGAATCGTTCTGGCAAGGGGTCAAGCCCGGCCGAACCACTGGCTGAGTGTGGCTTTGAGATTTCCGGCCAGCGTGGCCTTGATGGCGCGTTTGCGGTGGTCGAACGAGCCGAACTTGACCAGCCCGATAGCGGTGGCGAACTCGGGCTGATCCAGGGTCGACTTGAGGCCGCTGATGGTGTTGGTCTTGCCCACCGACACCGGCATTTGCAATGTTTGCTCGGCCAATTTGGCAATGTCCGGGATGCGGGCGCCGCCTCCGCACAAAAACGCGCCCCCGCGCAAATAGTCCAAGACGCCCACCTGTTCGAGGTCCTGGCCGATGATCAGGAAAATCTCTTCGAGGCGAAGGGACATGATGCGCCGGAGGTGTTCGAGATTGACGACCTTGGGGGCCAGGCCATTTTCATTGGGGATGGAAATCGCCTGGCCTTTTATGGCGTCATCCACGATGGCGGAGCCGTGGTCAAGCTTGAACTGTTCGGCCCGCCGGAGGGACGTTTTCAGGCCGTAGGCCAGGTCGTTGGAGACGTGGTCGCCTCCCACGGCCAGCACGCCGGTATGTTGGACGATGCCGTTGGAATAGACAACGTATTCGGTCGTGCCGCCGCCGATGTCCACAACCAGGGAGCCGGCTTCCTTTTGTTCGCCGGTCAGCAGGGCCAGGGCGGAGGCCAGGCCGTTGAACACAATATCCTCCACTTCAAGCTGCAGGCCCTTGACGGTGCGAATGGCATTTTGCAGCCGGTTCAGGCTGCCGTGGACAACATGGACATCCACCTCGAGGCGCGAGCCGAGCATGCCCACCGGGTTGGGAATGTCATCCTGGTCATCCACCAGGAAATGCTGGCGGATGGCGTGAATGGTGTGGTTCTGGGCGGGAAGATTGATGGTCTTGGCGTTCTTGACGACATCCTGCACGTCTTCTTCGGAAATCTCGCGGTCGGCCGAGAAGATGGGATGCACGCCCCGATTATTGAAACCGCGCACGTGCCGCCCCGTGACCCCGAGATAGACGCTGCGGATTTCGACATCGGCCATTTGTTCGGCCTCGGCGATGGCGTGGCGGATGTCCTCCTCCGCCAACTCGCTGTTGACGATTTCCCCTTTGCGAACGCCGTGCGAACGGGCCTGGCCCACGCCGACGATATTCAAGGCCCCATCGGCCCCGAAGTCCCCCACCACGGCGCAGACTTTGGAGGTGCCGACTTCCAAACCGACGATGATTGAAGAAGCAGGCTCAAACATGGTTTCTCCTGAGGCGAAGGGGTCTGGGGGGGTTGGGGGTCGAAGGGGCGGGGGCGTTGGTTTCAAACCAGCGCGCCGGAATACTGTTGGTGACGGCCAGATCCAGAAAGGCGATGGCCTTGTTCTCCCGCTGTCCGCGTTCGCAGATCGCCTGCCAGCGGCGCAGTTGTTGGTCGAGCTCCGTCAGGCCGAAAGTGATTTCGGCGCCTTGATCGGTGGTGACAGTCAGGACATCCGGGCAGGAGAGGTCGATGGATTTGAGGTCGGCCAGGCTGGCCATGGGAGATTGTTTGAAGCTGTCCAGCAACTGCAAGGCGGCGGCCAGTTGCGGGGTCTTGAGTCGCCGGCCGGGCTGGACGTCGTTCGGGTTGAGAGGGCCCAGAAGGGGCAAAGGCTCGGGAGCGGGCGCTGTGGCGGAGCGCTGGCGCGGGTCCAGCGGCAGCATGATGTAACCGGCGGCGTTGATATAGCAGGCAGCCAACTCGATGGGCTCGGCCCCCCCGGGCCGGAGCACGTTGATCTGCGCAATCGGCTCGCGCTCAAAGACCCGAATGCGCAGGGTGTGGGGCGGAATGCGCTCGACGGAGGCCGAATCGATCAACGGAATCATTTCCAGGTCCCGTTTCACTCGGGCCAGGTCCAGGGCCAGGAGGTTGGCCCCTGGCTTGATGCCGGTCCAACGGCGGAGTTGGTCCACGGCGATGACGCCGTCGGTGCGGAGGTCGAGTTCCTGGATGGCGAAGGCCTGGTTTTGATAGAAGAGCCGGTTCAGGGCCCATTGGCCGCCGAACCAGACCAGGTAGGCGCCCAGGACCGCGGTGAAGACCAAGCCCAGCCCCACAGCGGCCAGGCGGTTGCGCGCCGCGCGGACCTGGCTGGAGCGCAGCCTCACGCCCAGGACGTGCTCGCGTTCGAGCCGTCTGTTTTTAGGTTTGCGCCTGGACCACATGAAATGAGGAAGCCGGGCTTCAGGAATTGCAGGATGCGCCGCCAGTCCGGGCCAGCGCCAAGTCCACCATCCGCTGGCAGAGCCGGGCATAGCCCAGGCCCGCCGCGGCGGCGGCTTTGGGCAGCAGACTGGTCTCGGTCATGCCGGGCAGCGTGTTGACCTCAAGGACCACAGGCTCGCCGTTGGGGCGCACCATCACGTCGACCCGGCCGTAATCACGTCCGCCAATCGCCTCGAAGGCCTTGAACCCGGCCGCCTGGATGCGCGCCGTCGCCGCTTCATCGAAAGGCGCAGGGCAAAGATACTCTGTGCTGCCGGGGGTGTATTTGTTCTGGTAATCATAAGCCCCGCTCTTGGGTCTGACCTCGACCACCGGCAACGCCCGGCCCGCCAGAATGCCGACGGTGGTTTCCCGGCCCGCTATTTTTTCTTCCATCAAGACGTGCGAGTCGTAGCGGAGGGCCTCAGTCAGGGCGCGGCCCCAATCGGCCACGCGCTCTACGAATTGCAGGCCCACACTCGAGCCCTGCCTGACCGGCTTGAGGACCACCGGCGGGTTCCACCCCATGGGCCAGCGGGCGATGGGCGAGTCGAGGATCGTGAAGCGGGCGGTGGGCACGCCCGCCGCCAGAAAACGCTGCTTGCTCAGGGCCTTGTCGAAGCCCAGCCGGCTCGCCTCGGGACCGCAGCCCGTGTAGGGCACGCCGATGCTTTCAAGGCGGCGCTGCACGGTGCCGTCTTCCCCGTATGTCCCGTGCAGGACCAGGAACACGACCTGGGTCCCTTTGGGCAGCTCCCAGCCCGGCTCGCGCGGGTCCAACTCGTTCACCCGGTGGCCCAGCGAGCGCAACGCCTCGGCCACGGCCGCTCCGGAGCGCAAGGAAACCTCGCGCTCCGCGCTGGGGCCCCCAAGCATCACCGTGATATCCAATTTAGTCCTCTGTTTCATTGCCAATAATCTCCACTTCGCTCTCCAGCTCGATGCCCCGCTCGGCCCGGGCCCGCTGCTGGACCAACGCGATCAAATCCAGGATGTCCCGGGCGGTGGCGCGACCGTCATTGACGATGAAATTGCCATGCTCGAGCGAGACGGATGCGCCCCCGACCCGCAGACCCTTGAGGCCGAGTTCCTCGATGAGCCTGCCCGCGGGCATGGCCTCGGGGTTCCTGAAGGCGCAACCGGCGCTGGGGGCCGCCGGCTGCGAGCGCCGGCGTCTTTGGCTGAACTGGTTCATCCGCTCCTGGATGCGCTCGGGGGCGCCGGGCCGCCCGCGCAGCACCGCGCTCAACGCGATCTGCCTCTTCAAAGCCGCGCAGTCGCGATAAACCGCTCCCATCTCCGCCCCGAGGCACTCACGCACATTGCCCTCCCAGTCCATCAGCCGAACCGACTCGACCGCGTCGAAGATCGAGCCGCCCATGGCTCCTGCGTTCATGCGGAGGGCGCCGCCGATGGCGCCGGGGATGCCCTCCAGAAATTCCAGCCCCGCCAGCCCGTGCCGCTTGGCTTCCCCTGCAACCGCTTTCAATCGCGCCCCGGCGCCGCAGCGCAGGCGTGGGGGGATGACTTGGATCCCGGAAAAAGCCGGTTTATCCAGGCAGACCACGACCCCGCGAAAACCGCCGTCCCTGACGAGCAGATTCGAGCCTCGGCCCAGGACGAACAGGGCCAGCCCGCTGACGCGGCAGAACTTCACCACTGTTTCAAGGTCCCTTTCGGCAGCCGGCTCGACGTAAATGTCAGCCGGCCCGCCCACGCGCAAAGTGGTCCGCCGGGCCAGCGGCTCGTGACAGCGAACCAGCGTGTCCGCCGAGACCAGGCCCGCCAACTCTTTGGCCAGCGGCTCGGGTCTGTCCAGGATGCGCTGGGGGCTGGTCATGAGAGGAGCAGGGAGAAAATGGACGAGGCCGCGGCCACCGAAACGCCGGAAAGCCGCCGGTTTGGTTGGGGACGAGGCGCCAGGCTGCCGGCGGCGATCGTTTCCAGGATGGTTTGGGCAATTTGGGAGGCCGCTCGCGGGCGGTGCCACCGGGCCAAGGCTTGCTGCATCGCGGCGCGCACCGCGGAGTTTTCCACCAGCTCGGCCACCAGCGCGGCAAGAGATTCCGGGGTCGCCGCCTTTTGTTCGAGCAGGCGAGCAGCCCCGGTCTCTTGGAGGGCCCGAGCGTTGTGAAGCTGGTGGTCGTCCGTGGCGGCGGGATAAGGAATCAGGACGCTGGGCAGGCGCATCGCCGCCAGTTCGGCGAGCGACGAGGCCCCGGCACGGCTGATGGCGGCGGTGGCGGCGCCGAGCGCCAATTCCATTGAGGAAAAAAACGGGTGAACCTGGGGAGACAGGCCGGCGGTTGCGTAGGCGCGTTTGACGGCCTCGACTTCCGCCGGGCCGGCGAGGTGAAACCATTGCCAATGAGGGAAGCCTCTGGCCAAGAAGGGCAGCATGTTGCCGACCAGCGAATTAATCGCGCTGGCGCCCTGGCTCCCACCCATGACCAGCAAAACCGGGCGCCCCGGGTCCAGGCCCAGGGCGGCGCGGCAAGCCGCCGCTTCGCGCGGCTGGAACTCGGAACGCACCGGCGTGCCGCTCACAGTCACCTTTGCCGTGTGCAGGCGCGGGCCGGCGGCGGGAAAACCGACGAAGGCGCGGTGGACGAACCACGAAAGCCAGCGATTGGCGCGGCCCGGAATCGAATTGGATTCGTGGAGGAAAACCCGCGCGCCCAGTCTCCTGGCGGCCAGCAGAGGCGGGGCGCTGGTGAACCCGCCCATAGCCAGGGCTCCCTGAGGCGGACAGGACTTGAAGGCCGCCTTGGCGGCCCGATACGAGCGCGCAAAGCCGCCGAGGAAAGCGATTTCGCCGCCGCGCCTCAGGCCCACGGCGGGCAAGGTCACGATCTCGAGGCCGGAAGCCGATCTTAGGGCTTGTTGGTCCACTTCTTTGGGCGAGATCAGCAGGGTAACCGCGGCGTTGCACCGGCGCAGTTGCTGGGCCACCGCCAGCCCGGGAAAGAGGTGGCCCCCGCTCCCCCCGCAGGCGATGGCAACTCGAAGAGATGGCGGCGCAGGATTGGTCATGTGTGAAACGCCCGCAGGCCGCTTAGGCTCGGACTTCCGGCCTGGGACGTCGGGCTGCCTGCGGGTCGTGCCCGGAACGGGTTGGGGTCGTGGAATTCCTCGTCACCCTCGAGCGACTCCTCGATGGCATCGGCAGTCCGGCCATGGCGGGCGATGCTGAGCAGGAGGCCGACACAGGCGAGGATCATCAGGAGATTGGAACCGCCCCGGCTGATAAAGGGCAGTGGCAGGCCCTTGTTGGGCAAGGCGCTGGTGACGACGCCGATGTTCACAATGGCTTGGAAGGCGATGAGGAACGTGATGCCGCAGCCCAGCAGCAGACCGAAGGTGTCGGACGCATTCCAGGCGATGAAGAGCCCGCATAGGAGGATCGCAATATACGCAGCCAGGACCAGCGCGGTCCCCACCAGGCCGAGTTCCTCCCCAATGATGGCGAAGATGAAATCGGTCTGGTGCGCCGGCAAGTAGCCCATCTTCTGACGGCTCTCGCCCAGGCCCCGGCCCATGGCGCCGCCGCTGCCCAGCGCCACCTTGGCCTGGTAAGCCTGGAGCCCCTTGTCACCCTTGGTTTCCTCGACATGGAGCCAGGAGTAAATGCGCCCTGAGCGCATCGGATTGTGGTAGATGAAAAGCCCAACGGCAAGCAGACCGATGAGGACCGGGGGCAAGAAGTAGCGGAGCCGAATGCCGGCCATCAGGAGGACCGCCCCGCTGACCGCCGAGAGGACCAGGGCGCTGCCCACGTCCGGTTCCAAAAAGATCAAGCCGACGACCAGCGCGATGGCCAGGCCCGGAATGACGATGCCGCGCAGGCAACCGCGCATCTGGCGCCCGCACCGCTCGCCATACCAGGCGAGCGCAACCACCAGTGCCAGTTTGGCAAATTCAGAAGGTTGGAAGCTCAGGCCGCCCAGCTCGAACCAGCGCCGCGCGCCGCCGTGCCGCACGCCAATGCCGGGCGCCAACACCAGCCCCAGCATCGCCACCGCCGCCATCAAAAGCAGCCACCAGAGGTGCCGTTTGAGCCAGCGGTAATCCGCCAGCGTTCCCGCCGCGCAGACCGCCAGGCCCAGTCCGCACCAGGTCGCCTGCAATACGAGCTGGTGCGCCCCATCCTGGCTCATGGTCGAGCTGTAGAGCATGACCACTCCGAGCGCCAGGAGGGCAGCTACACAAAAAACCAGGATCGTTACGGCCACTTTCATATTCCGTTGGTCCATTGCTCTATCGGGCCTCGGAGATTCCGGGCAACCTTGGAGGCTGCGTTGGGGCGCGCCCGCTGCGGCTCCGAGGCGGCCGGGCGCGCGGTCAGTGATTACCGTGCGGAGGGTGTGGCCGGGTTGTTCGATGAACCGGTTGCAGCCGGCGCCGGCGCCGCCTCGGAAGCAGCGGCAGTCTTGGCGGGGATCTTGAGCTTCTGGCCGACTTTGATCTTGTCAGTCTTAAGGTTGTTGGCGGCGCGCAGCGCCTTGACCTTGACGCCAAACTGGCGCGCGATCCTGGCCAGGTTGTCGCTGGATTTGACCGCATAGACCTGTTGGCCCCCGGCGCCTTCGGTCACCGCCCCCGGCGTGGCCCCAGGGCCGGGAGTGGCGGCAGCCGCCGCCGTTTGCGCCGGGACATGAACTGTCTGGCCGATCTTGAGCCGGGCCGAATCCGCACCTGGATTCGCGGCGATGAGCGCCTGAAGGCTCACATGGAACTTCTTGTGGAGCTTGAACAGCGTGTCGCCATTGACGATTTTGTACTCGCTGACGCCAGCCTGCGGCGCGGAGGGGCCCGGATTGGCCAGCTCGGAGGGCGCCGGTTGAACCGGATTGGCGGGAAGGGCGGCGGGAGGAGGACTGGTGGCGCTCGAAGTGGTCGAGGTCGTTTCCGGCGCCGGGTTGGTGGGGGCGGCAAAACTCGGGGCCGGATTGGCCGGGGCCGGCTCCGCCATCCCGGCCGAGGTCGAGTTCGAGTTGGCGGAAGTTGGGCCGGAGGTTCCGGGGTTCTCATGACCGCAACCCTGCATCAGCAACGCCAGCAGGCCGATCCCATGAAGGGCCAGGACAAAGATAACGGCGATCTTGACGCGGATGCGGGTCTTGTTTTTTTGCTCCAGAAGGGAGCCCTGTGGAATCAACGGATTTTGGTTATTCATTTTGAGCGGGGTGGGCACGCCACGATTGTTGGTTGAGGTCAGTCAATTTTCATTCTGCTGCGGAAATCTTCTTTTGCACTTGTTTAGTATCTCAAAGTTCCATCGGCTGTTCAAGCTCGCTTCTGTTCGGGTCGTCACCGGATTTTCAAGCTGCTCAGCGCCACGACGGCGCACAGCACCCCCAGGATATAAAAGCGCATAACGACCTGGGATTCGGTCCAGCCCTTTTTCTCGAAATGATGATGAATCGGGGCCATCAGAAAGAGGCGTCGCCCGGTCCCGTAACGCATCCGGGTAAAACGAAACCAGCCGGTTTGGAGGATGACCGAGAGGGCTTCCATGACGAAGACGCCCCCGGCGATGACCAGCAAGAAGGGCTGATGAATGAGCACGGCGATGACTCCCAGGGCGCCGCCCAGGGCCAACGAACCGGTATCGCCCATGAAGACCTGGGCCGGATGGCAGTTATACCACAGGAAACCGAGCCCGGCGCCGATCATGGCGGCGCAAAACACCGTGAGTTCGCCGGCGCCGGGCACGTATGGAATGTCCAGGTAGCTGGCCACCTTGATGTTGCCCGCCAGGTAGGTCAGCACCACGAAGACAAAGGACACGATGAGCGTGCAGCCGATGGCCAGGCCGTCCAGGCCGTCGGTCAGGTTCACCGCATTGGAGCTGCCGACGATGGCCAGCAGGGTCAGAAGCAGGCCGCCCAGGCTGGCGCCCGTGGCGACCGGCCGCTTGTAAAAGGGAACCATAATGTCCGAGATGAGGCGGGTGGTTGCCGGCTGCAGCCAGAGGTAGAGGGCGATGAACAGGGCCAGGGCGAACTGTATCCAGAGCTTGACGCCCGAGGTCGTGCCGCCGCCGCTCTGCTGGATGATCTTGGCGTAATCGTCATAGAATCCAAGCCCACAGAGCACGACGACCGAAAACAGGGCCAGGAGCACCAACGGGCCGCCCGGCGGGTCAAACCGGGCCCACAGAAGCGTCGTCAGGTTGAGAGCCAGGACTATCAAAATGCCGCCCATCGTCGGAGTGCCTTTCTTCTTGGCGCCGCGCTCCGTCATCCCGCCCGAGGCGGCTGCGATATCGACGTACTCCTGGCCGAATCTCAGTTGTCTCAGCCAGTGGATGACCTTGGGAGCGAGCCACCAGCTCAAGACCAGGGCCGTAACGGCGGCGCCGGCCGTTCGGAAAGTGATATAACGGAACAGCCGCAAAGCACTGAGGGGCTTGGCCCAGGCGGTGTGGGCCGATGCCTCGAGTATCTGTTGAGCCAGATAGTAAAACATCAATTCCTTTTCGTTGCCTCACCGCCGCGCAACATCTGGGCAATTCGTTCAAGCCGGGTGGCCCGCGAGGCCTTGAGCAGCAGCAGGTCGCCGTTCTTGAGGAAGCTCTTCAAGGCCAGCCCCGCTCCTTCCACATCGGCAAATTCCAGCACCCGGTTCAGACCCGCCCCGCGGGCGCCGCGGCCCATGAGCGGGGCCATCTTGCCCACGGCAAAGAGTTGCCCGATGCCCAACTCCGCCGCCAGGCGCCCCACTTCCTCGTGAGCCGCTTCGCTGTGGGCGCCCAATTCCGCCATGTCGCCCAGGACCGCCACCCGCCGGCCTTTGCAAGGCAGTTCCACAAGGGTCTGCAAGGCGGTGAGCATCGAATCGGCATTGGCGTTGTAAGCATCGTCCAGGACTGAAACCCCGTTGTGCTCCCAGAGTTGGAGGCGCATCCTGAGAGGTTTGCAGTGAGCCAGCCCTTGGCTGATCTCAGACCGCTCGAGTCCCAATTCCCCGCCGGCCGCGATGGCAAACAGGGCATTGAGGACCTGGTGCCGGCCGACAAGGTTGATGCGATACTCCCCGGCCAGGTCGGTCCGGGGCCCCTGGACGCGAAACGTCACCCCTTGGTTGTCGGGACGCAGGTCGGCGGCGCGCCAGTCGTTGGCTTCGGAAAGGCCCGCGCGCACCAGGCGCGCCCGTGCCCGCCGCGCGATGAGCCCGGTCCATGGGCAATCGCCGTTGGCCAGGAGGATGCCTTCGGCGGGCAGCAACTCGGCCAGCCAGCCTTCTTCGTGGGCCACGCCGGCGAGATCCCCGAAAAACTCGAGGTGCTCGCGCCCGATGGAAGTGAGCACGCCCAGACGCGGCGAGATCATCTTCAGCAGCGGCGCCAGTTCGCCCGGGTGGTTGGTGCCGGCCTCGAGCACCGCCGCCCGGTGAGCGGTCTCCAGGCGCAGCAACGTCAGCGGCACCCCAATATCGTTGTTGAAGCTGGCTTCGCTCCGGAGCGTCGGAAACTTCTGCCCGAGCACCGAGGCCACCAGTTCCTTGGTGGTGGTCTTGCCGTTGGAACCGGCTACTGCCAGGACCGGGAGCGAGAAATCCCGGCGGTAATGGGCCGCCAGGAGGCCCAGGGCCCGGCGGGTATCCTCGACGGCGATAAGGGCGCAGTTGGGGAGGCTGCCCGGACTCTGGCCGCGGGCTACCACTGCCGCGGCGGCGCCTTTGCCCGCGACCTCGCGCAGAAACGCGTGGCCGTCGAACCGTTCACCCGGCAGGGCAAAAAACAAGTCGCCCGGCCGAATCTGGCGGGAATCGGAGCCGACGCGGCAAACCGGCGTCTCGGGCGAGCCGGTGAGTTGTTGGCCGCCACACGCAGCCGCAATCCAACTGAGTGAACGCGCATCCATAGTCACCTGGAAAGAGGATTCCCGCCAATCACATCGGCCGTTTTGAGGCCCTGCGCCTCGGGCAAGGCCGGCTCCTCGAGGCGGTCGGGGGGGATGCCGAGGTAGTTGGCGGCGTGCTCGGCCACCTGCTTGAAAATTGGGGCTGCGGCTTGACCGCCAAAATAACCGTGTTTTGGCTCATCCATGCTGATCGAGATGCAAAGCTCGGGATTGTCCGCCGGGAAGAATCCCAGGAAAGAGGAGAAAAACTTGTCGTGAGAATAAGCGCCATTGACGGCTTTTTGGGCGGTGCCCGTCTTGCCGGCCACGGTCCAATGTTCGAGGGCGGCCTTCGGGGCAGTGCCTTCGGCGGAGACGACGGTCTTGAGGGCGGCGACGATCATCCCGGCGGCGGCGGGGCTTATGACCTGGCGGACATGCTGGGGAAAGTACTTGGCCACGACGTTGTGATTGCGGTCTTCCAGGCGTTGCACGAGCATGGGGCGCATCAGCAGGCCGTTATTGGCAATGGCGCAGAGGGCCATCGTCATTTGGAGGGGCGTCACCGAGATGCCCTGGCCCATTGGAATCCGCGCAATCGAGACCTTGCTCCAGCGCTTGACGGGCTTGACAAAGGGGCGGGCGCTGACTTCCCCCGGCAGCGGCACGCCGGTGGCAACTCCGAAGCCAAACCTTTGGATGTAATCGTAGAGGCGCTCCTCCCCCAGCTTGATGCCGATGAGCGCGGCGCCGATGTTCGAGGACTTGGAGATGATCTGTTCGACGGTCAGGACGTCGTAGGATGAATGATCGTGAAGCGTCCGGCCGGCGTAACCGAAGCTGCCGTGGAGGCAGTCGAAGGAATCGCTCAAACGCACGACCCCTTCGTTGAGGGCGCCGGAAACAACGACGACCTTGAAGGTGGACCCGGGCTCGGCGATATCAGTGACGACCCGGTTGCGCCGCGCCTCCGGCAGAGCAGCGCCAGGATTGTTCGGATCGAAGGTGGGCAGTGTCGCCATGGCCAGGATTTCGCCGGTGCGCGGGCGCGCGACAATGCCCGAAATGCTGATGGGCGCGTGCTGTGCCATCCCCTCGGCCAGGGCGGTCTCGAGGATGCGCTGGATGACCGAGTCAATCGTCAGGACCAGGTTCAAGCCGTCGCGGGGCTCGATGTCCTGCCCGCGCCATTGCACCAACTCGTGCTGGCGGAGGTCTCGCTCGGTGATGCGCCAGCCCCGCACACCCGCGAGTTGAGCGTCAAAGACCTGTTCCAGGCCGTCCTGGCCGACAAAGGTATTGATGGAAATGCCCTCCGCTTCGCCCGGTTCGCTCGAGGCGTAGCCCAGGACGTGGGCGGCCAAACTCTGGTTGGGATAAAAGCGCAACTGGTCGTTCCGGGCAAAGATGGCCTGAGCGCGCAGGTTGTGATAAAAAGTTTTTTGCCGCGGGGTGAGATTGGTCCGGTTCACCCCGAAGGTCAAGTTGGTCATGGTCTGCCGGATTTTTTCCCAAGTCTCGAGTTTGACCCGGTGTTTGAGTTCAACGAACAGGTTGGTGAGGATTTGGCCTTTCTCATTGCGATGCGTGCGGGGCATGAGCCGCTGGCAAAGGCTGGCTTCGCTTTCTTGCAGCAATGGCGCCAGGGCGCGGGCCACTTCGGCTTGAAGGTTGCCGAGCAAGGCGGGGTTGGCGCAGACGGTCTTGACCTGCTCGCTGGTGACCAGGATGTTGCCTTTGGCATCCAGGATGTCCCCTCGGCGCGGTTCGAACATGAACTGGTGCTGAGTGTTGTGCAGCGCCTTGGCGCTGAACTCCTCGTGCCGCAGGACCTGCAGGTCGACCAAGCGATAGGCCAAGCCGCCAAAGGCCAGCGACAGCAGCAGTGCCATCCCGACCAGTCTGCGCAATTGGATTCGTTTGGCCATATTCTACCCGGGGCTGATTCCACTGAACTCAAGCTGCCGGCCGCCCGCGGCGATCGGTTCCTCATCCGACGGCGTCACGGGCGGCGGCAAAAGCACTCGATTTCCCTGAAATACGGGTTGCATCGTTCTGATTGAGCTTGCCGGCCGCCCGCGGCGATCGGTTCCTCATCCGACGGCGTCACGGGCGGCGGCAAAAATCCGGTTATGGGTTCATGAGTTCTTTGGCCCGGGCCGCTGCCAGCGTGCGGGCATTTTGGATGGCGTAGTGCGGCTCGCGCAGCCCCGGCATGGGCCCGTCGCGCGGCGGTTCGACCAGGTGCCAGATCTGCGTGGGGCTGGGCTGGGCCAAACCCAGGTTCAGTTCCTTGATGCGCGCTTCCACGCAGGGCAGCGAGCGCAAGTCGGCCAGGAGCCGTTTCCGGTTCTGATTTTCATCGGCTAACCTTGCCAGTCTCACTCCCCGCTCACCGATCTGCCGGCTCAAAGAGTCGATCTGTTCTTTCTGCCAAACGTAACCCACGCCTGCTCCCGCTATGAGCACGCACAGGAGCAGGGCCTTGAGCACCGGGCCAAAGCCGATTGCCGACGAACCATGTTTACGATTTCGCGCCATTCAAATCTTCTCCAGTACCCGCAACTGCGCGCTGCGGCTGCGCGGGTTGTCCGCCATTTCCGCCGCCCCCGGCTTAAGCGCCTTGCGCGTGAGCACCTTCAGCTCCGGCGCGCGCGGCTGCCGCAACTCCGGCACGTCCTGCGGGCCCGCGAAGGTGTAATCCCGAGCCCGTGTCCGGCCGAATTCCTTGGCTGCGCGGTCTTCGAGCGAATGAAACGTGATGACCGCGAGCCGTCCGCCGGATTTCAAAATCTTCACCGCTGCGTCCAGACCCTGCTGCAATGCGCCGAGCTCGTCATTGACCGCAATGCGCAACGCCTGAAACACCTTCGTCGCCGGGTGCGTGCTGCCGCCCCGGCGCGGGGCGGCCTGTTCAATCAGCGCGGCCAGCGAGCGCGTGGTCTCGAAGGGCCGTTCACCGCGGCGTTCGACGATGGCCCGGGCCAACCGCCGGGCCTGCCGCTCGCCGCCCAGTTCCCAAAAGAGCCTTGACAGCTCCTCCGAACTGGCGCGGTTGACCAGGTCCGCCGCCGTATGGCTCTGCCGCGTATCCATCCGCATGTCCAGCGGACCGTCCCGCTGAAAACTGAAGCCTCGCTCGGCCCGGTCCAGTTGTGCCGAACTCACGCCGAGATCCAGCAGAACGCCGTCGCAACTGCCCGCCGGCACCCAGTCGGCCAACTCGGCAAAACTGGCCTGGCGCAACTCGAAGCGGCCGGCAAACCGGGCCAAGCGCCGGCTCGCGGCCTCCACCGCCGCGCCATCGCGATCACACCCATACAACCAGCCCGCCGGCGAACTGGCCGCTAAAACCGAGGCCGCATGTCCGCCCCCGCCGAGGGTGCCGTCCACGTAGCGCCCTCCGGTCCGCGGCTGCAGGGCGGCCAACACTTCCGCCACCAAAACCGATTTGTGGGTAAAATCGGCCACCGCACATTAGCTCCTTAAGTTCGATTAACCCCGAAAAGCCCGAGCAGGCTTCGCATCCCGGCCAGGCGGGAAGCGACGCGTTTTCCCAACCCAACCTCTTTCGGCTTTGTCGCCGCAGCCCTCGGCCTGAGCTGAACAAGCTCGAGGTCCGAGTCGCTCAAATCGTTGCGCACCACCTTGACGCGCTCCAGGCGGAGTTCCCCCTGGGCGGCAGACAGGTCCAAACGCGGACCGGGTTGTCTCTCCGGCTTAAGTCCGGAGCGTCCGAACAGCCCGATGAATCTGCTGGTTAGCCAGCACCCGGCCCGCCCCAGCCCCGGCCCGCCAGGAGCTGGCGCCGCAACAGCGGCTGTCGGAGGCCGCTTCAGCCAGCCCAAGACGCGGGCAGGATGCCTGCGCCACGAAGGGGCTGCAACGGTGGCTGTCGGCGGCCCCTTCAGCCCGCCATCCGCCCCGGACCCGCCCCCCGCTTTGACACACTTCGGACTTCCCCCGCCGCCCGCCCCTGTCACTGTCGAGCACGGCCCGGCCTTGGGCAACCACAGCGGGCACTTGTCCAGGCCGAACTTGGGCAACAGTCGTTGATCCGTCAGCCGATAAGGGCTGATTTCGTTTCTCAGGCCCACCACACTCTTTCCGGCTGCAAGCAATTTAACCAGACTCATAACATCATCCTACGAGTTTGAGAGCGTCCGGCGCCATTAAGTCGTCGGCGATCTTCACCTTCTGGTACCGCTCGGGATTCCAGATCTCGAAGCGATCCAGCAACCCCACTAAAACAGCTTCCCCGTCAATGGCAGCCTCCTTGGCCATTTTCTCCGGCAAACATATCCGGCCCGACTTGTCCAACGCCGCCTGTTCCGAATCCCTGCCGATGATGCGCTTGAGCGTCGTCTTCGAGTCCCCATTGGGCATCGTCTCGATGTCCTTGGCTAACTGGGCCATCTGTTTGGGTGGCAGCACGCGCAGGCAGGCCCCGGCGGCGGAGCGAGCCCAAAGAATAACCGTCAACTCGGTGCCAGGCTGGGCCGGCCGCCATTTGGCAGGGATCTGGACGCGTCGCTTCTCGTCCACCCCGTGGGTGTAAACCGAGTTGTAATACGTCGTCGGCTCGATGGTCTCGTCAGGTTCCATTACGTATTCAGAGTCTGTCTTTGCTGCGCTTTTGCCCCACTACGTCCCACTCTGCCTAACCACTGCCCCACTTTTACCCCCTTTGGTCCATTTTCGTCAACAGTTTTTCTGCCTAAATTATTAACAGGTTGTTCACCGTTTGCCCTCACCCCCCAAAAAAATCCGGTGGTTTTCCAGCTTCATAATTCCTACTTCATTCGTCCTTCATAATTCGTAATTCATAACGGTCGATTTGACGGGCGGGGCAACCTCGCGCATTGTATGAATCATGAAAGCGTATTTGCTTATTTGCGAAATAAGTCCGGCCTCCACCGGATACGAAATCCGCATTGTTTGAATTATGAAAACCTATTTGATTGTTTGCGCAGTATTGCTGGTCGGGGCGGTCGTGGTTCAGGCGGTTGACACGATTTACAGCCTGCCGCTCAGAGACATCGACGGCAAATCAACCTCCCTCAAGGCTTATGAGGGCAAGGTGCTGCTGATTGTCAATGTCGCTTCAAAATGCGGATACACTCCCCAGTACACGGGGCTCGAGGCGCTGCAGCAGAAGTACAAAGACAAAGGTTTGACGGTGCTGGGCTTTCCGTGCAACCAGTTTGGGGGCCAGGAACCCGGGACGGCCGAGCAAATCAAGCAATTTTGCTCCTCAAAATACCAGGTGACATTTCCGCTTTTTGAAAAGATCGAGGTCAACGGCCCGAAGCGCCACCCGCTTTATTCAAGGTTGGCGGGCAAGGACGCGCCATTCCCGGGGGACATTCGATGGAATTTCACCAAGTTTCTCATCGGGCGCGACGGCAAGATCCTCAAGCGGTTCGAGCCGGGCGCCAAGCCCGACTCGTCGGAGATGGTGCAGGCCATCGAGAGCGCGCTGGCCGGGAGCTGAGCCGGGCCGCCACCTTGGGCCGCTTTGGGCCGGTCAAGGGCAGGGCTGCATCGAGCCCGGTGCCGAGGGACGGGACTGTCGCGCCATGAAAATCCGAAATCCGAGGGCCGAAATCCGAAGGAAATCCGAAGCCCGAAACCCGAAAAGGGCGCGGGACGACCGCCGATCTCCGGTTTCGGATTTCGGATTTCTTTCGGGCCTTCGGATTTCGGATTTCGGATTTTGAACTATGGCCCCGTCCCCACCCCTTTCATGACTTGGCCCTGGGGTCAAGGGCCTTGCAGGGAAATTTGACATTGCGTGTCTGGCCGGCGCGGACTATAGTCCGGCACATGAACCCGCTTCTATGAAATCGCAGGCGCTTCATCCTTCCCGGCGATGGTTGGCCCGGGACCGCCGGCCCGGGTTCACTTTGATCGAGTTGCTGGTCGTCATTGCCATCATCGCCATCCTGGCGAGCATGCTCTTGCCCGCGCTGTCCCGGGCCAAGGAGAAGGCCAAGTCCGTCAAATGCCTGAGCAACATCCGCCAGATGTGCTTGAGTTATAACCTCTACGCCCAGGACAACAAAGATGACGTGGTGACGCTTTACCTGTTCGATACCGCCCCGGCCGGCGCTTTCTTCCCAGGCACGGTCACCTGGTGGGTGGACATCCTCCGGCCTTACCTGCAGGGGACCAACGTGCTGGCCTGTCCCACTGTGTTGGGCGGGGTTGCGTTTGTCGCCGGCGGCCCGGGCGGGCTGGGTGTGGCCTTGAGCCACCCCGAACTCTCCGCCTGGTCAACGTACTGGCGGCCCAAGCTCTCCTGGCTCCAGCAACCGGTTAAGCGGCTGCCCTTTGTGGATGCCGGCTTGATCGGCAATCCGCGCGACACCCACCCGGACAATTGGGTCGAGGTGCCCAACCAGCAGGCCCTCTATTGGCGCGTGCCCTCCAACCTGACCTATTACGACGACGACCCCGAGCGCCCCGTCGGCCGCCACCTCAGGCGCTGCAATGCCGGGTTCGCCGACGGTCATGGCGAAACGCTCCGGGTCAGCGCCATCGGCCTGCAGTATTTCCCCGGCAAAACCATGAACGGCCAAACCGCCACCGGCCTCGAGTGGCTCGGCGGCAATGGCCTGTTCGATGCCCGCTGGATGTGGTCATGGGGCCCCTAAGGGCTCGCGCGAAAGCAAAATTCCGAGATCGGAATGCTTGGGATGGAGCGTGGAGCGTGGAGCGTGGAGCGTGGAGCGTGAGAGCGTGAGAGCGTGGGAAAAGCTACGATATCCTAACGCTCTACGCTCCACGCCCTACGCTCTACGCTGCACGCTCTACGCCCTACGCTCCGACGCTCCACGCCCCGGACGCCAGGCAGAGTATGGACAAGCGAACCAAAGATATCGCGGTCGGGAGCCTCGCCGTTGGCGCGGCGGCGGTTTCCCTCTATCTCGGTTTCGGCCCGCGCGGGCCAAAGCTCGATCTCGATACGTACGAGGTCCTGGGCGCCGTGACAGCGCAGGAAACCGCCAAGCTCGTAGGCGGCCAAGGCCGGGTGATGGTCATGGCCCGGGACACCGGCGCGGCCAGAAATCCGTCGGTCGAGGCCGAGTTGGGGGCTTTCCAACGAACGTTGAAAAAACACGCGGGTCTGAGTTTGGTCACCGAAAAAGTCCCCGTGACCCCGATGCTGATGATGGCCACCGGCGGCGGCCTGCCGCCCGGCCAGTTTCTCGAGGCGCTCCAAACCCATCCGAACCTGGGCGCTGTGGTGTTGTTCTTTGGTTTCCCCCAATTGGCCGAGCCAGAGTTGGAGGCCCTGAAAAAATCCGGCGTCAAAACCGTGGTGGTGTCCTCCCTCCGTCCGGGCTATAAGCAACTCCTGGAGCGGCAGGCGATCCAGTTGGCCATCGTGCCCCGAGCCGGCGCGCCCCCGCCCGGCGCCCCGCCAGCGCGGACGTTGCGTGAACGCTTCGACCGGGAATACACCCTCCTTACGCCGGCTGAGGCGGCGCGGCTGCGTTGAGCGCGAGATTCGCCCTTCCGGCGTGGTCTGAGCCCTGTGTCAGCGCCTGGCTTTGCGGTTAGAGGGCGATAGCAGCAATATTGGGGATAATTTCCCACTGCATGGGGCTCAGTCCCCAACGAGCCCGACCCGCCTTTTCGGTGCGCCACAATGAGCGGGCTATTTATTTGGCTAAAGGCTTACAGGAATCTCCCGATAAGGTCGGTGGGCCTGACCAGTTTTGCGGTTGAGATCTGAATCGAACAAGAGAACATCCGCCAGGGCAACGAACCCAACCCGGCCAGCCCTCATCGAAGTCATGAGATCGACTCAAATGAAAACCGTGATACTCGCGGTTCTTGCCGCCGGCGGCATAACCACGGCCTTCGTGCTCCAGCATCAAGAGCAGGCCAGGCTGCAATTGGAAAACGAATCCCTGCAGCGGCGATCGGAGCAAATGGCGCGCTTGTGCGCGACCTTTCGGCAGATCTGCTCCCATTCTATTGGGGAGGCGTCAAACCGCCAGATCGAGACCGTCAGTATCGATTGCGGCGGGGACCGTGGGCGGCTGAGCCATTGCGGGAGCGGTTTCCTGTACGGTTTCAGCCCAAACGGTTCGGAACCCCCTGACAGCGCCGTGGGGCCGCTCAACATACGGCTGCACCGCGCTGGGCTGGAAGACACCCTGGCCCAGGCCGGACGCATGAAAGCCCTGGGCATTCAACAGCAGGTCGTGGTGTCCGAGGTCTGGGGTTACGAGAAGGCGCACCCGGGAGACCACGGCGAGTGGGCCGCGTGGGAGAAGTGCGTCCGCCGCCAATCGGACCGCGTGCGCCAAGCGGGATTGCAGGTCCAGTACGACATCTGGAACGAACCGGATCACAGCCACTTCTGGGGGCGAACGCCAGAGCAATTCGACGAGACCTGGACCCGCGCCTGCCGCACCCTGCGGGCCGCCGACCCTTCGGCAATCATCGTCGGGCCAAGCTGGTCCAACGTGCATCCGGGAGAGCCGCGCTTCGAGAGCTTTCTGCTTCACTGTAAGACCAATCATGTGCTTCCGGACTACATCACCTGGCACTTCCCCAAGGATACGGTTGCCGAGGTCCGCGCCTGCCGGGGGTTTTGTGAGCGCGCGGGGATCCACGTCAAGGGGATCCTGATCAACGAGTATTCCGACGCCAACGAACAAACCGCAGCCGCAACGGCCTGGCACCTGGCGCAACTGGAACGGGCACAGGTGGACGGGGCCTGCCACGCCATCTGGGACGATAGCCAACACAACAACCTCGACGGGATACTCGCGGGTGGCGCCCGGCGAGGCCAATGGTGGGTTTACCGTCGATATGCCGAGATGGGTGGGCAGTTGCTTGATTCAACGCCGAGCAAGAATGTGGAAGCGCTCGCGGCCGCCGACCCAACAGCCCACCAACTCGACATCCTCCTGGGACGGCGCGGCTGGGACGGGCTGAGCGTAATATTGCGCGTGGACCACCTCGAGGCCGTGCCCTTCCTGGGCCGCGCGCAGGGAGTTTGGATAAGGGTGGAGCAAATTGAGAACCACGGATGCACCGTCACCAACCTGGCGGTGCTGCTCGACGGAACGATAGGCTCTCCCACAGGCCACGCGGAGTTCCTTATTCCGTGGCTCAACCCCGGCGACGCCTATGCGGTGCAGATCACACCGGGCAGGCCAGAGCGCTCAACCAGGCTATTAACCACGAATTAAAGGCACGGCCCAATTTGCCTGGCATTCAGACGGCCCAGTGGGCGGGCCAGCTTATCTCGAGCACAGAATTCCGTCAGGCAGCAGCAGCACTTGCCTTTTGACAGTTGGTGTCAGGCGCGTGCCCAAGCCCGGCGGGGCGCACCTGCCGAGCCGGTTCTCGATCTTATAGATGCGGAAGTGGAACGGGGACCGGTAGAACAGCCCTGCCAGATCCGCTTCGACCGAGTAGGCCCTGGGGCGCACAATCGCCTGGCCTGTATAGAGGTGGAGCACGTCAAGGTTGTCCAGCACCAGGGGGCTGGCCAGGAACCCGGCCTCCAGCATTCGGGCTGGCGCCCAAAAGCGGTCTTGCCTCGCCTCGGACCGGTCGCACTCGACCTGGAGCCAAACCTGTGACGGCTTGTAAAGAAACTGCCGTATCCGGCCCAGGAGCGTCGGCTCTAATCTTATCTCAAGCCAGGTGTCGAGGTCGCCAAAGTCTTTCAGCTCGATCGGTTCCCCCAGGCGCGCGGCTCCCGCGCGCAGCAACGTGAGCCTGGACGGGGCAGAAGATTTGAATTTGAGCAGCAGGAAAGGCCCCTCCGCTTCAACCGGCTCATAATTCTGCAGGAGCAGCCGAAGAACCAGCGCATCTTCCAAAGGCGGGAATTTCGAATATTCCGTGGTGAGTCTGAACAAGACGTAATCGGGCGCCGCTGCCGGGGAAAGGTAAAACCGCTCGTTCAAGCGCATGAGCGGGGGGCTATGGGCCACACCGCTCTGGAAGACCGGGCGAGGCCGGTAGTTCAAACGGTTGTAGAGAGCAAACGACTGATTGTAACCGAAAACATCCACAGTGGCGGCGCCAATCATCCGGCGGAAGCGCGGCAACTCGGCGCGGCGAAGCGCCACCTGTTCCTCCTGGCTCATCTGACGCCAGTACTCCGTGGGCCTTAACAAGCGATGGACGTGTTGCGCGCCGAGGCGCAACGAGCCTAAGGAGAGGAAGTCCAGGTGGCTGACCAGGCCTATCACCGGGTTCGCAAACACATAGCAGCAGCAGGCCAGGGCCATCGCGCGCCCCCATCTCCCCGCCGCCGGGTTCTTCGCCGGCAACGCCCCAAAGGCCAAGGCCAGCATGGGCACGACGGCCAGGAAGGCACTCACGTGCCAAAGGTCCACGTTTACGAAGCCGTGCTTCCAGATTAGGAAAAGCAGAGCGCACGACCAAAGCAACAGCAAACCGCGGCGCCACTGGGAAACCGTGCCTCCGTTGGCAAAGGCCGTGAGCGATCGGAAAATGACGATCGCGCTCGCGCACAGGACCGTCAGCACACCGCGCCATAGGACACCTGCGTTGGGTTTATTTCCCATGTCCAGGTCGTAGTCCCTCGAGATGGTCCAGGCCCTGGCCAGGAAGGCCGGGAGGCGAGACAGGCTTTGGTCGAGAGCTATCCACAAAATGAGCACGCCCGCGGCAAAGCCCAGCACGATGCTCATGCCCAGTGCCCGGCGGCCCCGGACGGCGAAGTCGCACGCGATTACCGCAAGGCACAGGCCGGCCGCGGGAAGGGACGATAGCTTCGTCATGGTTGCAAACACGGCGAGGAGCACAAGGGTCAAGGCATAAATCCATAGGCCCGGGCCGGACTCGGCGAGGCAAAGGATCCCCCAGCAGAGCAGTCCAGTCTGGAGCATAACGTCAGTTCCGAGAGGGGTGGGGAACGACCAGGCTACGAAGGTGACGAGCAACAAGCACCGCCACAGGAAAGCCAGACGCCAGGCGACCAGGCTGACTCCCAGAGATACGACGAAGCTTAGTATCAGGCTGGTCATCATGCGCAGCCCCGCCAGGTGGGGTGAGAAGTCTGGGATCGTGAGGAATCCCAACGGTCCGTAGGTCCACACCAGATCGGTGCCGAACTGGAGTTCATGCCGGTGGGCGTAGTCCAGGACCGCGCGCCAGGATTGCTCGGAGTCGGTGCCGATGACGTCGGTCGGTATGGGGACGGCGATCGCGGTTAGGAGCAGGGCGGCAAGCAACGGCCCGGCACGACGCGCGGCCGGGCAGAGGGACGGCGCTCCCTGCTCGGGGTGGTGTTCGGACCGGGCTCGAGCACAGCCGAGCAGCAAGCCACCGGTTGTCCACAGCAATGCCGCCGACCACACTGCGGTGCGCAAGGGGCCCTGAAAAGGGATGACCGAATGCCAAACCAGAAAGCCTAGCAGCATGCCGCCAGCCGCACCCGTCCAGGTTCCGCGCCAGAATGCCCGGCGATGATCAGAAACCAGGTGGCAGAAGGACAAGAATGACCCAAACGCCCACCACAGGCTCACGCCCGCCAGCGCCGCCGAAGCCAGCCCCACGGCCAAAGCCCAGGGCAGCTTCGCCGCCCGGGAGTCGCTGTTGCCATTGAACACATAAGCTCCAATGACTGCCCCGAGCAGGGCGCAGAGCATCCACACGACGATGCGGAACCCCGGTTGAAGTTTCTGACTCGGATTCGGTTTCGCCTTCCCTTCTGGCAAAGGGAAGGCGGTCTGATTTGCCTGTTCGCTATGGTCCACAAAAGAAAGCATCCCGCGGTTGCTCAGGCAAGTACATGGCTTCAGGCACGAGTATGCGCGGTGTCGTGTCCATACCCGACTATCGGCGGCTCTCAAGGAAACTTTAATCGCTTGAGAGTTGTCGGAAGTTGCGCAGGGCGGCGGGGGCTATGGCCCAGATAGCGTTCGGCAGCGATGTTTGGCGGGTCCTGTGCATCGAAACGCACAGTTGACAAAAGAGCGCCAGTGGCGATAATTGCGGGAGCAAAGCCAAAACAGTTTGGAATCAGGGCGACTTTGGCTTGGTGCGTGGCGGCGAGGCCGCGCTGGGCGCAGTTTTGGCCGCACCGCCAGCAAACGTGTTGAGTGATACCGAACCGACTTGAGAAGCCATGCAAACGAACCTGACCCCTGCCCGCCGCGCTCGTGCCTTCACCCTCATCGAACTACTGGTGGTTATCGCCATTATCGCGATTCTGGCGGCGATGCTCTTGCCGGCCCTGGCCAAGGCGAAGCAAAAGGCCCAGGGAATTCAGTGTTTGAGCAACACCAAGCAGTTGGGCCTCGGCTGGCTCATGTACGCCGATGATAACAATGGCAAACTGGTGCCCAACCAAAACGAAGACGCCAACCAGGCCCCAAGTTGGGTCAAGGGCATCCTGAGTTTTGACGCCAACAACCCCGACAATACCAATATTTTCTTCCTGACCGGCGCGGGGGGGTTGCTTGGCCAATACAGCAGGAACCCTGGGATTTACCACTGTCCGGCAGACGTCTATACCTGCTCCATGTATGGCCAGCAAATGTTGCGGGTGCGCAGCCTCTCCATGAACGGGTTCGTCCAAGGCGGCGCCTACGGGACGGCGGCGGTCTCCACTTGGTATTCGGCGTGGCGAGGCTATAACAAAATGTCCGATATCACGGTGCCGCGGCCTGTGAATCTGGTTGTATTTGTGGATGAGCATCCGGACAGCATCAACGATGGGTGGTGGATAACCGAGGTGGGCGCGAGCCTGACGGCCAACCCCGGCGTATGGGAGGATCTGCCCGCCAGTTATCACAACCGCGCTTGCGGTTTTAGCTTTGCCGACGGCCATAGCGAAATCCATAAGTGGCATGTGGCCAGCACCTGCCAAGGGGTGAAGAAAGTTACTTACAACGGCAGTGTGCTGCGCCGGGCAGCCAGGACATTATGTGGACTATCCAGCATGTCTCAGCCCCGTTGAACTCAGGCGGCGTGAACTGAACCGGTCACTTCTTCGATGGAACCGCTTGCAACAGCGAGTGCCAAATCTCCCGGCGCACGACGGTGCGAAGGTCCAGGGTGGTGTTTACCTTGGCAAAGTCTTCTTTGCTGAGGGCCTTCTGGGCGAGCTCCGAGTCGAACGACTTTTCTGAGGCAGCCTTATCGGCATAGATATCGACCGTGATGAAGTCGTATTCCGCGTCGTGGCCGCTGGGAAACATCCGGCTCAGGAAATACCAACCGTCCATCAGGCCGGCATCCACGCGGGCTTTGTGGAGCTTGCTCCAGATCTCCTTCTCCATCTTGTAGTAGTCGCCCGCCTTGCCAGGTTTGGGCTTCATGAAATTGATTGAGGAGTAGTGCTGTGACTGGCCCTCGAGGCTTTTCACAGCCGAGGCCTCGACTTCCCACAGTTCGCTGCGGGTCAGTTGCCGGACCTCGGCAGTCTGGTTCATCTGAGCCTCTTCCTGGCTCGTGAAAAGGCCTTTGGTCAGGGAATCCGGCCACGGGTCGACAATCTTGTTGAGTGAATCGTACACCCGGATGGTAACGAAGTCGTTTCGGCCGCCGTTCTCCACCCGGTCCATGTGCCAGCCACGGCAAATGCCGGCATCAACTGCTTTCTGATGGAGGCGCTGCCAGAGCTTTTCGAGCGCGATATAATCCTGGTCGGACTTGTCGTCGGGAATGTGCATGTAATCGATCACCGCATAGAGATGTGGTTGTTGAGCGCGGGCCGCGGTGGCCGCGCCCAGAAGACAGAGGGAGAGCAGAACGGTGCTGAGTCGTTTCATAGGACGTTATGGTTGTTATCAGTGCGCCTACCGTTGCACAGAAGATGGCGAAAGTCAAAGGCCGGGAACCGGAGCTTTGGGGACAGGCTCTGGATCGGGTCGTTACCCCGATAAACACCAGTCGCACGCGGGTCGGTATATCGTCTCATCAGGCAGTGGGCGGAAGGATCTGGCACTGAATATGCTGTCTAACTGAAGGTGATGAAGCCCAGTGGAGCTTCATAGCATGGTTGGTTGGGGGCGACTCGGTGAGGGCCGGGTCGCCCTTTTTACTGGCCTTCTTTCTTTCTCCTTGCCGTCGGTTTTTTTTATCCCATAGCGGCCAGCTCGATAAGCGCCTTCAGGCGCTGGGCCCCCAGCCTTTCAAGCTCGCCGGTGAGGCGGAGCAACTGCTGGTGCTCGTGACGGGTGAGCGTCTCCTGGCACAGCTTATGCTCCAGTCGAGCCAGCCGCGCGTTCTTTTCCGGGCTTAAACCGCCGTTGGCATCTCTGAGCAAATCCGATTCTCGTGAGGACATGACGCGTCCTCGCTTTTGCAGCCGCAGCACGGCGGCCCGTTCAATAACCGTTTCCAATTGGCGGGCGGTCAACCGCGCCATGTCCTCCAGGATCTGGGTTGGCGTGACCTTTGGCTTTGCGACCTCGGTCGGCATGAACCCAGGTTGCCACGGCCTGATTGGCGCGTCAACGCTCAGAGCATGTCGCGCGCGGTTCGGCCTGGTTGCTTTTGGCGCTTTGCGTTGCGGGTGCTTTGCGCTTGTCGCCGCGCCCCTTTGTTCCATAGTAAGTCCCGCTGGAAATCAGCCCAGCCTGTTGGGCGCTTGGCGCAGCGGTTAGCGCGTCTCGTTTACACCGAGTAGGTCGGGGGTTCGAATCCCTCAGCGCCCACCAGCTTTTTCCCCGTGCTTACAAGAGGAGTGGCCATTGACTGAACAGGAGAAAACAGAGAGAACGGAGGTAAAAGCTCTGCTTCCTCCGTTGCCTCCTGTTAAAAACAGGACCACCTATTTCTTGAACACCGCACTAATTGGCGGAGCGGCCGGCGACGCCTTTGGTGCCTGTGGCGATGGCGCGGGCGCCCTCTTTGGGGCGCAAGGAGCGGACGGCTTTGCCGGCGACCCACATTTCGGAGTTGCCGATGGCGGCCAGCTCTTTGCCCAACTGCGCCTGGTAATCGGGTTTGCCGCAGGCGGCCAGGACGCGCTGACATTCCTGGCCGCTCTTGACGCGCCGGTAGAGTTCCTTGAAGACGGGCAGGACGGCCTTTTTGAAGCGGGGTTTCCAGTCCAGGGCGCCGCGTTGGGCGGTGGCGGAGCAGTTGGCGTACATCCAGTCCATCCCGTTTTCATCGACCAGGCGGATGAGGCTCTGGGTGAGTTCCTCGACCGTTTCGTTGAAGGCCTCGCTGGGGCTGTGGTGGTGGGCGCGCAGGACCTCGTATTGGGCCTCCATGATGCCGGCCAGGGCGCCCATGAGGACACCGCGTTCGCCCGTCAGGTCGCTGAACACCTCATGTTGGAAGGTGGTGGGGAACAAGTACCCGGAGCCGATGCCGATACCGATGGCCAGGCAACGGTCTTGGGCGCGGCCGGTGGCGTCCTGGCCAACGGCGAAGCTGGAGTTGATGCCGGCGCCGGAGAGGAAATTGCGGCGCACGGAGGTGCCGGAGCCTTTGGGGGCGACCATGATGACGTCCACGTCTTTGGGCGGCACGACGCGGGTGTATTTCTGGTAAGCGATGGAGAACCCATGGGAAAAGTAGAGGGCGTCGCCCGGCTTGAGGTTCCGCTTGACGGCCGGCCAGATGGCCCGCTGGGCGGCGTCCGACACGAGCATCTGGATGATGGTGCCGCGGCGCGCCGCCTCCTCGATCTCGAACAAGGTCTTGCCGGGCACCCAGCCGTCTTTGACCGCGCGGTCCCAGTCGCGCTGGAAGGCGCCGGCCTGGCCGATGAGAACGTGGAAGCCGTTGTCGCGCAGGTTCAGGGATTGGGCCGGCCCCTGGACGCCGTAGCCGAGGATAGCGATGGTCTCGTTCTTGAGCACCTTGCGGGCCTTGGCCATGGGGAACTCTTTGCGGGTTACGACTTTTTCCTGGGTCCCGCCGAAGTCAATGATTGCCATATAGTTGTCCTCTTAATGAATTGCTCTGCTTACTTCCGCGCCAAGGCCACTTTGCCGGTGCGCGTCAACTCGATGATGCCGAAGGCCTTCATCAGACTGATGAACTTTTCGACTTTGCCTTCGTCTCCCGTCACCTCGATAGTGAGGCTCTTGGGCTGCACGTCGACGATTTTGGCGCGGAAAATGTCGGTAATCTGCATGACCTCGGCGCGGGTCTTGGAATCCACGGCGGTTTTTACCAGCACCAGCTCGCGGTCCACGTATTCGCCTTCGCGGAAGTCCTGCACCTTGATGATGTCGGCCAGCTTGTTGAGTTGCTTGACGATCTGGTCCAGGGTGGCGTCATCGCCCCGCGTAACGATGGTCATGCGCGAGGCCGTAGGGTCGGCCGTGGGCGCCACGTTGAGCGTATCGATGTTGTAGCCCCGGCCGCTGAACAGCCCGGCTACGCGGGTCAGCACGCCGAACTTGTTCTCGACCAGGACCGAAATGGTGCGTCGCATAATGTCCCGTAATTGCGCGGGGTGCAAAACCTAACAACGCGCCCAAGCCGGGTCAACAGGCAAAATCATGGCCCCGAAATGCGGGTTGCGCCCGGCGGGCGCCCGGTATAGGCTGGGCCTCCTGTAAGACTGGATGATATGAATCGCAAACCGCATGTGGCTGTGGTCGGTGCGACGGGCGCCGTCGGCATCGAGATGATCAAGACCCTGGAGAAACGCAATTTCCCGGCGGGCAAACTGACGCTGCTCGCCTCGGCGCGTTCGACGGGCAAGCGTCTGGAGTTTCGGGACGAGGTCATCGCGGTCAAGGAGCTGACCAAGGATTCATTCGAGGGTGTGGAGTTGGCGCTCTTCAGCGCGGGCGGCGCCATTTCCCGGGAATACGCGCCGCTGGCCGCGCGGGCCGGCTGCGTGGTAGTGGATAATTCGAGCGCCTTCCGCATGGACGACCAGGTTCCGCTGGTGATTCCGGAAATCAACGCCACGGACCTCAAGGAGCACCGGGGCATCATCGCCAACCCGAATTGCACGACCGCCATCACGCTCATGGGGCTTTACCCGCTGCACCGGGCCTTCGGCTGCAAGCGGATTTTTGCCTCGAGCTACCAGGCCGTGTCGGGCACCGGGGCCAAGGCCATCGCCGAACTCCAACGCCAGGTCGCGCAAGCCGTCAAAGGCGAGCCCGTGACCCGCCAGGTGTATCCGCACCAGATCGCCTTCAACGTGCTGCCGCACGTCGATTCGTTTCTGCCTTCGGGCTACACGAAGGAGGAGATGAAAATGGAGAACGAGGGCCGCAAGATCATGCACCATCCCGCGTTCCGGGCCAGCGTGACCTGCGTGCGGGTGCCGGTGTATCGGGCCCATTCCGTGGCGGTGAGCGCCGAGTTCGATAAACCGGTGACGGTCGAAGCGGCCCTGGCCGTGCTCCGGCAGGCGCCCGGGCTGGACGTGATCGACAACCCGGCCAAATGCGAATATCCGCTCCCGCTCTACCAGGCCGAAAAGGACAATTGCGCCGTGGGCCGGGTTCGCAAAGACTGCGCGATGGACAACGGCCTGTGCTTCTGGGTTTCCGGCGACCAACTCCTCAAAGGCGCTGCGCTCAATGCCGTCCAAATCGCCGAGGAATTGCTCCTGATGGCGCGTTGAAACGTTCAGGAGGGGCTTCATCTCCTAGCCTTCATCCTGCTCCTAATCCTAATCCTTATCCTTATCCTAATCCTAATCAGATTAGGAGCAGGATTAAGATTAAGATTAGGATTAGGATCAGGCGGCAGACCAGATACGCGAAATGCTCCCTGCGACCAGGCCAAGCCGATCACCTAGAAAGGCGCGAACACCAGGCTTACTCCGCCCGGGCGGCCAGGCCCGCCAGCATTACGGCAATGGCATCCAGGTCCGTGCGCGCGGGGCGGCCGGGGTCGGTGTTGTGATAGCGGTTGAGCATGATGCAGAAGGCCAGGCGCTCGCCGGCGGCGGTGGTAACATAGCCCGAGAGGGAATTGGCCCAGCGCAAGGAACCGGTCTTGGCGCGCACATTGCCGGCGGCGGGGGTGTTTTTCATCCGGCTCTTGAGGGTGCCGTCCACCCCTGCGACGGGCAGGGCCTCGAGGAAGATTTCCGCGCAAGGATGCCGGCTCATGAAGCCAAGCAAGGCAACAGTGGCATTGGGGGTGGTGAGGCTTTCGCGGGACAGTCCGGAGCCTTCGTCCAGGAACACCTCGCCCCTTTTGACGCCGGCTTGGGCCAGGAAGGCATCGAGCTGGCGGATGCCCAGTTCTTCGGAGGTGCGGCCGGGGGGAGTGCCAGCGACGCGCTCTTTCTCGCCCAGGTGGGCCAGGAGCAGGTCGGCGTAAAGGTTCTGCGAGGGTTTTAGCACTTGGCGGGCGAAGTCTCGCAACGGGAGGGATTCCAGCGCCCCGAGTTCGACCATCCGGCTGCAATCCAGCGGGTCCACCTGGCGGTCCAGCCAGTTCGAGGTCCGGAGGCGGCCGCTGACAGTGACGCCATGCCGGGCCAGGGCTTCTCTGAAAAAGACGATAAACAGGCCCGCGGGGTTATGCAGGGTCACTTCTTCCGTCGAGCCGGGGTCCTGGAGCGGCGCCTGGCCGAAGGCATAGACCACGTTTTCGTTGGGCAGGCGATAAAAGCTCACGGTCCGCCGTTGACCCTTGGGGACCGTCTCGGTTCGATTGCTCAGGGTGAGATAACCGGTTGCGGGCAACAGAGCGAGCCGGCAAGGCGCCCCGGCGCGCTCGCCCGGCCTGACAACCACCTGGAGGGTGTTGTTGTTGATCGTCAGCGGCGAGATCTCCGCCCCGTAGTCGTGCTCCTGGTCGTCCCAGGCCCAGCCGGAGCCAAATTCCGGGCCGCGAAAGAAACTGGCGTCGCCGACCAGGTCGCCCGCGATGCGCTTGACCCCGGCGTTGGTGAGGGCGGCGGCCAACGGTTCGAGGGCCTTGAAGATATCCCCGCCGTGCTGGCGGGCGTCGATAGTGGGATCGCCGCGGCCATAAACGATGACATCATCTTGGAGCGTGCCGCCGGGGTCGGGCCGGCTTTTGGCATAAAGAGAAGTCCTGATGCGATAATCGGGGCCAAGCCGGTCCAGGGCCAGCGCCACCGTGTAAAGCTTGGCGTTCGAGGCCGGGCTCAGGAGCTTGCCGGCATTGTGCTCGAAGAGGGTCTTGCCGGTGTCCAGCGAGAGGATTTTCACACCCCAGAGCGCCGCGCCGAATCTCGGCTGCGCAAGCATACCCGCCAGGCGCTCTTGCAGTTCGGCCAGCGCAACGGGGGGCCTCTCCTCCGAATGCGGAATGCGGAGTGCGGAGTGCGGAATAGCCTGCGGCTCGGCCGGTGCCGCGGGCGGCTTCTCTTCCTGGCCAAAGGCCGAGCCCAGCACCAGGCCGGCCAGGAGAATGGGCCGCAACTTCCGATTCATGTTCATGACGTTTTGTCCGCCAGAAGTGTAGCCATTACATCTTGTAATGTCCATCCATGACGATCGCGTGGCGGTTGGGCATGACAGAAGAATCATGCTTATGTGTGATGGACAACGGAAACATCCAGGCTTATACTATTATCCTATCTCTCCAATCCATGGGAGAGGACCATGAATAGACTGACCGGCCAAGACAGGCCCGCGCGCGTTTTGCTGGTGGAGCATCATCCACCGGTGCGCCAGGCCTTGAGCGGGCCCCTTTCGCGGGAACGTGATTTGGGGCCCATCAAGGACGTCCGTCTTCGCTACCCCAAGTTTCGGATACTGGTGCCGTCCCAGGCCAGCGCACAGGCCCGCGAACGCGACCTCTCCGAGCGCGAGCGCCTCGAGAGCGAGTTGCTCGAGGCCAGCGCCAACGAACGCCGCCGGCTCGGACACGACCTCCACGATGGCCTCGGGCAGCAGTTGGCGGGCATCGCCTTGAAGGCCAAAGTGCTCGAGGAAACCCTGGCGGCGGAAAAGTCCGCGCAAGTGCTGCGGGCCAAAGAGGTGGTTGGCCTCATCAACACGGCCATCCGCCAAACCCGCAGCCTGGTCCATGGCCTCGACCCGGTGCATGTCGAGGCCGACGGGCTAGTCTCCGCCTTGGGCGGCCTCGCAGCCCAAACCAAGGAGTTTTTTCGCCTGGACTGCGCCTTCGCCTGTCCCCAGGACCGCCTGGCGGTCAAACTTGAGACCAGCCTTGCCCTCTACCGAATCACCCAGGAAGCCATTCGCAACGCCATGGTCCACGGCCAGGCCCGCCGCATCGAGGTCCGGCTTGCCTTGCGGGACGGCCATTTGCGCCTGGGCATTCGCGACGATGGCAAGGGCTTCTCCCCAGGTCCTGAACCCGGCTCCGGCATGGGCTTGCACATCATGCGCTGCCGGGCCAATTCCATCGGCGGCAGCCTGACTATCGACTCCGCCCCCGAGGCGGGAACCCTCATCACTTGCGCCGTCCCCCAGGGTCTCTGTCTGGTCAAGGCCCAGGGGACTCCAAAGTGATAGTTCCAGGCCGTTCCAGGTCAGATAGAGTAAATCGGAAGCTGCGGTATGGGCACGGGTAACCATAAGGCCAGGGTCCTGGTCGTGGATGATCATCCAATCGTTCGCGAGGGGATCGCCGGCCTCATCGATCGCCAGCCGGATTTGGCTTGCTGCGGCAAAGCCGGCACCATCGCGCAAGCTCAGACCGCGCTGGAAACCAAGGCCATCGACCTGTTGCTCCTGGATCTGCGAATCGGCCAGGGCGACGGCTTGGAAACCATCAAATCCTTCAAAGGGCGCTTCCCCAGCCTGCCGATCCTGGTGATCTCCCAGTTCGATGAAAATACATACGCCGAGCGGGCCTTGCGCGCCGGAGCGCGCGGTTACGTCATGAAGGAGCAGGCCACTGAAGAGCTCTTAGGGGCAATTCGCCAGGTCCTCTCCGGCCAGCTCTACTTCAGCCCCAGCTTTGGCCGCCGGGCCGTTGAACGCATCCTCAACGCCCGGCCCGCAACCCGTGACTCGGACCTCGGCGCCCTCAGCGACCGCGAATTGCACGTCTTCAAATGTGTCGGCGCCGGCAAGACCAACAAGCAAATCGCCGCCGAACTCCACTTGAGCGTCAAAACCATCGAGACCTATCGCGAGCACCTCAAGTGGAAGCTCCGATTGGCCGGCGCCGCCGAGCTCGCCCAGCGGGCCTCCGATTGGCTGCGCGACCAGCCGGGCGGCTGACCTGGATGTTTCATGGGCCGGGGGCGTTAGTCCAACCGCCGCCCCGGCAAAGCTCCCTCAGGAGCGCCATATTTGTAGTCCAGGGGCATCGAGCGCGCCAAGCTCCGTCAGGAGCGGCATGTCCATCGCCCGCTCCAGGGGGCTGAAATGCCGCTCCTGACCGAGCTTGAGAGAGGCGTTGCGGGGCTGCGTTCCTAGGAATATGCGTAACTGTTCAGGTGGGAGGGTGGGGCAGACCTCTGGTGTGCCGGTCAGCCGGGCCTCTGGCCCGGTGTTCCGATCGCACCAGGTTCACGGAGCCGGAGGCTCCGTGAACTGGCAGACCGGAGGTCTGCCCCATCTGAACAGTTACTTTCCCTTAGGGGAGCCGCCGCACTCCCCTAAGGGACTCCCGCGTGAATCTTACGGAGTCAGCCCGATTGAAGAGCCGATCTTTTCATGACATAATTGTCATAGATGTCAATTGTGATCCACTCGGGGCCGGTGTGTCGGCGGGGCAACCCGCGCCAACGGACGCAAACAACGAACAACTGCACAAATGCGAGAAAGGGCGCAGTACGCAGATGAAAACCACAAGACAAATGAAAACCACAAGAATAGTTGAAGGCGCACAGAGGATGTTGCGCCGAGCTATCAAGAGCAGCGTGTTGATGGGCCTGGCCAGTGTGCTCTGCCTTGGCTCGGCCCTGGTGCTGGCGCCAAGTGCCAAGGCCGATAATGGCTGGGTGGCGGTAAACGGCGCCACCTGTGTGCATGAAGCGGGTGGTGTGTGCAAGGTCTTCGCAGCCAAGGAGGACGTCTGGCTGGACGGCGCAACCGTCGCGTCCAAGCTGCCACCGGGCGACTATTTCTTCGCCGTCCTCCAACCCGGCGGCCAGGGTGACCCCAACGATGATGGTTCTGGGAATCTTTCGGCCTCCTATGACTCCTATAATAACCGGACATTCACGATCACCACCGGGGGCTCTATCAGCTACGGCGGCACCCATGGATTTGACTCCACTAAGAATATGATTCAGCTCGCTCCATTTGGGGACACCCCCAATCCAGCGGGCGTCTGTGTGCTGGCTGTTTGCTCGCTGGCCAACGGTTATCCCGTGGGAGGAGGCAGCAGCCGCTTCGACGTATTCAAGGTCCAGCCGGGCCAACCACCGATAACAGGACAGGGACTAACTATATTAAAGGATGCCACGGCGTCGTTCACCCGTGCCTTTGCTTGGACCATCGCCAAGGGCGTGGATAAAACCCTGGTGAAACAGCCGGCCGGCACGCCAGCCACCTTCAATTACACGGTCACCGTCACTCACGACAAAGGCACCGACAGCGCCTGGCAGGTGAGTGGCACGATCACGGTCAACAACCCTAACGCATTTGACATCACAGGTGTCAGCGTCACCGATGCGATTTTCGATCCGAACGCGACCTGTGTGGTCACCGGGGGCAACGATGCGACGATCCCGGCAAGCTCGTCGGTGGATTTTTCCTACACCTGCACCTACTCCGCGGCCCCAGCGAGCCAAGATGAGATCAACGAGGCCACAGTGACGTGGCCCGACCAAAAGGACGCGGGCGAGAATGTCGTCCTGGCTGCAGGGGCCGTTTTCTTCGACCTTCCCTTCAGCTTTCCAGCAAATCCGACCACCCTCGTTGACGACTCGGTGAGCGTAACCGACACCTTAGGCGGCACTCTTGGGACGGTCGCCTCGACCGATCCGAGTCCAAAGACCTTTACTTATTCCCATGCGTTCACGGCGCCGGCGGGAACATGTACGACCTACCCGAACACGGCAACCTTCACGACGGACACCACTGCAACAACCGGGTCGGCCAGCCAATCGGTCAAGGTGTGCACAGGGACCGACCTCCAGGTGAGCAAAACCGCCATCCCGGCGTTCACGCGCACGTACGCGTGGAGGATCGGCAAGGGCGTGGACAAGACCCGCGTTGAGCAGATTGGCGGCACCGCCGCCTTCAACTACGCCGTCAACGCTACCCAAACCGGCTTCCTCGACAGTCTCTGGGTGGTCGCGGGCTCGATCACGATTGCCAATCCGAACGATTGGGAGGCGATCACTGTGAATGTGACGGATCTGGTCGATGGCGGCGGCCTCTGCGCAGTTAGCGGCGGCTCGGGGGTAGTAGTGCCAGCACTTGGATCGGTGACGCTCCCTTACTCCTGCACCTACGCCTCAGCCCCGTCCCCAAGCAGCGGCAACAACACCGCCACCGCGACCTGGGACCCTGCGGCCTACTTCACGCCCCATGGCTCGGCCTCGGGACTCGCGGGCTTCGCCTTCACTACACCCACGACCCTGATCAACCAGACCGTCACTGTCCAGGACACCTTCAACGGCACCACCACCACCCTGGGCACAACCCCGGCCGCGACCGACACGCAGCCCTTCACTTCCGAGACCTTCACCTACGCGCGCAGCATTGTCGTTCCTGCGTTTGGCTGCCTGAGCTACCTCAATACCGCCAAAATCGGCCAGACCGGCCAATCGGCCAGCCAAACCGTGACGGTCTGCGGCCCGGTCAACAGCGGCGCGCTGTCGAAGGGTTTCTGGCAGAACAAGAACGGCCAGGGCATCATCACCGGCGGAGCCTACACCGGGACGGGTAAGGTCGCCAACTCGGGAACTTGGCTCAGGCAATTCCTTCCCTTCCAGGACCTTAGCGCGACGGCTACCCTTGCTCAGGTCGCGACTTACGTCAATAACGTCATTAATGGGGCAACTGCTGCTGGCGCCACCATGAACCCGATGCTCAAGGCGCAAATGCTCGCCACCGCGCTGGATGTTTATTTCAGCGATCCCGCGCTCGGCGGCAACAAGATCACCGCACCCGCGCCTCTTGGCGGGGTGTGCATTGACCTGACCAAGATCGATTCCCCATACGAAAATGTAAGCAGCGCGTTTGGCAACGCCACCGGCCTGACCGTCTCACAAATGCTGGCCTACGCTGCCGGCAAGTCAAATGTTGGTGGCAGCACTTGGTATGGGAATGTGAAGGCCACCCAGGGACTGGCCAAGGACGCCTTCGACGCCATCGACAACGAGTTAGCTTTTGGTTGTCCGTAAAGCCAAATGACTGCGGACTACCGCGCTGTAGCCCCAAGGGCAACCGTGGCGAGACCTGGTTGCCCAGGCGGGTCTTAGCAGTACCCGGGGAAATGGAAGCAGGCTTTGTGCTGTGACCATTTCCCCGGCTTATGTTTGCCTGTGAAGCGGATTTTCATCCTGCAATGCCTGGCGGGCAGCACCTTCTGGATTGTTGCTTCGTGCCTGGCCGAAGCTCCCGCCGGAACTGCGCAAAGGGTGGAACGGCCGGAGCAGGGGCCGGAACCGCGAGCAGTTTTCGAGGCCACCAACTTCAACTTCGGCAGGATAAAGGCGGGAGAAATCGTGAGGCACGACTTTGTCTTCACGAACAGAGGCGAAGCTCTGCTCGAGATCATGGAGGTGAAACCGGGGTGCGGTTGCACGACGGCGGGGGATTGGGATAAAGGGGTCAAGCCGGGCGGGACTGGGCGCATTTCCGTGCAGTTCAATTCTGGTGCCTGCGAGGGTCTGGTAAGCAAGTCCGCCGTCCTGACGTGCAACGATCCGCGCCAGTCCAATGTCGTCCTCCAGCTCAGCGGGACCGTCTGGAAACCGATCAGCATCACGCCGGCCACGGCATTTTTTCAGCCTACCGAGGAGACGCAAGTGAAAGAGACGAGAATCCTGCGCATCGTGAGCAACCTCGAGGGCCCGGTCACCCTATCGGACCTGGAGTGTTCCGACCGGTCATTCGAGGTTGAATTCAAATCCATAAAGCCCGGCAGGGAGTTCGAGCTGCTGGTCTCCTCGACGCCGCCGTTTGCGTCGCGGCGGGCTTCTTCGGCTGTGATTACAATGAAGACCTCGTCTTCCGAGGCGCCGCTCATCGAGGCCAGGGCCTATTCGATGGTGCAGCCGGTGCTGGCGATCATCCCCCAGCAGATCATTTTGCCTCCAAGCCCGCTGGCCGGTTCGGTCACTTCCCTGGTTACGGTGCGCAACAACGGCACCAACCTCCTGGCCTTATCAGACGCCCGTATGGACGCGCCCGGTGTGAAGGTCGAGGTTCGGGAATCCGAGTCTGGCCGGCAGTTTACGTTGGCTGTGAAATTCCCGCCGGGCTTCAAGGTTGCTCCGGGTCGGGAAGCAGTGGTAACCGCCAAGTCAGACCACCCGAGGTTCCCGGTGATCAAAGTGCCCGTCTCGCACCTGGAGCCTCCTGCAACAGTTGTTCGGTAGGGTCTCCGCAATCTCCGGGCAATCTGGAAGGTTGCCAGATGGTTGGCGGAGGCCACCGCGAACGCGGCGACCTCCGGAACGCGGCGTGCCGAAAGGTGCTGCACGTCGGCGGGGTGCCAGGGCATTTCTATTTATTCACCGTGACGATGGCCGAGGCGCCCTGGTTGCCCGCCGCGTCGTAGGCAAAGGCCTGGAGCGTGTGCTGCCCACCGGCCGCCTTCGACGTGTTCCAACTGAACACCGGCGCCGAGGAAGTGCTGCTGCCAAAGAGCTTGCCATCGATGTTCAGGTCCACGCGCGTGACTCCCACGTTATCAGACGCGCTCACATAGATCTTGACCGTCTTGCCCACCTTGGCGCCGGAGGCCGGCGAGGTGATCTGGACCGTGGGCGCGGTGGTGTCAGCGACGGCATTCTGCACCGTGACGGCACTCGTGGCGGAGGCGCCGGCATTGCCCGCGGTGTCGTAAGCCTTGGCTTGAAGCGAATGAGGGCCATTGGCCGATTTGGTCGTGTCCCAGGGGAAGCTGGCGGACGCGCCTGCGCTGGAACCGGCCAACACGCCGTCCAGGTACCATTCCACGCTGGCCACGCCCGTATTGTCCGTGGCGTTGATATTCACGGTGACCGCGTTCGAAACCGTGCTTCCGTTCGATGGGGCGGTGATGGCCGCTACGGGCGCGGTCGCATCCGCGTTCTGGACGGTGACGGTTACCAGGGAAGACGCGCCGGAATTACCGGCGGCGTCATAGGCTTTGGCCTGCAGATTGTGTGAGCCATTGGTCGCCGTCGTGGTGTCCCAGGAGAAGGTGGCGGAAGCGGTCGCGCTCGAGGCTGCCAAAGCGCCGTCGAGGTAGCACTCGAGCCGTGTCACACCCACGTTATCCGAGCCGCTCACAGCAACGCTTGCCGTGCCCGAGACCGTGCTGCCGTTTGCGGGCGCGCAGATTGTGGCCGAGGGCGGGGTGGTGTCAGGCGGTTGCCCCGCGGCGGCCAGAACAGCCTTGTAGGCATTCACACGGCCCCAACCGTAGCCGGTATCCCAGCCCGCAGGGCCGAGATCATCTGCCGTCTGCTCCAGCAGGCTCCGGAGCTGCGTGCCGGAGAGGCCCGAGTTGACGGACAAGACCAAGGCGGCCACGCCGGCAACCACCGGCGCGGAAAAAGAGGTTCCGGTGCCAGCTCCATACCCCCCGCCTCTGAGGGTAGTCACTATGCTCCCTCCAGGGGCGGCCAGGTCGATGTTATTTCCCGTGTTGGACCAGGAAGCAACCCTATCGTCTGACAGTGTCGCGCTTACCAGCAGGAAGTGAGGGTTGTCGCCACTCGAATCGAAGATCCCGGAGTTCCCGGCTGAAGCGGTGACCACACCACCTTTGGACTGAAAGTACTGCGCCGCGCTGTCTATCGAGGCGATTTTAGTCACGTTACCGTAGCTGATGTTGGCGACCCTGGCCCCGTGATCCGCCGCCCAGGTGAGGGCGCTCGTAATGGCTGAGGCGCTTCCGTTGCCACTCGCATCTGTTATGCGGAGAGGCATGATATAACAGCCCCAGGCGATTGCCGCCACGCCAAGCCCGTTATTGCCATCCGATACGGCCGTGCCCGCCACCGCAGTACCGTGGCTGGTAACATCGGCGAGGTTCGAGTTGTTGTCGTAGAAGTTCCAGCCAGGCACGAGCCTCCCGGCGAGATCCGGATGGCTTGAATCGATTCCCGAGTCCAGGATGGCAACCATCACGCTGGCGCTGCCGGTAGTGATGTCCCAGGCCTGCGGGGCTTGAATCTTAGCTGGGTGCCATTCGCTGGGATAGTAGGTGTCGTTGGGGATAAGGTCGGGTTCGACGATGTAATCCGGTTCGGCGAATTCGATATTCGGGTTGTGTTGGAGCGCCTCGAGCACGCGGTCGCGGATGGCCGGGGGCACTTGCAGGATGCGGACGTCAATCTGGGCGATGCGATCCGCCTCCCGCGCGCCCACCAGGTTGAACAGGGCTTGCACGGTCGCTTCGTGACCGCCCGCCCTGGGTTTGACCAGCAACCGGTCGGGGACGGCACCCGGGGGCGCCGCGGCGGCGATTGCCATCCAGCAGACCAGCATCAGACCAACCACGGGACGCGCCCGCCTGGCGCCGGACCATCTCAAAACGAAGGGAATCAGGTTATGGTTCATGCTTCTCCCGTTGGCACGGTTTTCCGCCGCTGCCCGCTTAGCCGGCGCGTCGTGCGCATCGCTCGGCTTGGGTAGCAGCGGCCATGCCACCCCGTTTGATCCCCGTAAGTCAGCGACGCCCTGATGCCCTTTCGAGGGAGTGCCTGAGTTTCAGACACCGCTCGTCCAGTATATTGCCAGCTCGTTACAACTTCTCCTGCTTAGAACCAATCGTTACAGAATCCGCGTGGGGCAGACCTCCGGTCTGCCAGTTCACGGAGCCTCCGGCCCCGTGAACCTGGTGCGATCGGAACACCGGGCCAGAGGCCCGGCTGACCGGCAGACCAGAGGTCTGCCCCACCCTCCCACCTGAACAGTTACGTTAAAGGATCCGCGTGGGGCATGTTACGTTCCACAAGCGCCGGCTTCGACTAGGATGTTCCTGGCCGCCATTAGGAGGATGCCTTGCGTGCGCGGGCACTAAACCGGATATTTCGCAGGCCAGCCGCCGGTCTCATTAACACCGCCGCTTCAGCGCGGTGTACGTGTGCCGCGAGCCGCCCCAGCCGTGATAACGGCTGTCCGCGCTCCCGGCCAAACCGTTGAAACGGTTGCAGCGCCCCAGGTGCCTTCCTGCACCGGGCTGAAGCCACGGTGTTAATGAAACGTCTGGCCGGGGTATGAAAGATCCGCGCTAATCCGCCGTCGGCGACCTGAAGGGCAAGGTGAGAGTGAAGGTGGCGCCGTGGCCGGGGCCGTCGCTCTGGGCGCAAAGGGAGCCGCCGAGTTCGCGGGCGGCCAGGGCGCCGCTGTGGAGGCCGAAGCCGTGGCCGTTGCGCCGGGTGGTAAAGCCATGGGCGAAGATGCGGGTGAGATTCTCGGCCGCGATGCCAACGCCGTTATCGATGACCTGGATTTCCACCTGGCCGTCAGCGGCGCGGCGCACGCGCAAGGTCAGGAGCTTGTGCGGGGATTGGGAGTCGCTCAGGGCGTATTTGGCGTTGCGAATGACGTTGATGAGGATCTGGAGGACCTTGTGCTTATCGGCCAGGAACGGCGGCACCGGCTCGAGGTCACGCTGGTACTGGATGGTGTGCCGCTGCAAGGCGGCGGCGTTGATTTGGATGGCGTCCTCGACCAACTGGGTGATATCGACCGGTTCCTGGACGCCGGCGACCTTGGCATAGCTCTGCTGCATGGCGACGATCTGGTTGACATGCTCGACGTGCTCGCGCAATTGGCTGAGTTCGCGCAGCAAAAAACTCTTTTGCTCCTGGAATTTTTCGTGGACGCCGGCCAGATACCGCGGAATGTGCTTGCCTCGGGGGTCGGTGGCAAGGAACTGGTCAAGCCGCCCCGCGTTTTCCTGGAGCAGCGCGGGAATGCGGGCCAGGTTGTTGAAACTCAACTGTTTGATCGCGTCAATGACCAGGCTGCACGAGACATTGATGCTGTTGAGCGTGTTGCCCACGTTGTGCAACACGTCGCTGGCGACCTCCGCCATGCCGGCCAGGCGGGAGGTTTCCACCAGCCGTTGGTGCGCATTCTCGAGCTCCGCCTCCGCCAGTTTGAGGGCCGTAACGTCCTTCGAGATGCCGAACGTGCCGATAATATTGCCGGCGGTGTCGCGCCAGGGCATTTTGCTCGTCAAGGCCCAGGTGACATGGCCATTGGCGTGAGTTTCCTTCTCGATCTTGCCGACGATCGGCTTGCCGGTGCGGAGGATTTCCTGCTCGTCGTCGAAGGCGGGCCGGGCGTGCTCTTCGGTGAAAAAATCGAAATCGGTCTTGCCGCGAAGCACTTCCGACGCATCCACGCCGAACAGCCGGCTGAAGGCTTTGCTGAAGTGGACAAAACGCGACTGTCGATCCTTGAAGTAAATACAGTCGGGAATGTTGTCCAGCAGAGTGCGGAGCAGTTCAGGTTCGTTGGCCAACTTGTCCTCCGATTGCTTGAGCGAGCAGTCGGCACCCGCCCCGCTTTGCTCGGGACAAATAAGTTCGCCGCCCGGCAACCGGTTGTTATCGACGCCGGGCATCGACGCCGGGATCTGCATCGCGCACTCTTCTTTCATAGCTACAGCTTGAACTGCTCAGGCCGACAGCAACGGCCCTGTGGTCGATTACTGAAGGTGGAGCATCTATTATGCCAACCCAAAAGAGGTGTCGTCCAGGTCCTGGCGGGCAGCGCAGAAGGGCAAACAATGAATGATTCCAGGACCGTAAGCCTTTATCCGGTCGTTAGTTGACTCGATTCTCAGGCCCGGTCTCGCCGGTTGTTACGTTCCGCAGGAAGCCTGCCGCCGCTTTAGCGCGTTGAAAAGGGGACTTCCGACCGGGCAGTGACTTTTTGCCGGGTGGCGCCGTTTCTACTCCGGCACATTTTGGCGCAACTCCTCGAGCCAGACGCTGGCCTCGGCGTCGCTGGGGGCGCGCCAATCCCCGCGCGGCGAGAGCGAGCCGCCGGAGCCGACTTTCGGGCCATTGGGAATGGCCGAGCGTTTGAACTGGCTGGTCTGGAAGAAGCGGAAAAGGAAGACCTCGAGCCACTTTCGAATGGTCGGAAGGTCATAAGCCAGGCGTTTCTCGGCGGGCAACAGGTCGGGCCAATCCCCGCGGTCCTTGTCACCCCAGGCCTGCCAGGCCAGGAACGCAATTTTGCTTGGACGGAAGCCGTAGCGGGTGACGTAGTACAGGTTGAAGTCCTGGAGTTCGTAAGGGCCGACGGTTTCGGCGGTTTTTTGGGCAGGCCGGGCCGAGTCCCCAGCGGCCGGGGGCACCAGCTCCGGAGAGATCTCCGTATCGAGGATGGCCTGGAGGGTGGCGTTAGTGACGGCGTCGAACTGGCCGGAGGAGATGACCCAGCGGATGAGGTATTGGATGAGGGTTTTGGAGACCGAAACGTTCACGTTGTAGTGCGACATCTGGTCGCCCACCCCGTAGGTCATCCAGCCCAAGGCCAATTCGCTCAAATCGCCGGTCCCCAGAACCATGGCCTGATGGAGGTTGGCCAGGCGGAACAAGTGCGAGGTTCGCTCGCCGGCCTGCACGTTTTCGAAAGTGACATCGTAAACCGGGTCGCCGCCCGCGAAGGGATGGCCAATGTCGCGGAACATCTGGAGACAGGCCGGGCGGATATCGATTTCGCCGGCGGTGACGCCCAGGGCGCGCATGAGTTGGCGGGCGTTGGTGCGGGTCAGCTCGCTGGTGGCGAAACCCGGCATGGTGTAGGCCAGGATATTCTGGCGGGGCAACCCCAGCCGGTCCATCGCCTTGGCGGCGACGATGAGGGTCTGGGTGGAATCCAACCCCCCGGAGATGCCGATGACCACGCGCTGGATGCCCGTGTGGGAAAGCCGTTTCAGGAGGCCGTGGACCTGGATGTTGTAGGCCTCGAAACAACGCTGGTCGCGCTCGAGCGGGTTGCTGGGCACGTAAGGGAACCGGGCAATCTTCCGGCAGAGGGGGACTTCTCCGCCTGGAAGGCGCAGCTCGAAAGGGACGCGGCGCACCGCTTGCACCCGCTCCCGGCATTCGGCCAGTGAATCCTGAAAGCTGGTCAGGCGCATCCGATCCTGGGCCAACCGCTCGAGGTCGATGTCGGCGGTGATCATCTGCTCGCGATTGGCGAACCGCTCCGCCTCCGCCAGCAAATCGCTGTTTTCATAAATCAGAGCGTGTCCGTCCCAGGCCAGGTCGGTCGTCGATTCCCCTGGCCCGGCAGCGGAGTAGAGATAGGCGGCGATGCACTTGCCCGATTGGGAGGCGCACAATTTGCGGC
>Ga0187857_10000642_pt1 | contig 41792 bp, 40 predicted proteins | sample June2016WEW_8_10_FD_132984 | JGI IMG/M metagenome (GOLD analysis project Ga0187857, IMG submission 132984) | Peatland microbial communities from SPRUCE experiment site at the Marcell Experimental Forest, Minnesota, USA - June2016WEW_8_100 | ecosystem: Environmental > Terrestrial > Soil >... | reverse complement strand
CTTTCCATTCTTCACTTTCGCGTTGAACTCCGGCGGCTTGGCCGCCAAACCTGGGGGGGCTTTCACCCCCGGATGCACACGTCTTCTCCGAGCGCACCAATAATCAATTCTCAATCAGATCCTACCGAAAGAGGCTCTCCGAAAAAATCTGAGACGCGCCCTGCCAGCACACCGGCTTCGGAAATCGCTTTCCGGGTTTGCGGTTCATGATTATCTTGGCGGATGCGAATTTTATCAGGCATACAGCCGTCGGGCGTGTTGCATCTGGGCAATTATTTCGGGATGATGCGGCCGGCGCTCCGTTTGCAGGAGCAGGGAGAGGCCTATTATTTCATCGCCAATTATCACTCGATGACCTCGCTCTTCGATGCGGAACAGAGGCGTGGCAACACGCTGGATGTGGCCCTGGATTTTCTGGCCTGCGGGCTGGACCCGAAGAGGACGGTGTTTTTCCGGCAGTCGGATGTGCCGGAGGTCACGGAATTGACGTGGCTGCTGGGGACAGTCACGCCGATGGGGTTGCTCGAGCGGTGCCACTCGTATAAGGACAAGGTGGCCAAGGGGATTGCCTCCAACTTCGGCCTGTTTGCCTACCCGGTGTTGATGGCGGCCGACATCCTGGCTTACGATTCGAACCTCGTTCCGGTCGGGCGCGACCAGAAGCAGCACGTCGAGGTCACGCGGGACATTGCCATCAAGTTCAACGAACAGTATGGCCGGACGTTCGTGGTGCCTGAGCCGCAGATCCAGGAGGAGGTGGCGGTCGTGCCGGGGACCGACGGACAGAAGATGAGCAAGAGCTACGGCAATACCATCGATATTTTCGGGGACGAAAAGTCCGCTCGCAAACAGGTCATGAGCATCGTGATGGACAGCCGGACGCCCCAGGAACCAAAGCCCGACGCCGAAAAGAACCTGGCGATCCGGTTGTTGAAGCTCCTGGCGCCGGCCGAGGCGGCCCAGGGAAGCGAAGACCGCCTGCGGGCCGGGGGACTGGGCTACGGCGAGCTCAAGAAGGCGCTCTTCCAGCATTATTGGGACTACTTCGCCGCTGCCCGCGCCAAGCGCGCGGAATTGAAAGCCAACCTGGACTATGTCGAGCAGGTCCTCAGCGACGGGGCCGCCCGCGCGCGGGCCAAGGCGGGGGAAGTGCTGGGCCGAGCCAAGAGGGCCGGAGGGCTGGATTAGGGGCCGCTCTTAGACCGGAGTTCAAGAGCACCCGACGCGGGTGCCGAGGGGCGAGTGTCGAAAGGCGGCACTTCGTGGGTGCATTTCACCTTTTGGGTGGCAGGGTCCCGCTCCTAATCTTAATTCTAATCTTGCTCCTAATCTCGATGCGATTTGTTTGGACGCTCGTGGGTCTAATCAAAGCCAATTCTGATTACCGGTTGCGTGAAGGAGATTAGGAGCAGGATTAAGATTACGATTAGGAGGCTACCCGAAAGGGTGAAATGCGCCCGCACTTCGTTCCCTCGACACTCGACACTCGCCACTCGACTCTCTGATGTCGGATTACCTATGAACCGAGGTCTATCTGGCGGGTTCCAGTTTGCGGAGGCGCTCGAGGATGTCGGGGTGGAGTCTGGCCAGGTTGGCGCGCTCGCCGGGGTCGGCGTCCACGTTGGCCAGGAACCATTGCTGGTCCTGGGGGTCAAGTTTGCCGCCGGCCTCGTCGTTGGGGGTGTGCAGGAGCTTCCAAGGTCCCTGGCGCACGGCCCATTGATCGCCCAGGCGCCATTGGAGAACGTCATGCGGGCTGGGGGTGGAGCCGGAGCGGATGACCGGCACCAGGCTGCGTCCGTCGAGTTTAGCCTTGGGCAGGGCGGCCCCGCACAGTTCCGCCAGTGTGGGCAGCCAATCGCATCCGTGGGCGACCTGGTTGCGGACCTGGCCTTCGGGCAGGTGTCCGGGCCAGGAGATGATGGCGGGCAGGCGGATGCCGCCCTCGAAGAGGCTGAATTTGGCGCCGCGATAGGGTCCGCTGCTCCCTCCGCCATAATGGGCGCGTTCTTCGACCGAATGGCCGTTGTCCGACTGATAGACCAGGATAGTGTTTTGGCGCAGGCCGGAGGCTTCGAGGAATTTCACCAGGCGCTCCACGCGGTCATCGAGGGTCGAGACGAAGGCCGCGTAGAGCTTCCGGGGATAGGGCAGGTTCCGGTAGTAGTCGAGCCATTTTACCTCTCCCTGGTACGGATAATGAGGCATGTTGATGGCGAAGTAGATGAAGAAGGGCCGGTCACGGTGGCCGGCGATGAAGGCCTCGGTTTTTTCCAGCATCAGGTCGGGGAAATAGCGGCCCGGCAGGCGCACGCGCCGGTTGTTTTCCCAGAGGTCGTGCCGGTTGGGGCCGGCCCAGTAGCAGAAATGGGTGTAGTTGTCGATGCACCCGCCCATGAAGCCGAAGGAATAATCGAAGCCGTGGTCCAGCGGTTTGTGGCCGGACCCGGAGCCGAGGTGCCATTTGCCGATGTGGGCCGTGGCATAGCCGGCGGCGTGGAACATGTCGGCCAGGGTGATTTCGGTCCCGGGCAGGCCCGGACCGGTCAAGGTGTCCAATTGGTCGTCGGCCTCGGTGGGCGGGGCGGCGCTGTTGTTTGGCATTCCGGCCACCCATGGGTAGCGGCCCGTGAGCAGGGCCGCGCGCGAGGGCGAACAAACGGGAGCGGCCGAATAGAATTGAGTGAACCGCACGCCTTGGGCCGCCAACCGGTCCACGGCGGGGGTGAGGAGGTCCTTTGCCCCGTAACACCCGGCATCGATGCTGCCCTGGTCGTCAGCCATAATGACGATGACGTTGGGCCTGGCGGGCTGAGCCCAGAGCGCGGGCGCAACGGCCAGGAGCAGGAACAATGCCAGCGGCCCGCCACCACATCTGGTGGGAGGAAAAAGCGGACATTGAAAATTGAGCATTTCGGGAATTTGCATTTTTCAATTCGCAATTGTCAACCACTCGTGGCCTATGTTTTGCCTGAGCTTTCAACCAGCGCGTCACCCCGGCCAATAAGTTCAGCAGCCCTTGGCAGGGCGCCTTTGAGAAGAATGATGTGTGCGTCCACCCAAATCATGCTGCGACCAGGACCGGATGGTTCAGTTTGCGGCTGGCATACCGCAGGCACGCTTGAATGTCTTCAGGTTCAAGGTCGGGCAATTCCTCCAGAACCTGTTCAGTTCGATCTGCAGGAGCATTCGAGCCAGCCGCTGAGGTTCAACCCCGGGTCGTCCGCCCGCCGGAGTTGTTCGGGCGCGCGCCGGCCCGTCCGGCCTTCGGCGCGGTGTGCATCTCAGGTTTTTCAAAGAGGGTCAATTTCGGAAGGAGCTGAATGAGAATTGATTATTGAGAATTGGTTATTGCTAAATGAACCCGGGCAGCATCGATCCCGGATATTAATTACCATTGACCAATTTTCAATTTTCAATTTTCAATAATCCTTAATATTTCGGAACACATGCCCATTCGGAAAAACCTGGGATGCCCACTTCGGCCCGCCTTCGGGCGGTCTGCGGTTGCAAAGGGGCGGGAGGATGTTTAGGATAGCTGGCTGCGGCAGGGCGCGCAGCGCGCCGCAACCATGGCTGAGTATAAAGTAAAATTCGAGGTCTTTGAAGGCCCGCTGGATTTGCTCCTTTACTTGATCAAGAAGGAGGAGGTGGACATTTACCAGGTCAACCTCACGCGGCTGGCGGGCCAGTTTATCGAGTATATCGAGACGCTGCGGCTGCTCGATTTGGAGGTGGCCGGGGAGTTTCTGGTCATGGCCGCCACGCTGATGTACATCAAGAGCCGCGAGTTGTTGCCGGTGGACCAGCAGGTGCAGACCGAGGAGGAGGACGACGGGCAGGACCCGCGCTGGGAGTTGATTCGGCAGTTGGTCGAGTACAAGAAATTCAAGGACGCGGCGACGCAGCTTCAGGCCCTTGAGGCGCGGCAGGAGAACGTTTTTCCCCGGGCGCCGGGGAGGCTGGAGTTTGCCTCCGAGACGCCCGCGCGGTCCGAGGCCTCGATTTTTGACCTGGTCAGCGCCGTCAATGCCGTTTTGCAGCGCTTCGGCCAGCGCCCCGAGCAGCGGGATATTTTCGAGGACAAATGGACGGTCAACGAAAGGATCGGGCACCTGATGCGGGTCCTCGGCGAACAGGGGCGGATGAAGTTTTCGGAGTTGTTCGCCGAGGCGGCCAGCCGTTCGGAAGTCGTGGCGACTTTTTTGGCGCTGCTCGAGTTGATTCGGCTCAAGAAAGTGGCGGCGATTCAGGCCGAGCCCTTCGGGGAGATCGTTATTTGCCTGGTGGACAAGCCCCCGGCAGGGGTGACGGCGCCGATGGCCGAGCCCGCAGCCTCCCCCGCATCGCCCAACTCAAGCACAGGGGACGAGCCCTCCGCTCCGGGCGGCAGGCCCAACACATCAACCGCCTAGCCCCAATGCCTTTCGGAAATTCAACCGAGTTCTTGTCCCGGAGGGACACGGTGACAATAGCCCAGCGTTTTAACGCTGGGACAGGCCAGTTTTGTGTTGCACGCGTCCCGAAGGGACGTTCGAGAATAATCCCGACGCGGCATCGAAACCAGGCCTCAATCCCGCAAGACAATGAATCGCGCTTTCAGCGCTCAGAATGGTCTTTGGCCGATAAACCCAGGGCGTTGCCCTGGGCTGGTATGAATGACGCCGTTGGCGTCCCGAACAGGCCCGCAGTGCCTCCTGGGCTGTTTTCATGGTGTCCCTCCGCGACAAAAGCTCGGTTGGATTTCCGAAAGGCATTGCGCCTGGCCCGGTTGTTGCCGAGCGCGGCAGGGCTGCAACCACAACTTTTTTTCAAAAAAAGACCATCTGGGCCAGCGCGAGGCAGCCCCGAGCGAGACAGAAACTTTTTACCGATGTAGCAGGAGAGCATGGAACTGAAGCTCATATTGGAAGCCGTTCTCTTTTCGGCGCAAAAGCCGCTGAGTTTGAAGGAGATTCGGGATGTCTTTGCCGGCGCGCCGGAGCACGCGGAGGGCGATGAGAGCGCGCGGCGGCTCAGGAAAGTCAAGGAAGCCGAGTTGACGGGGGCGCTGGAGGAGTTGGCGCGGGAGCACGAGCAGGGCGGGGGCAGTTTTCGACTGGCGTGCGTAGCGGGGTCGTGGCAATTCGTGACTCAGCCCGAGTACGCCCCCTGGCTCAAGGCGCTGGTCGGACACAAGGCGCGCCCGCCGCGCCTCTCCCAGCCGGCGCTGGAGACCGTGGCCATCGTTGCCTATCGCCAGCCGGTCACGCGCGCCGAGCTCGAGCAGGTGCGGGGCGTGGCGGTGGACGGCGTGATGCAGACGCTGCTGGAGCGCGGACTGATCGAGCAGGCAGGACGCGCCGAGGTCGTGGGCCGGCCGATGACCTACGGCACCACGCCGGGGTTTCTCGAGTATTTCGGCCTGCGCAGCCTGGAAGATTTGCCCGCTGCCGACGAACTCCGGCGCGTGGTGGTGCAGAAGCCCGAAGCGCTGGCGACGGTGGACCCCGGCCTGGCCACCGCTCCGCCCGAACAACTCACGTTGCCCGCGGAAAACGCCAAACCTGTGCTGCCGGCCAAAGCCCTGCCTGCCGAAGCTTCAGCGCAGGCAGGCGGCGTTCCGGTCGCGGGCGAGCAATTGGCATTGCCGGCGGAAGGCACGAAACCGGAGGGGGAACCCAAGTGAACATCCTCGAACACCGCAAGGCGATTGACAAGTATGACACCCAGATTATCAAGCTCCTGAACGAGCGGACCAAGCATGTGCTGGCCATCGGCGAGATCAAGCGCCGGGCGGGGGAGGAGATTTACGCTCCGCACCGCGAGTGGGCGGTCCTGAAACGGATTTGCCGGCTGAACCCGGGGCCGATGACGGACGAATCGCTGCGGGGGATTTACAGGGAGATCATGTCCGGCGCCCTTTCCCTGGAGAAATCGCTGACCATCGCCTATTTGGGGCCCGAGGCCACGTTCACCCACCAGGCGGCCATCCAGCGCTTCGGCTCGAGCCTGGGCTACTCGCCCCAGAAAACCATCGGTGATGTCTTCGCCGAGGTGAGCAAAAAGCGGGCGGACTACGGGGTGGTGCCGGTGGAGAACTCGACCGAAGGGGCGGTGACGCACACCCTGGACATGTTCGTGGACAGCGAGCTCAAGATTGTGGCGCAGCTCGTCCTGCCGGTGCAGCATTGCCTGCTGAGCAACTGCCGCCGGCCCCAAATCAAGAGGCTCTATGCGCACCCGCAGGCCAGCGCCCAGTGCCGCGACTGGGTCCGGACCAACCTGCCGGAGGTCGAGGTGATCGAGACCTCCTCCAATGCCCGCTCGGCGGAGTTGGCTGCCAAAGAGAAGAACGCCGCCGCGATTGCCGGCGTATTGGCCTCCGAAAAATACCGCCTCTCCGTGGTGGAGTACGACATTCAGGATAACGCGGCCAATGCGACGCGTTTTCTGGTGCTGGGCCGGCAATGCACACCGCCCACGGGCAATGACCGGACCAGCCTGATGTTCAGCGTGGCGCACCGGGCGGGCGCGTTGTACAGCGCGCTGGCGCCCTTCCGCCGTTACCGCCTCAACATGACCAAGATCGAGTCCCGCCCCAGCAAGCGCAAGGCGTGGGAATACTTCTTTTTCGTGGATTGCGACGGGCACGTGACCGACCGCAGGATCTCCAAGGCCCTGGCCCAACTGGGCGAGCATTGCAGCTTTGTCAAAGTCCTCGGCTCCTATCCCAACGTCGAGGAGTAGAGGGGCGAGGGCCGAGCGGCGAGGGCCGAGGGTCGAGGGTCGAGTGGCGGCACTTCGTTCCCTCGACACTCGGCACTCGACACTCGGCGCTCGACACTCGACACGCTTCCCCGCATCCTGAGCGGGTGAGTCATTTGGTCCATGCCCGCAAGGTATTCGACATCGAGTTGGCCGCGCTCAAGGCGGTGCGGGCGCAACTGGACGAAGCGTTTGACGAAGCGGTCGAGTTGATTGTGGCTACCCTTCGCCAGCGGGGCAAACTGGTGGTCGTGGGGATTGGCAAGTCGGGGATCATCGGGCACAAGATCGCCGCCACGCTGACCAGCACCGGTTCGACGAGCGTGGCGCTCAACAGCGTGGATGCGCTGCACGGGGATTTGGGGTTGGTGAACGACGGGGACGTCATCCTGGCGCTGAGCTATTCCGGGGAATCGGAGGAACTGCTGGATCTGATGCCGCCGCTCAAGCGGTTTCTGGTGAAGGTCATCGCCATTACGGGCGCCTCGAAGTCTTCGCTGGCGCGGTTGAGCGACATCGTGCTCAAGGTGCGGGTTCCGCAGGAGGCCTGCCCGTTCAATCTGGCGCCCACGGCCAGCACCACGGCCATGCTGGCGCTGGGCGACGCGCTGGCCATGGCGGTGCTCCAGGCGCGCGGTTTCCGAAGGCAGGACTTCGCCAAGTTCCATCCCTCCGGGGCCATCGGGCGGGCCGTGCTTTCGCGCGTAGGGGACATTATGCGCCGCGGCCCTCGCAACGCCGTGGCGGGAGAGAATCTGCCGGTCAGAGAGGCCCTGCTGCTCATGACCCAGGCCAAGTCCGGCAGCCTGAGCGTCGTGGACAAACGCGGCAAACTGATCGGGGTCTTCACCGACGGGGATTTTCGGCGGCGGATGGCGGCCGACGGGGACCTGCTGTCCCAGCCGCTCAAAAGCGTCATGACCCGCCACCCGGTCCGCATCCATGAAGACGCCCTGGCCGTCGAGGCCCTCAAGATTTTCAACCAACGCAACATTGACGACCTGATTGTCGTCAATGGCAGGCACGAGCCGGTCGGGCTGATCGACTCTCAGGATTTGCCAAAACTCAAGATAATGTAATTTAACCTCGATATGCAGATGGAGACAGCAGCCAAACGATTCGGTCCGGCGCGGGCAGCCCTGGCGTTGCGATGGTGGGGCGGCGGGCGCCGGTTCATCCCCTGGGCGGCCGTGGCCTGGCTGTCCGCGAGCATGCCTGCGAGCGCCGCCGAGAACCTCGATTCCTCTTCTGTGCAAACTGCCAAACAATTCAAATTCGAGCGCACCCGGAAAGCGGAAGTGAACTACCTGCTGTTTTTGCCCAAAGGCTGCGAGCCGAAGTCCGAAACACGCTGGCCCCTGATTCTGTTCCTGCACGGCGCCGGCGAACGCGGGACCAACGTGTGGAAAGTCGCCGTCCATGGTCCGCCGAAACTCGTCGCGCAGCAGCCCGATTTTCCCTTCATCGTGGTCTCGCCGCAGTGTCCTGAGGGGCAGCTCTGGTCCAATGACGTGCTGGTGGAGCTGCTCGAGGAGGTGGTCCGCCACTACCCCGTGGACCCGAGCCGGGTTTACCTGACGGGCCTGAGCATGGGCGGGTACGGCTCCTGGAGCCTGGGGCTGAGCTGCCCGGAACGCTTTGCGGCGATCGCTCCGATTTGCGGCGGCGGCGATTTGATCACCATCCTGCTGGTCAGCCAGCAGCCCGAGCACGCGGCGGCGCTCAAGACCCTCGCCGTTTGGGCCTTCCATGGGGCCAAAGACCCGGTCGTGCCGCTCCAGGAATCCCAGCGCATGGTGGATTTCCTCGAGCACGCCGGCCTGCCGGAGGTCAAACTGACCGTCTATCCCGAAGCCGGGCACGATGCTTGGACGGAGACCTATAACAATCCCGCGCTCTACACCTGGCTGCTCGAACATCGACGCAAGTAAAGTATGCTTCTTGGTGCTCACTGTTCCACCGCTGGCGGGGTTCATACGGCCCTGCGACGGGCCAAGCAGATTGGCGCCTCCTCCTGCCAGCTTTTCGTCAAGAACAACATGCAATGGTTCGGAAAGCCGTACTCCCCGCAGGAGCTGGCGTTGTATGCGAACGAGCTGGCGGCCAACAGCCTTGGCTGTGTGTTCGGCCATACGGGTTATCTTATCAACCTGGCGGCGCCCTCTTCGGAAAATCGCGATCGTTCCGTCAAATCCCTGGTCCAGGAAATCCGCCTGGCGGCGGACCTGGGCCTGCCGTTCCTGGTCCTGCATCCGGGGGCGCATCTGGGGGCGGGTGAGGCGGCGGGACTGGACCAGGTGGTGGCCGGGTTGGATGAGGTCCTGGGGGTGACGCGGGATTGTCCGGTGCGCATCGCGTTGGAAAACACCGCCGGCCAAGGCACTTGCCTGGGCAGCCAAATCGAGCACCTGGCGGCTGTGTTCGAGCGGGTCAAGCGGCCGCAACGCCTGGGTGTGTGCCTGGACACCGCCCACTTCTTCGCCGCCGGCTACGACATTCGCACCCCCAAAGGCTGGAATGCCGCCATCCGCCAGGTCGAGGCCCTCATCGGCCTGGAAGAGGTCCTGGCCTTTCACTTGAACGATTCCAAGACCGACCTGGGCTCGCGCGTGGATCGCCACGCGCATATCGGCCAGGGCAAGCTCGGCAAGGAGGCCTTTCGTCCGATTGTCAATGACGCCCGGTTCAAGCAGCGCCCGGGCTGCCTGGAAACCCCCAAGTCCGAGAGCCTCAAGGAAGACGTCGAGAACCTGGCGACCCTGCGTTCATTGTTGAGGTCCTCAAAGGCCCGAGCCGGTTGAGTCTGCCGTTACTGACGAGTCCGTGGGATGCACCACAGACGGACGGCCCCTCACCCCGGCCCTCTCCCCATCGGATGGGGAGAGGGAGAGTCGTTGGTCGCCACGCACTGTCGGGCAACCCGAGGACTGAGTAGTATGCGCCCAGCCTCTGGGGTGCACACCCCATTGCGGGAATTCCGGCGCGGGTTATCCTGACCCGTTCCGTGTAATGGTGGCTAGTAGGTTCAGGCGGCTCCGAGTGGAGCCGCCTCTCTCATGTACCTCAGCGTGGAGCAGTGCCGAAACTTTGGACTATGCAAAGGGTCGGAAAGGGGGTACAGTCAAAATTAAGACAAATCATGAAAGCTCTCTTCTTGACTTCCGTGCCGAAATCAGGTGTTGGTTCTGTCCAAAACCTTGGCCCCGCAAGGACCGGCTTGGGGCGCCGCGAGGGTTTTACCCTCATCGAGCTGCTGGTCGTCATCGCCATCATTGCCATCCTGGCGGCGATGCTCCTGCCGGCCCTCGCCAAGGCCAAGGTCAAGGCGCAAGCGATTGGCTGCGTGAGCAACCTCCGGCAACTCATGACGGCCTGGCAGCTCTACTCCGGTGACAACAACGAGAAAGTTGCCAACAACTACGGCGTGACCGAGACGGAGGCTTCCATCAGCAGCGGCAAGTTCGACAACTGGGTCAACAACGTCATGGACTGGACGGCGAGCAGTTCAGTGGGGGATCGAAGCATTACCAACATGGCCTGGATTGCCAACGGCGTGCTGGGCAAATACACCGCTGCGGCACTGGGTGTGTATAAATGCCCGGCGGATGTTTATTTGAGTCCGGCCCAGAGGGTTGCGGGCTGGTCGCAACGCAACCGCACCCTCTCGATGAACGCGATATTCGGCCTCTTCAGCGACGGCGAGTCCGGCGACAATACCCGCCAGGGCATCCACTGGGGCACCGCGGGGCAATACGTCCAGTTCCTCAAGACGACCACCGTGCCCAAGCCGGCCAATACCTGGCTGTTCCTGGATGAGCACCCGGATTCAGTCAACGACGGCTTCTTCGACGATGACCCGGCCAATACGGCCTGGACGGATATTCCCGCCTCGCTCCACGCTGGCGGGTGCGGGTTCTCGTTTGCCGACGGGCATGCGGAATTGAGAATGTGGCTCAGCAAGACGTCCAGGTTCCCGGTTACGTATAACGAGATCTATCCTCCGACCTTCGATGCTGCCGGGCGGCGGGATTTCGCGTGGTGGCTCCAGCGTTCGGGCTTTGTCAGCATGGCCGGCAAGCCCCTGTATGGGTACTAAGCGCCCGCGCAAAAACAACTTCGGTGCCTTGGGCGCAATTCTAACAAGCTGCCTTTGCTTCGCGTCCGGAGCGTGGAGCGTCGGAGCGTAGAAAGTCAGGCCATCGTAGCACTTGCCACGCTCCACGCTCTCACGCTTCACGCTTCACGCTTCACGCTCCACCCCAACCACTCAGATCTCGGGATTGGTTTTTGCACGAGCCCTAAGGAGGCGCCGCGCAGGGCCGGAACTCTGCGCGCCTCTTTTTGGCTTGGCCTGCGGCCCGGGCTGGCCGAGATTGCCGCCGTGGATTCCGGTTCCGGCTACAGACTCGTTAAGCTGGCCAGCGGCGCGCACAGCGTCCATTCGCTCGCCCATCACGAAACCTTTCATCCGGTGGTCGGTCCGGCAGCGGAGGCCGGGGCGCTCTATGTTCGCCAGCTCGGCCTGCTTGAGCGGCTCCGGCGCCATGAGGGCGAATTCGTCATCTGGGACGTCGGCCTGGGGGCGGCCGCCAACCCGCTCACCGTGTTGCAGGCGGCTCGGGAGGTTCCCGCCTCGATTCGCCTGCTGAGCTTCGACCACACGCTCGAGCCGCTCAAGTTTGCGCTCCAACACACCCAATACTTGAGCTACCTCGTTGGGTTTGAACCGCAGCTCCGGCGCCTGCTCGACGAAGGTCATGTTTCCTTCAGCCACGGCAATCTCGCCGTCAACTGGGAGGCGCACCTGGCAGACTTTCCAGCCTTGCTCACCCGGCCCGCCGCCCTGGCCCTTGCCAAGCCGCACACCATCCTGTTCGATGCCTTTTCCCCGGCCAAGAATCCCGCCATGTGGACTCAGCCGCTCTTTGCCAGCCTCCATCGGTTGCTGGCCCCAGACCGGCCCTGCGCCCTGCCCACCTACTCTCGCAGCACGATGTTGCGCGTGACGCTGCTGCTGGCCGGGTTCTATGTCGGCATTGGCCATGCCACGGGCCAGAAGGAGGAAACGACGGTGGCGGCCAACACCCCGGCCTTGCTGGGCGAGCCGCTGGGCCGGCCCTGGCTCCAGCGCGCCCGCCGCTCGACCAGCGCCGAGCCGATGTGGGAACCGCTCTATAGGCAGGCCCCCCTCTCGCCCAAGACCTGGGAAAGCCTCCAGCGCCATCTGCAGTTCGAGGGGTTGAGCTGATTAATCCAAACGATCACGGGCCGCAAATGGGCCGCAAATGTATGGCTATTTCGGGCCTGCGGCGGTAGGTTTTCCGCGTGAAACTCTCTGTGAAGAGCGATTATGCGGCCCGCGCGGTCCTGGGTCTGGCGCGACATTATGCGGAAGGGACGGCGTTGCGGGCGGAGAACCTGGCCAGCGAGCAGGGGGTGCCTGCCAATTACCTGGTCCAGATTCTCATCGAACTCAAGGCGCAGGGCATCGCGCGCAGCCTGCGCGGCAAGGAGGGCGGCTATCTCCTGGCGCGGCCACCGGCCCAAATCAGTCTGGGGGACATCCTGCGGGCGGTGCATGGCGCCGTGTTCGACACCCCCGCGCTGAGCGACCCGGAATGTCCCCTCGAACTCAGGAACGCCTGGCGCAAGCTCCAGCAGGCCCTCGAAGCGGCTGCCGACGCCATCCATTTCGAGCAGTTGCTCCGGGAAAGCGGCGATAAAAAAGAAATGTACTACATCTGACCGACGCCGTGAGCGCGAAAACAGGCAGAACCGGGCGACGAGGCAGTCCGAGGCGCCGAAAAGAGTTGCAACCCGGTGGCCCCAATGGAATTGGTTATCGGGAGACGATGAGTGCCAAAGAGATTCTCCTCGAGGTGGCGGAGAAATTGCCGCCAGACGCCACGCTTAATGACGCCATCGATGAACTGGAGTTTCGGCAGGCCGTCCAGCAGGGACTCGACGAGTTGGATCGCGGCGAGCGCATTTCCGTTGAAGCGGTCAAACATGGTTTGGAGAGATGGCCGAGCGACTGAAGGCGGCGGTTTGCTAAACCGTTACTTCCCCTTGGCGGATCACCCGGCCTGACGGGGTGTACCCCTGCGGGAAGCTTGCAGAATAAGGGGACTCTGATGGTCCCGCCTCAAGCAAGCGCCCCGGATCGGGGGTGCCGATCGGGGTTCAACAGCGCTGTTTTAGCCCTTCCGGGGTTCAACAAAGGGTCAACGGATTATGGCGCTTTGGGAAACCGCCGCCACTGGCAGGAGACGGCTCCCGCCTGTTCCGGTTGGCTATGAGGGTTTCGTGCCGCTGGGGTTCCTCGGAGCTCGATGACGGGCGCTTTTGGGTTATCTCAGGCCAACATACCGGTCAGATCCCCTGCCCGCTGAGAGAAGGACGATACGGAGGCATCTTTATTGTGGTTGTCGGTCTTCCGGATGCCGCCGTCAAAGAATCCGCGACCGGGTCACCACCGCCCTCATCAACTCCCGCTTCAATTTCACCCTCGGCCACATCACCATCAACCTGGCCCCGGCCGACATGAAAAAGGAGGGGCCGAGCTTCGACTCGCTCATTGGCCTCGCCATGCTGGCCGCCAGCGAGCAGATCGCAGGCGAGCGCCCGGACACATTGATGATGGTGGGCGAGCTGGCCCTGGACGGCGTCGTGCGTCCGGCCAAGGGCGTTCTACCCATTGCCCTGGGGGCACGGCAGGAAAGGAAGAAGGCCGCGCTGGTCTCGCCCGAGAACGGGCCTGAGGCGGCGGTGGTCGAGGTGCGGGTCAGTCGCTCCAGCTCGCCCGAAGGCCGGTCGAGCGGGTTGGCAAAGAGGCTTGCGAAAGTCCCCTGTCAGCACTATCCTAACTGACATAAGTATGAAGGCGCACAAAACAATCACCGGACGGGACCTTAGGCGCGGGGCTCCCGAGGAACAGCTCGGCCCAGGCGAGAGCGTCATTATCGAGAAAAAGAGCGGAAAACTTTTCGTGCTGAAGCGGGTGGATGCAGCACGGAAGAGCATGGTGGCGGCCGTCGATAAGCTGAACAGGGAGGTTCCGATTCCCGGAGGGGACTTGCCAACAGATCTGGCGCGGCTGGTTGCGGAGGAACGCGAGTGATTGTTTACTGCGACACGAGCTTTCTGGTCAGTTGGCTCCACGAGGCCGATTCCAACCACAAGGCCGCAGTGCAACTCGCGGAAAAATGGGATGGTGAGGATTTTGTCCTATGCCAGGTTCACCAGATTGAGCTGCCGGCTTCGGTAAGGGCAGCCGTCCACCGGACGGACTCGCCGCTCGCTCCGCACATTGCCCGCGGTATCATTAACCGGTTTGACCGCGCCTGGAACGGAAGGGACTTCTTAAGGAGGAGCCTACCGCTGGATGATTCGGCAGCCATGGTCCGAGCCCTTGGCGACGCTAACGGCTGGACCAAGCGGCACACCGCCTTTGACCTGTGGCACCTCGCTGCGGCGTGGTGTCTCGGGGCCGGCGTTTTCCTGACGTTCGATGAACGCCAGAAGGAGATCTGTCACCTCCTTTCTCTCAGAACGGGTTAGAGCGTAGGTGATCCTTAAGACCCTGGCCGGGAACACCCAACAGGCGTTGAAGGGCGCCCGTCATGCGTTCTATCGCACAGATGGAGATCGCCGCTGTCTCGGGCGGCGCCGGGATGCCATGCTCCCCGCACAGCGAGTTGGTGCTGGTTTCGCTCACCCTTGAATTCTGGTCCCCCGTGTTTTTAATGTCTGTTCGGCGGCGGTGAATGGCATCGAAGCGCACCCGGTCGAGGTCGAGGTGAACGCCGGGTATGGCGATACCATCATCGTGATTGTTGTCAACAATTCACCTGAACCGCCCAAAGCCCTGATTTTCCTCGCGGTTTCGAGCGTTTTGGCGCTTCACTGGAACCGCAAAAGGCATCGGAAATGAAGACCTGGGAATCAGGAGTCTCGGAAGGGGTCAGCCATAACTCTCCACTTTGCTTCGGGATGGGGTCATGCTCCGACGACTGTCAATGGGAAAAGTCATAGTTTGCCTCCTTTCCGTTGATTTGCGTGCAGACTTCTGATTCTCTTGCGCCATGAGGCCGGTGGATGTCCGCCGAGCCTGACATAGGTCTATGAGCGCTCACGATATCCACGACTTCGTTAAATCGTCCCAGAGATGGATCGAAGAGGAGTACACCCGCATCCAAAAACGCGCAACCGAAGACCCAGGAACTGCGGGCGACCAAGGCGAGGAGAACTGGGCGGAGCTCCTCCGGGGTTGGCTGCCGTCGTATTTTCAAATCGTCACGAAGGGCCGCATCCTGACCGAATCTGGATATGCCAGCCCCCAAGTCGACGTAATAGTTTTAATGCCCTCCTACCCGCAGATCCTCAAGGGCAAGAAGGTGTACATGGCGGGCGGAGTCGCAGCGGCCTTCGAGTGCAAAACCACTTTGAAGGCCGAGCACATCCGCGAGGCGGTGAAGACAGGCGCCGAGCTCCGGAAGAACCTTCGAAAGCGCGAGGGTTCACCCCAGAAGGAGCTGAACTCCATAATCATCTACGGCTTGCTCGCTCACTCGCACTCCTGGAAGGGGCAACAATCCACGCCGCTCGAAAACATCGAGGGGGCGCTCTGGGGAGCTGATTTGGAATTCGTCCACCACCCTGTGGAATGCCTCGATCTGCTTTGCGTTGCGGACCTCGCCACGTGGACCGCTTCCAAGATCAATTACATGAACCCGAGGCACTTTCAGTCCGAGGAAATGGCGAAAATGTACTCGGGCTACGCCCAGACAGGTTATATGCGCCATGCGATTGGGCAGGAAAGGCAAGAGTCATACTTTTCGCCGCTCGGGGTGTTGTTCGCCTGCCTCTTTTCGAGACTCGCCTGGAGTTTCCCTGATATGCGATACCTCGACCAATACTTCAGAGGGGTCAACATGTATGGAGCTGGGCAAGGTCACTCTCGCCGCTGGGACGTCTCGGTCTACTCCGACAAAGTTGAGGAACGGCTTCTGACCGAGAAGTTGGCTAATCCCGGCCTCTTCGACGAGTGGGCGGTCGTTTCAATTTGACCGGGTGGCGCCAAACACGGCGACCGCCTCAGCCGCCGGAAAGGGGTCAGCCATAACTTTCCACTTTGCTTCGGAATGGGGTCATGCTCCGACGGCTGTCAATGGGAAAAGTTATGGCTGACCCCTTTCAGCAGGGGTCAGCCATCGCAAAAGGGGTTCGACCATAGTTTGGTTCATTTTGCTCCTCACCTCGGCGGTCAGCGCATCCATAAGCGGGCCAGTTCCGCACATTCGAATGTCCAGCGTCCCTGCCAACGTAAGGCGTCAGACGATAGCTTTTCACTTCGAGGCGGACCGCAAAGGGGCCTTCAGCGGTCTAGCGGGGCAGCATGAGGCCGTTCAGAAACTGCGCGCACGCGAACCAGTGCGCCGCTTCCACACTCACTCTCCTTTCCGATGGTTGGAAAGGGCGCGAAGCGTGAATGCCAAGCGCAACGGCAGCCACAGCGGGGAGTCCACAGGGGCGACAGCCCCTCTGGTCGCCGCTATTTCCCGCCGGCGTGCAAATCCCACGGCTGAACAGGTCGCTTGTCGCCTGCCGTCCGCAACGCCACGCCGGGCACTGCAAGCCAGATGGCGTATGCAAGCTGGGCGGGCCACTGCTGCTTGCGCCCGTCGCCAAAATACAAGGTACTGCGGCCAGGTCGTTTGGTGCGAGTTTTCACAATCACGTCAGGACGATCTTGTCCCCTTGCTTGAGGGTGACGATGGCCTTTTTCCAGTCGGGGGCCTTGCCGGCCTGCTTGGTGCGTTGACGGCGAAACTTGCCGCGCACATTCATGGTGTTGACCCTCAGGACCTTGACTTTGAAGAGTTCCTGGACCGCGTGGCGGATTTGGAACTTGTTGGCCCGGGGGTCAGTCATCACGGTGTACTGATTGAAGGCAGCGCCCTGGCGGGTGCCTTTTTCGGTCAGGCGGACGGTCTTGACGATTTCGAAAGAGTTCATGTCATTCCTTGTTCAAGCGGGCCTGGACTTGCTCGAAGGCGCTGCGGGTGAACACCAATTTGTCGGGGCGCAACACATCGTAGGTGTTGAGCGAGTCGCTGGTGGCCAGGGCGACGTTGGGGACATTGCGCGAGGCCAGCGCGAGGTTGCTGTCGGGGGCCTGGGAAACGATAAGGGCAGTGCCCTGCAGGTCGAGGGCGGAGAGCACGGTGACAAATTCCCTGGTCTTGGCGGAGGGCAGCTTGAGGTCGTCCAGGAGCAGGATGTCCCCGGCGCGGAGGCGTTCGGAGAGGGCCTTGCGCAAGGCGAGCTGCCGGGTCTGGCGGGAGACTTTCTTGCCGAAGTCGCGGGGTTTTGGGCCAAAAACGACTCCGCCCCCGCGCCAGAGCGGGGAGGCGAAGGAGCCGGCGCGGGCGCGGCCGGTGCCTTTTTGGCGCCACGGTTTCTTGTTTGTGCCGGCAACTTCGCCCACGGTCTTGGTGCAGGCGGTGCCCATGCGCTGGGCGGCCTGGTAGGCAACGACAACGTCGTGAACGGCCTGGGTGCCTCTGCCCTCTTCAATCAAGGGCAAGGTGACTTCCAGTTCGCCCTGGTTGTTTCCTTTGATGTCTTTAATCGGGAGCTTCATAGAATCAACCGCCGATGAGGCGGACCCTCAAATTATTTCTTCCTGGCCTCGGCCCTTTTCACGTTTTCCGGACGCTCGGCATGGCGTCTCCAGCCCTTGGGTCGTTTCTTGGATTCGCGGATGACCACATAATCGCCATTGGAGCCCGGAATGGCCCCTCTAATCAGGAGGAGATTGTCGGCCTCGAGGACCTGGACGACCTGGAGGTTTTGGGTGGTGCGGCGAACCTGGCCCATGTGGCCGGGCATTTTCATGCCGCGCATGACCGTGCCGGGGAAGAGGCGTTGGCCGATGGCGCCGGCGCGGCGGTGCCAGCCTTTGGCGCCGTGGGTCGAATCGCCGCCTCGAAACCCGTGCCGGCCGACCACGCCTTCAAAACCGCGCCCCTTGGTTATGCCGATGGCGTCCACAAAGTCCCCGGGAGCAAAGAGGGTGGCGCCAACGACCTCGCCGGCTTTGACTTCCTTGGAGAAATTGCGGAATTCCCTGATGCGCTTGACCCCGGTCCCGTTGAGGTTGAATTTCTTGACGTGGCCGAGCAGCGGCTTGGTGAGGCGCTGCTCCTTTTGCTCGCCAAAGCCGAGCTGGACGGCGTTGTAGCCGTCGGTTTGCTGCGTCTTGCACTGGAGGACATGGTTGGGGCCGGCAAGGACAACAGTGACCGGGGTGCTGACGCCTTTGGCATCATAAACGCGGGTCTGGCCCAACTTCTTTCCTAAAAGTCCGACTGGCATAAATCGCTGGGAGTTAAATTTTGATCGTAATATCCACGCCGGCGGGCAGGTTGAGTTTCTTGAGTTCATCGACCGTTTTCGCCGTCGGTTCGATGATATCGATGAGGCGCTTGTGGGTGCGTTGCTCGAAGGTCTCCTGGGATTTCTTATCGGCGTGGGGGGAGCGCAGAACGGTAAATCGCTCGATGCGGGTTGGGAGCGGGATGGGCCCCGCCACACGCGCCCCGGTGCGCTTAACCGTGTCCGCGATCTCGCGGGCGGATTGGTCAATGACCCGGTGGTCAAAGGCCTTCAGTCGGATACGAATGCGTTGTCCAGCCATACAAAGAACAATTGTCTATAAATGGTTCCGGTTAACTCTCGCGCTTCCCAGTCAGGGGAAACGGAGCCGGGAATATACCAAAACGCCCCGGCGGTGCAACAGCTTTTTAAAGAATTCTCAGGCGCGGGGGGCGGGTTTGCCTTTGGCGGCATCGAGGATGGCGGCGACGATTCCGGCGGGGACGGGCTCGAAGCGGAACGGTTCCATGGAATAGGAGGCGCGGCCCTTGGAGAGCGAGCGAATGGCGGTGGCGTAACCGAACATTTCGGCCAGAGACACTTCGGCGCTGACAATGGTCAGGCCTTCCTTGGCTTCGATATGGACGATCTTGCCGCGCCGCCGGTTGAGGTCGCCCAGCAAATCGCCCTGGTATTCGTCCGGCGTAGTCAGCTCGACCTTCATGATCGGCTCCAGCAGGATGGGGTTGGCCTTTTTGGCGGCGTCTTTCAAGGCGAAGATGCCGGCCATCTTGAAGGCCAGTTCGCTGGAGTCCACTTCGTGGAAGGTGCCGTCGACGATGGCGACTTTGAGGTCCACCATCGGATAGTTGGCCAGCACGCCGCCGGCGACGGCCTCTTTGATACCATCGATGACGGCGGGAATGTATTCTTTGGGGATGGCGCCGCCGACAATTTTGTTTTCGATTTCGACGCCTTTGCCGCGCGCGTTGGGCGCCAGGGTGACCAGGGCATGGCCGTATTGGCCGCGTCCGCCGGATTGGCGGATGAACTTGCCTTCGCCTTCAGCGGCCCGGGTCACCGTTTCGCGGTAAGCGATTTGAGGAGCGCCGGCGTTGGCGGCGACTTTGAACTCGCGGAACAGGCGGTCGCGGATGATTTCAAGGTGCAGTTCGCCCATGCCGGCAATGATAAGCTGGCCGGTTTCCTCGTTGGTGAAGCACCAGAAAGTCGGGTCTTCTTCGGCCAAACGCTGCAGGCCCTGGCTCATCTTCTCGCGGTCGGCCTTGGTCTTGGGCTCGACGGCCATGGAAATGACCGGCTCGGGGAAGGTCGGCGGCTCGAGCATGACCTCGAGGTCTTGGTCGCACAGGGTGTCGCCGGTCTTGATGTTCTTGAGGCCGACCAGGGCAGCGATGTCGCCCGAATACGTGTTGTCGACGTCGATGCGTTTGTCGGCCTGGACCATCATGACCCGGTTGACGCGGTCGCGTTTGCGGGTGCGGGGGTTGTAGATAATGTCGCCCTTCTTGAGCTGGCCGCTGTACACCCGGAAGAAGACCAGCTTGCCCACGTAGGGATCGGTCCAGAGCTTGAAGGCCAGGCAACAGAACTTGCCGTGGTCGTCGGCCCGGATTTGGACGGATTGGCCGGACTCCGGGACGATGCCCACCGGGGCGGGCACGTCCAGGGGCGAGGGCAGGTAATCGATGACGGCATCAACCAGGGGTTGGACGCCGCGTTTCTTGAAGGCCGACCCGCAGAGCACGGGGACCATTTGGAGCTTGCAGGTGAGGCGCCGGATAGCCGGTTTCAACAACTCAGGGGTCACCGGTTTGTTCTCGATGACCAATTCGGCGATGGCATCGTCCTTGTTGGCAACGGCATTGATCAGCTCGGCCAGGGCGGCGGCGGCGGAGTCTTTGAGCTCGGCAGGGACCTCGGTCACCTCGTATTTCAGGCCGAAATCGTCGTTCGGGTCATAGATGATCGCCTTCTGGTTTACGACATCGATAATGCCCCGGAAATTGTCCTCTGTGCCGACGGGCAGGAACACGGGCCAGGCGTAGGCGCCCAGCTTTCGGCGCATGTCGTTGAGGGCATTTTCAAAGTTGGCGCCGGTGCGGTCCATCTTGTTGACGAAGGCAATACGGGGGACTTTGTATTTGGTGGCCTGGCGCCAGACGGTTTCGGATTGGGGCTGGACGCCGGCCACGCCGCAGAAGACGGCCACGGCGCCGTCGAGCACGCGCATCGAGCGTTCGACCTCAGCCGTGAAGTCCACGTGGCCCGGCGTATCGATGATGTTGACGCGGTGGGGCACCCCGACGAACAACTTGCAGGTGCCGTCTTGCTTTTGGGTCCAGTAGCAGGTCGTGGCGGCGGAAGTAATCGTAATTCCCCGCTCGCGCTCCTGCTCCATCCAGTCGGTGACGGTGTTGCCGTCATCCACATCGCCCATTTTGTGGATGAGGCCGGTGTAAAACAAGATGCGCTCGGTCGTAGTGGTCTTGCCGGCATCGATGTGCGCGGCGATGCCGATGTTGCGCGTGCGCTCCATGGGATAGGGCCGGTGCGGGGAGTCAGGCCCCCGGGGCGCCGCCGTCTTGGTTTTCTCTAATACTGCTTCCATTTAATGTTTCTCCGTCTAAATCGATGAACCCGAGCCTCGTTGGGAATGAAAACGCCCCGAAAAAACCGCCAGGCGGCCGGGGCGAAATTCAGGACCGAATATTACCAGCGGAAATGTGCGAAGGCCTTGTTGGCCTGGGCCATCTTGTGCACTTCATCGCGCTTGCGGATGGCGTTGCCCTGGCCTTGGTAGGCCTCGAGAATCTCCCCGGCCAAGGCGTCCTGCATGGGCACTCCCTTGCGCGCGTCGGCGAAATCGACCAGCCAGCGCAGCGCCAGGGAAAACTGGCGGTCGGCCGGGACCTCCAGCGGCACCTGGTAGGTGGCGCCGCCTACGCGCCGGGCCTTGACTTCCAACCGCGGTTTGGCGTTATCCACGGCGCGCTGAAGGACCTCGAGCGGGTTTGCCGCCGGGTTCTTGGCGATAATCTGATCGAAGGCGCCATAGACGATGCCTTGAGCAACACTCTTCTTGCCCCGCTGCATGACCGTGTTCACCAGGCGCGAAACCAGGGTGCTGTTGAATTTCGCGTCTTTTATGACCGGCCGGCGAACCGCTTGACGACGTCGAGACATGGATGGGTTAAGAGTTAAAAGGTTAAAGCAGCGAAACTCAGGCGGCAGGCGCAGGGGCTGGGGGGGCGGCAGCGGCAGCCGCGGGCTTGGCGCCTTCCTTCGGGCGTTTGACGCCGTACTTCGAGCGGCTGACACGGCGTTTTTCGACGCCGGCCGCGTCCAGGGTGCCGCGCACAATGTGGTAGCGGACGCCCGGCAAATCTTTCACCCGCCCGCCGCGCACCAGGACAATCGAGTGTTCCTGAAGATTGTGGCCTTCATCGGGGATGTAGGCGATGACTTCATGGCCGTTGGTGAGCCGGACCTTGGCGACCTTGCGCATGGCCGAGTTTGGCTTCTTGGGCGTGCGCGTCATCACCTGGATGCACACGCCCCGTCGAAAGGGCGAGTTTTCCAAAGCCGGCGACTTGGATTTGTGCCTGAGCTTGTTGCGGCCCTTACGGACTAATTGATTGATTGTCGGCATTTCGCGTAAAAAAATCGTGCCCACGCGCCTCCAAAGGCGCATGAAGCGCGGAATATACCAAATGGGATTAACGTTGCAACAACTATTTCGCCCTCAAGCGCAATCCGAAACAAAACCCCCCGCTTGGCAAGCCGGGGATGAGCATTTCACTTTTTTGGGTGGCCGCTCCTAATCGTAATCTCAATCCTGCTCCTAATGGCGTGATCGACGGGCTTGACGACCGCATCGGGAAGGCCCATTTTGGAGAGCAAGCATTGCGGGATCAGACATTCGGCATGAAAGGACAATACTGTGTTTGAGTTTCTCAAGCGCCTCTGGCCTGAACGCGGAACCGCGGCCCCAGTCGATCCTGCCCCGGCTGCCCAATCGCCCGGAAGGCCCGGCGAAGTCCGGTTTTAGGTACCAAGGCGTCATCCGCATCGACTTTTTGGGAAAGCAGCAACCCGTCTGCTTTGAGACCTGGAACGGTCGAAAACCGATCTACATCTTCGACGAAGACGAGCAGTGCCATGGCATGGGATTCACCAACCTGCCCCTTGCGCGCTCGGGCGGCCCACCTGCCCGTTCCGCCGCCCGAAAAAAGAAACAACGACGCCGCATGGCCGACCAGTCCCGCAGGCGCAACCGGTGAAAACCAGCTCGTAATAATGGTGTTGATTTCGCCTGGTCACCCCGCACTCACCGAGCCTTGCCTCAGCCTGTGCTTGACGCGCTCCTTCAATTGGCGCGGCGCCAGCACCTTGACGTTCGCCATCCAGGAGAGAATCCACCGCGTCAACTCCTTGCGCCCGGAAGGTTCCAGTAGGATTTCCAAGCGTCCGTCCCGCCGCTCGCGCAGTTGCGGGCAGCCTTCAGAGGACTGACCCCGACCCGCCCAACCAGAGCGAGCAGTTCTATCGGGTCGTGAGGAAGTAGTTTGCTGCGTGACCGTATCGGCGCCTGACCAGCCTCAGGGGAGTTTTCTCCAGAAAGAGTGAGCCGCTTTGGCCACAGATGACGTTTGGAGAAGTAGAAGACGTCGGACTCGCATGGACCCAGGAAAACAGAGAATCGAAGCAATCTCCGGCGCGACGATCGAACTGGCCACTCCGGAGCAACGGAAGGTTTACCCGGCCCGGGTGTGCGGCGACGACCAAGCGTTGGCCTCCGAGGTCGAGGCGCTCATTCAAGCCTATGACAAGGCGGGCGGTTTTCTCACTGCCCATTCGGAGCATCAGGAGGCGCCTTTCCAGCCCGAAGCCACCGCGGCAACAGTGCTTCTCCCGGTCACCGAGAAACCCGGCGACCGGATTGTATTGCGCCGCGAGCGATCTCTCGACCGGCCAGCGGCTAGACTTGTTCATCACGGTCTGCCACGCCATCCAGCGCGCCCACCAAAAGGGGATCATCCACCGCGACATCAAGCCGTCGAACATCGATGACCCGACAACGGTTTTCCGTCGAATCCGAAGGCCACTGTCGTATTGTGGCGGGAGGCCAGTATCGCTCGGAAATCAAATCTATGCTCAAGCGATTTTTTGTTAACAATTTTAGGAGCCTGCTGAACGTCGAGTTCAGGCCTGCCGGCATCAATCTGCTGGTTGGGCCCAACAACGCAGGCAAGACCAACCTCTGCTCCGCTCTGCGTTTTGTCGGAGGCACCAGCGAACAGGCCCTCGATGCAGCCATGTTTGGGGCCATAGGAGAGCGGTGGAACATTACCAGTTTCCACGTGCCGCAAGCGAAGGAGACGGAATTCGAGGTCGAGAACCTGAGATAGATGTCAGTGGCGGCGGCAGTAGTCCAGGAAGGCCTGGAGTTGGCTGCGGTGGCTCTGCCAGAACTGGACCAGGCGCGAGAGCACTTTGAGCGTTTCGGGCCTGAGGTGGTGCTCGATGGCCTCGACTTCTTCTTCCACAGTCTCCGGGCTCAAGCCCAGCAGCTCGAGGAGGGCGGTGAGCGTCCGGTCGCGCGCCTTGACATGTTCGGCCACCGCGCGGCCCTCGGGGGTGAGGGTGAGTCCGCGGTACTTCTCGTAATTCACGAAGCCGCGCCCGGCCAGCCGGCGGACCATGTTGGAAACGGCCGGGCGGCTCCGGCCCAGAGACTGGGCGATGTCCGCCACGCGGGCGTAGCCTTTGAGGGCCACCAATTGCTGAATCCTTTCCAGGTGGTCCTCCATGGATACGGAGCGGCCCTGGGAGGCCGCGTGGTCTGGACGCTTGGTTTTCATTTCGTTGCTCCGGCCCTGATGCGCCAACGGTGGTACTGACGCACGACCGTCACACGCGATCGGGACGTGCGATTGTGCCAATTGCGCGCGCGTGCTGGCAAGTGTTTTTCGACTCCACGGTCCACAGTCCACAGTCCACAGTCCAGGGTCCGCAGTCTGGCCAGTGTCTGGCGGTTTACTGAGGCGTCCGTGGGATGCGCTGCCGACGGACGGCCCCTCACCCCGGCCCTCTCCCCATCGGATGGGGAGAGGGAGAGTGGCCGGTCGCCACACGCTGTAGGGCAACTCGAGGACTGAGTAGTATGCAGCGACGCTCCAAGGGAACGACCGCACGGGCGGAGGTGCGGGGTGATTTAGCCCTAAAACATTCTATTTGACATGATATATATTCTGTGGAAGGAATATTGCAAGATCGAAAAAACAGCCGCATGCCCAGGACCAGCCTCATGAATGCGCCGTCGGACAGGCCCCAGGCCGCGACTGGCGGCGGGGCGCCCGCAACCGTCGCCGATGGAGGCGCTGGGCCGGCCCGCTGCCCGTCGCTCTCGGACGTGCATAGCACGGTGGAGGTGCCGCGCCAGGGGGCCGGCTTCTTGCGTCAGTGGGGGGCGTTTGCCGGGCCGGCGGTCCTGGTGAGCGTCGGCTACATGGACCCGGGCAACTGGGGCACGGACCTGGCAGGAGGGGCGCAGTTCAAGTACGGCTTGATTTGGGTGGTCGCCGTGGCCAGTTTCATGGCGGTCATCCTGCAGGTGATTGCCGCCCGCCTGGGCGTGGCCACCGGCAAAGATTTGGCCCAGTGCTGCCGTGATTGGTATCCCCAGTGGACCCGCTTGCCGAACTGGATTTCGATGGAAATCGCGATCGGGGCGACGGACCTGGCGGAATCCCTGGGCAGCGCGGTGGCGCTGAACCTGCTGTTCCACATCCCGATGTCCTGGGCGATAGTGATTACCGCCTTTGACGTGCTGCTGCTGCTGGCGTTGCAAGGCCTGGGCATGAGGATGATCGAGGCGGTGGTGGGCGTCTTTGTCGGCACCATCGCGGTCTGCTATGGCATCGAGATTTTTGTCCTGCCCCAGACGCAGCCCAACCTGGTGGAGATTGCCGGGGCCCTGGCGCAGCCGGGCTTCCGCCAGGCCGGGATGATCGTCGTGGCCATCGGCATGATCGGCGCCACCGTCATGCCGCACAACCTCTATCTCCACTCCGCCCTGGTGCAAACCCGCAAGATCCGCCGCGATGAGCACGGAATCCGCAACGCCATCCTCTACAACACTATCGATTCGGCGGTGGCGCTGACCATTGCGTTCCTGGTGAATGCGGCCATCCTGGTGCTCGCGGCCATGGTGTTCTATGGCAAGGAGAGCGTTACGGTGGCCGGCGGCCATGTGGTCACCTTCAGCCCGGACAGCGACTGGATTCGCGTCGCGCACCTGACGCTGGCGCCGTTGCTGGGGACCGCCGCCGGCAGCACGCTCTTTGCGGTCGCCCTCCTGGCCAGCGGCCAGAGCAGCACCATCACCGGCACCCTCGCCGGCCAGGTCGTGCTGGAAGGCTTCATGAATTGGCGGCTGCGGCCCTGGATTCGGCGAATGATTTCCCGGATGCTGGCCATCGTGCCGGCGGTCTGGATAATCAGCATCCGCGGCAACGGCAACGTGACCGATCTGGTCAATCTAAGCCAGGTGCTGCTGTGTCTGGAGTTGCCGTTTGCGATGATTCCGTTGCTGCACTTTACCTCTTCCCGCAAACGAATGGGCCGGTGGGCCAACGGCTGGATCCTGCTGGTTTTGGGCTGGGGCAGCGTGGTCTTGATTACCGTGATGGACTTGTATAGCCTCCCTGAATCGCTCTCGACCGCCTGGCGGGTTATCGGCGGCAAATAGAAGGATTTCTTGCCCGATAAAAGGCAGAAGAGGCCGAGTATATGTACAAAACAATTCTCGTCACTTTGGAAGGCACTCCCACTGACCGGGCGATTATCGAGCATATCAAGCCGGTGGCAAAGCTGATGGGCAGCCGGGTGGTCTTGTTCCATGTGGCCGCCGGGGCCCCGGCCCGGTTTCACGGGCAGGAAGCCGCCGGCGAGGAGGTTGAAAGGAGCCGGGCCTGCCTCCGGCAGGTCCGGGAGGAACTGAAGCAGGCGGGCATCCAGGCTGAGGCCGTACTGGCCTACGGTGAACCGGCCAAGGAAATCGTCAAGTGGATTGAGCGGGAAGGTTGCGACCTGGTAGCGATGAGCACGCACGGCCACCAGTTCGTGGCCGACCTGGTCCTCGGCACAACCGCCTTCAAGGTCCAGCATAGCATCAGCGTGCCTGTGCTGATGCTCAGGGCCAAATAAGGAAGACGCCGGCCCGACCAGCCGAGGATGCGCGTGAAGGAGAGGAGCAAATCAGGACAGATTTTTCTGCTCTTCATCCTGGTGATGCTGAAGGCAGGGGCCGCGGAATCTTCAGGCCAGGGCGCCGGCGGCGCTCAGGAGGCGCCGGAGGCCCGGAGTTCCGTCTCGACCAACCAGGCCGGCGCCGTCTTGCCCCAAGAGCAACTCTGGAATTGGCACGTCCAGAACACCGGCATTCTTCAGGGCGACCCCGGTTTTCCCGCCAAGTACTCCGGCCCAAACAGCCTGCGGCCGGGGGGCGAGATGAGGGAAACAGTCTCGCTGGACCTGTACGCGGGGGTGCGGTTGTGGCGCGGCGCTGACGTTCACGTGGATGGCCTGATGTGGCAAGGATTTGGGTTGAGCAAAACCCTCGGCGTGGAGGGCTTTCCCGATGGCGAGGCCTTTCGTCTCGGCACCAAGGTGCCCAACGTCACTTTCGCCCGGCTGTTCGTCCGCCAGACCTTCGGGTTGGGCGGGGAGCCCGAGGCGGTCCAGGACGATGCGCTGGACTTGGCGGGCAAGGTGGATGCCGAGCGCCTCACACTGACCCTGGGCAAGCTGAGCGCCAAGGACATCTTCGACAACAACGCTTACGCGAACGACCCGCGCACGCAGTTCATGAACTGGGCCCTGATGGCGAATGAGGCCTGGGATTTTCCGGCCGACAGCCTGGGCTACATCACCGGGTTTGCCGCCGAGTTGGAGCTGCCGCCCTGGGCGGCGCGTTGCGGCTTGTTCCAAATGCCCCGCAGTGCCAACGGCATGGCCCAGGACTCGCATTACCTGGAGGCCTGGGGAATGGTCACCGAAGTGGAGCGGCGCTTCGTCCTGAACAACCATCCTGGGGCCGTCCGATGGCTGGCCTTCCTGAACCGCGCGCACATGGGCAGTTACGAGGAGGCCCTCGAGCGCCCCGTCCGTCCGGCGGACATCGTCGCTACCCGCGCTTACCGCTGCAAGTACGGCTTCGGTTTGAACCTCGAGCAGGAGGTGGTCAGGAATGTCGGCGCCTTCGCCCGTCTGGGATGGAGCGACGGGCACTCGGAAGCCTGGGCCTTCAGCGACGTGGACCGCACCGCAACCACGGGACTGAGCGTCAAAGGCCAATTCTGGGCCCGGCCCAACGATACCTTGGGCGTGGCCGGCGTCTTCAACGGTCTTTCAAGCGTGCATCAGGAATTCTTTGAAGCTGGCGGCACGGGCATCCTCGCCGGCGACGGGCGCCTGAATTACGGTTGGGAGAAAATCCTCGAGACCTATTATGACGTCCAGGTCTGGAAGAGCGTTCATGCCACGCTCGATTACCAGTTCGTCACCGACCCCGCGTTCAACCGCGACCGCGGGCCGGTCTCCATTTTCGGGGCCAGGGTGCATTGGGAGTTTTGAGACCGCTCAGGTTCATAAGCTGCCAATTTCCTTCCACAACGGCTCAAGGTCCTGGTCCTTCAGCGCCATCGGCTTGAGCTGCTGTGCGTCGCCGATCTCGAACGCTGCCCGGAGCCAGTGCTTTGTCTGCTCCAACCGGCCCAACCGGCACTCGTAACAGGCGAGGTTGTAGAGCATGATGGCGTCTTCAGGAAACTTATGCGCCACGCGCAGCAGATTGTCGCGGGCCTCGGCTGTGCGCTCCAATTCGTGAAGACAGAAGGACCGGTGGACCCAGCCCAATGGGTGGTCCGGCGCCGCCTGGACCAGCGCCGAGGCGATTTCGAGGGCGGCGTCCCACTTTTTTGCCTTCGCGCAGATTTCCCAGCGCAGCTCCAGGACGGCAGGATGCGCTCGGTGTTGGGGCGTGATCTGGTCCAGTTCCTCATCGGCCTCGATGGGGTTGCCCAGTTCAAGCCAGCCCTGCGCGGCCTGCAGATGGAGGCTTTCTGGTGGTTCAAGCGGCTGCATCATAAACTACTCGGTCCTCGGATTGTCCTACAGTGTGTGGCGGCCAACCACTTTCCCTCTCCCCATCCGATGGGGAGAGGGCCGGGGTGAGGGGCCCTCCGTCTGTAGTGCATCCCACGGACTCCTCATTATCCTGCTGCCCCTGCGGGGCGGCGCTTTGCAGGCTTGGGAGCGTTCTTTGTTTTTGGTTTGAGGGCTTTCGCGGCGGCCTCGGCCCGCTTGCGGGCCAGCTTGGCGGCCTTCTTTGCCTGTCTGAAGGCTTTTCGCGCTTGTTTGAACTGAGCTTTCGCCAGGCGCGTTCGCTTCCGGGCGGCCTGGGCCCGCTTTTCGGCCTTTGCGGCTTTAGCCTCGAGCGTTCGCGCTTGGACGCCGGCCTGGCTGTTTGCATTATTGACGTTTTTCATAGCTCTACCCCTGAATGGCTTGACCGGGTGGGGGCAAAACGGATGCGCCGCACCCTGTTTTCGGTGATCGGATGAAGACTGGAACAAGCCGATTGCCGGAGGCAAGCGTTGAATTGTTACATTTCGCCGGCGTCAGAATTTGACCGTCAAGTCAAGCTGCAAGAGATGGTACTGCTGGATCGGGTTCATCTGGGGGATATCCTGGTTGCTGCCGCCGGTGCCCAGCTTGTCATTGATGCGGCTGGCGTAACCGTAGCGAAAGGTGGTGATGACGTTGTCGGTCACACCATAAGCCAGCGCGCTGTAAACGCCCTCCATGTTCCCACGGCCTTCGAAGAAGTCAGAGTCCAGGAGGTTCGCGTCGAGCGCGTATTGCTCGATATGCTGCCAATAGAGGCGGGCCTCCCAGCCGTGTTTCTTGCAGGTCAGACCATAGACCAGGCCCAGGCTGTTGAGGTTGCCGATGGCGAAACCGACTTGATAGGCCTTGGTATCCGCCGTCTGCGGGGATGGAATCGGGGCGATTCCTCCTCCGCCCACAGGTTGGAAGGCCGAGCGGGCGGCGACGTAGGCGGCTTGGGCGCGCTCTCCGCCCTCGAGGTTCTGAGCATAGTCGCCGAACAAACGGAGGTTGAGTTTGTCGAGCCTGAGGTTTAACTCCCAGGGAATCTCGAGAACCAGGAGGTCATTGATTCCCGTCTGGTTGGCGGTGAATCCGTCATAATGGCCTTGGGGATAGCCGCTCCAGCCTTGGGTGTTTCCGGTGAGGCTGTTCGTTGAGCCTTGTCCGACGAAGGTGCCGGTGAAGTCCGGGGTGAGGGTGGAGCCTGGGGTGTTGCCGTTCACGCCTTGCCCGGCGTAGTTATATAATACGGGCGCTATCTTCAGTGAGAGCCTGTCCGTGAGGTGGTAGTCGACACCCGCCTGCCAAGCCAGGAGGAAAGCCGGGGAGCCATTCTCGAACCCGAGGTTGAAGAGGCCCGGCGCGGCATGTGTCGGGTTGGCGTCCTCGTACAAGAACTGTCCGAAGGTGGCGAAGAAATCGGCCCGTCCGACGGTGTACTTGAAGCGTTCGGCAGCGCCTTCGGGGGCGATGTCGCTGTCCCAAACCATGGCTGTGGTGTAGAGCGGGTTGTGCATTTTGCCCACGGTCAGATCGAGCCAACCCGACGGATGCCAGCCGATATAGATTTGGCCGACGTTGAGGCCGTCGGTGGATTTGCCGAAAGGGCCCTGGAAGGGGACTCCACTGGAGGAGGTGCCGAAGGTGACCCATGGGGAACGGGGGTTCGGGGCGGTGTCGAGCCTGAATCCGTAATAAAAGTCGTCGTAGATATCGCCGCGCAAACCGACCCGCAGAGCCGCGCGCTCGCGATTCAACTCGATGCGCGAGTCATCCGGGGCGCTGACCTGGCGGTTTTCATAGCGAAGCCGCACGTCGCCATAGAGTTCGACACTCTTGAGGGCCTTGTTGAGCCTCCACTTTGAATCCGAGGAGATGGCGGCGGAATTGGTGCGGAGGGCATCGGCCTCGAGCCGGACCTTGCGCGCCTCTTCCTGCGTGAGCATCCCCTTCTCGATCATCAGGTCCAGCAGCGGGTCGCGCGAGTCCTGGGAAAAGCCGTTGAAGACGTTGACCGCCAGCACACAGCAGACCAGGCCCGCCGACCATGTCCGCGCCCGATGATTTCCGGCTAAGCTCTGGGGAGCCTTCGCCCAGGGGGCCTTCAGTATGAGGTTTCGCATCGGCACGAACTTAGGAACGCAGCGTGACAAACCGGTGTCGGAAAGGTGACATCTAGGTTACGAGGACCACCCGGCTCCGGCAGTAATGTCCGTTTGGTGGCCTCTGCTCTTTTTAAAAGGTGAGCCTCCTCACGCCGGCTCCTGCATTCCGGGGCGAATCTTGAATCAGCCGTGATGCGGTTGCCGTTGGCGCGATTTGCTTCCGTAATAAGTGGAAAGTATAATGGAGGAAAGATCTTTTGATGGAAAAGATGAGCGAACCGCACCGTTCAGCACCACCTCGTTCTCGCGCGGTTGCCGCGTTGCCCTCTGGCTGGAGCCGATCAACACATTGACCAGTGGCGCTCGCGCGACCCGATCCGGATGGCTGACGACAACCGCCGGGTGCGGCCCCGCGGCGGCAAAGTCGCAGGTCCAGATGTCCCACTGTTTCATTCGGCCTCGACTTTTAAGGTGGAAGCCCGGGCCGTGCGGCGCTCGGCTCCATTGTCGGTCTTGGTGTAAAGGTGGCGCAGCGAGCCCGGCGGAAACGCCGCCGCCGCGAGTGACTTTTCCTCGGCATCAAGGATTCGCAAGCCGGCCCGGACCACTTCGCTGGAGTTATTGTAGCGCCCGCTCGAAACCAGGCGCGCGATCAATTCTTCGAAATGCTTCGTCAACGCTACATTCATGATCGAATTATCGGATTAGATGCTATCTATTGTCAACTCTGGGATGTCGGCACGCGGCAGGAATTGCCGACGCTTGCCGGCGCCGGCTCATTTCTCCAAACGGCGGCCTGGGGTGCGGATGGCGGCGCGATCCTCGCCGGAGCACCTTGGCAAATGTGGCGTGCGCCCTCCTGGGATGAAATCGCTGCGGCGGAGGCGAAGGAGAAAACGGAGGCTCATTAGGCTGTACGGTTATGTCCAGCGGCCATTCCAAGCTAAGCAAAGCGCACATTCGACTCACCGCGGCGCCTTTCTCGAATACGCATTGGACCGTCGTGCTCTCGGCGAGGGCTGGACAGGACGCGCCATCGCGCGAGGCGCTGGAGAATCTGTGCCGCAGGTATTGGGCGCCGCTGTACGCCTTCATTCGCCGTCAAGGTGAAAGCCCGCACGATGCCCGGGACCTGACGCAGGCCTTCTTCGCCCGGCTGTTGGAGAAGGATTATCTTCAGGCGGTGGTCCGGGAGAAAGGCCGCTTCCGGTCCTTCCTGCTGGCCTCGCTGAAGCATTTTCTCTCCAACGAGCGCGACCGGACCCGCGCGCAAGAGCGGGGCGGCGCCCAGGTTCCCATCCCGCTGGACTTCCAGACCGCCGAAACCCATTACCAAATCGAGCCCGTCGAACACCTGAGCCCGGAAAGGATATTCGAACGCCGCATCAGAGCAGGGTTACCCTGCCATGCTCGCCGTCCACGCGGACGCGTTGGCCGTTTTGCAGGCGGGTCAAGGACTCTTTGACTGACATCACCGCCGGAAGGCGCATCTCCCGCGCCGTCACCGCCCCGTGCGAGAGCGGACCGCCGCTTTCGGTGACCACCGCCACGGCGCTGTAAAAGAGCGGCGTCCATGTGGGGTTTGTGGTGCGGGCGACCAGGACCGCGCCTTTGGGGAATTTCGCAAAGTCTTCCGGACCCAGGACGAGGAAGACCGGACCCTCGGCGACCCCGGGGCTGCCCGCCAGGCCGGACAGAGAACCCCGGACCTCCTCGGGCTTTGTGCTCGCGCCCAGAACCCAGTCCGGCTTTCGCGCCTTGTCCCGCAAGTAAGCGGCTTTCTGGCTGGCAAGCCGCGAGGCAAACTCCGTCCAGACCTCGGCATTATCTGCGTCCACGGCGCTCCGGATTTGCTCCAGGCGCGCGAAAAAGATGTCCATGGGTTCGGTCAGGACGCCGCGTTTGACCAGGCGCACGCCCAACTCGCGCAGGCCCCGGCGCAGCACCAGGGTCAGCCGGGTGGTTTGGTAATGTTCCAGGTCGTCGAGGCTGGTATAGACCCGGGCCAGCCGCAGGATTTCCGCGAAAAAAAAGTGGAGTTCAGGCGGGAGCTGCTGGAACAATTCCACCTCGGCCTGTTGCAGGCGAATCTTCAAATCTCGTTCTCTGGCCGCCGGGGGCTGATCCATCGGCGTCTGCAGGATGAGGCGGACGTTATCCAGCACCACCCACGGCAACTCGAGCCAGGTCGGCGAGTAGGCGTCGAAATCAACCTCGCGGTGGCCGTGGTCGCGCAGGAACTTCTGAAACCGGGCCGCGAAGTCAGGGAACGGGTCGAGCAGTTTTTGGTCCACGATCTCGCGTGACGGGCGCTCCCGGAACAGGGCTTCCAGGGGCGGTTGGCAACGGACCATCCCCGCCAGTTCAAACAACTCCCGGTTGATCATGCCGGTCTTGGTTTCGCAATAGGCCATGAGACGATCAAAAAGTGAGTCGGCCGCCTCCGGCCCGACGCATAGTTTGAGCAGGTGATGGAGCAGGCGATAGAGCGTGCTGTGCGTGATGGAAATGGCGATGTTGGGCAGGAAGTAGTCGGCGCCCTGCTCGTTGACCTCGAGCACGAATTGCCAGACCTGGCGAAGGTCCTTGGTTTCCAACGGCTCGGCCAGGCAACGGCCGATGTTAATCAGGTAATGATCGAGGTCGCGGGCCCAGAGGACCGGCAATTCCTGGACCCACCGGTACTCTTCGCGCAGGTTGGGCACGGCGGCGCGCAGTTCCTCGAGGTTGCGCGCGATGAAGGGCGCCCGGCGGCCGTAGAGTTCGACCGCATTCTGGTTGCCGTAGATGTAGTGGCCGTGCATCGCGAACCACTTGCCGCTGAAGGGCGGAAAGCCCATGAGCCGGAATGAGTGGTTCAGCGAACGATGGAAGCCGCTCTCGACAAAGTCCCAGGTCAGCGGCGTGATGACATTCGGGAACCGTTCGGCGGATTCATCCCGGGTCCACCGCGGCGGAATGGTGGTGATGGGCCGGGACTGGAGCAGGAAGAGCCGCCCGTTGGCGAAGCCCCATTCGATATCCTGCGGAAAGCGATAGCTGGCCTCGACGCGAACCAGCAGGGCGGCCAGCGCCGAAAGCTGCCGCGCTTCCAGGCAGCAGACCTTGCCCTCCTCCGGGCCCAGCGGCACCTCGCGGGTGCCGCCGGGCACGCCGATGACCTTGCGCGTCTTCTGAGCAATCGCCGCCGAGCGCACTTGGCCGCTGCTCTTCTCGATCTCGAAATGGTCCACCTCCCCTTCCCCGCTCACGACCGATTCGCCCAGGCCGAAATTTGCGTCCACTATGATCTCGTTGAGATCTCCGCTGATCGGGTTGATGCTGAAGCCGACGCCCGCCACATCACAAAGCATCATCTCTTGCACGACGACCGACATCGCGGCCAGGCCATGATCGAATCCCTGTTGATGGCGGTAAGCGACGGCCCGATCCAACCAAAGCGAAAGGAAGCAGGCCTTGATGCGGCCGAGGATCTGGTCCGCGCCCGAGCAGTTAAGATAGGTCTCGTGCTGGCCGGCAAAGGCCGCCCCGGCCAGGTCCTCCATGGTCGAGGAAGACCGGACCGAGAAGGCCTGGCTCGAGGAGAAAGCCCCCAAGCGTTCCCGGACCTCTCGCGGCACTCCCGGGGGGAGTTCAAGGGAGTCGAGTTCATGGCGCAGCGCTTCGCACTCGGCCCGCAAGCGCGCCGGCTCATCGAAGTGGAATTGCTCCACCCGGCGCGCCAGCTCCGGACTTCCGCCGATGAAGTCGCGGTAGGCCTGGGCGTCGACGATAAAGCCCGGAGGCACCGGGAAACCACGTTGAGTGAGGATGGCCAGGTTGGCCCCTTTGCCGCCGCTGTGTTCGAGCCGGGTCGCCGGCGGCTCCTGGAAGGAACAGGTGTATTTCATAGATCTCGATTGGTTTGGACTGGCCTGGCAGACGGGCGCCCGTTTGAGAGCCAGAGTGCGAACCCGGCCAGCGCAAATCCGCACACGACGTCGATAGCATAATGGTAACGCAGATACAGGGTGGACACCCACAGACCGACGCACGGCGCCACGTAGAGTTTGAATCGCCAGGGACGGTGCCGGCGATCGAAAAACAGCAGGAAACAGGAAATCGCGCAATGCAGGCTGGGAAAGACATCGACGCCGTTGCTGCCGCGACTCACCACCGCCGCGTTCAACCGCGTGAACCACCACCCGTCCAGCGGGACGCTGAACTGCCCGGCCATGGCGTGGCAGGGCCCCGCCGCGGGAACGAAGGAGTAGCCCAGGAAGCCGATGCCATAGATGGTGAACAGACCCAGGACGAATTTCTTCAGCAATGCTGCCTCGCCCAGGAAGTAGTAACCCAGGCTGAAGAGCAGGTAGAGGAAGAAAAGGAAATAGCACAGGCTCAGCAACTCCGTGAAGACCGGGTGGACCAACGGCTGCAGGCGGAGGCTCAAGTTGACGCCGACCAGGCGAGCGTCGATTTGCTCGAGCCATCTGTCCATGCGTTGCGGATGAATCTTCGGCACAGCCGATTTCATGTGCGCGAAGATGATGTTCATCGCGATGGGATAGAACAGGAGTCCGACCCGGCAGCGAACGGGCGTGTCTTGGGACCGGTAAAACCAGCAGGCCCATACGTTGGCCGCCATCAGGCCAAGGTAGAGCAGGGCGTCCCCGCTCAAGAGTCCCTCGGCAAAGATCAACCGCACCCAAGTCACGATCAAGAACAAGCCGAAGAAGACCTCGTGCGGCAGCAGGCCAAAGCGCGCCCTGGGCCAGCCAGGCAGATTGCCAGCCGGCTTGGCTGCCGGGGCCTCTTGACCCGGATTTTTCATGGGGTTTCGCTAACTGGAAGGCGTAGCGCAGACTTCCAGTCTGCTGTGTCGCGGATTTCCAATCCGCTGATGCGACCAAGCAGGTACAGCCTGCCGACTGGAAGTCGGCGATACAGCAGGTTGGAAACCTGCGCTACATAGCCTCGCGAGCCCGGTACCGCTCTTAGGCTATGAAATGTCCGGGCTTGGGTCTTCATATCCGTGTTGAGTCGGTGCCCGAGTTCGCCTTCTCCTCGGGCAGGTTCCGCAGCAGGGTTTCGCGGAATTCCAGCAGGGCGGGCTTGAGCCCAGGGTAACGCACTCCATTGTGGACCGCCACGGCCAGTTTCTTCACGCGGTAATAAAGATGCAGGCCGGCCCAGGTCAGACCGGCATAACCCAGAAGCCACAGTGGCCGGCCAAGAAGCCAACACACGACGGCAACGCCCGCCATCCACATCCAAAAAGCCGGCACACCGACCAGGATCTTCCAGAGGGAAACAACATTTCGGCCGTCCGGCAATTTCTGTCCGGCGGCCCACCCCGCCACGAAGGCCGGCAGGTTCAGGGCGATTGCCCCAAGCACCGCCGGCGCCAGCAGCGCCAACGCCATGGCATAGAGGCCAACCCAACCCATGGGGAACAGCGGGACGCCCTGATGAAACAGCAACTTCGCCTCGGCCAACTTTGGCTCGAGGTTTGCCCCGGCAGTTCTCAGCGGTTCAGGAATGCCGCGTTCCAACGCCTTGAGCGATTTGAAATAAGACCTGGGTGTGGCCAAAGTTGCCGCGTAGGCCAGGCGCTCGATTCTCCGCTGGTCGGTGGCCGAAGGCACATTGATCCCCACTTCCTCGAGCCCGGCCTGGATGCGCAGCTTGAGCGCCTTGAGTTTCTCACGAGAACTGAGGCCCTCCGGCAGGTCCAAGGCGATTGGCTTGCCCACCACGACCTCGACCTTGCCCCGGAACGCCCAGGGGCATTCGTAGTGAATGCCCACCGGCACGACCTGCAACCGCGGGCCGCGCCTCTCCAGGTAATCCATGATGAGCCACGCCGCCCCGCTCTTGAATGGCAGGTGCCGGGGCCCCAACGAACTGGTGCCTTCCGGAAACACGCAAAGCGCCCCGCCGCCGCGGAGGCTATCCAGGCACTGCTTCAGAGCGGCCTGGTTCCCGCTGCGCTCGGCCTCGTCCTTGGGGCGGGCGACGGCGATGCCCGTGAAAAAGAGCCGGGCGAACCAGTTCTTTCGGAGCTGGGTCGAAATCATGAAGGCCGGCCCACCCAGGGCGCGATGATAAACAAACCCATCGACGGCCCCGTTCCGGTGCAGGCCCAGATACAGCGCCGGACCCTGCCGCGGCAGCCGGTTGCGGTTGATCACGGTCACCCGGGCGAAATAGACGCCCAGGATGAAGCGATAAACGAACCGGTGCCAAATGTCGTATTCGCCGCTCATGCCTTATCCTCCGAGCGCAGGGCCGGTTGGCTGGCGGGCCGCCAGCCGCCCTGAATCCGTCGCAGCGCGGCCAGCCCCGGCGGCCCTTCAAAGAACTCCGCCCGCCCGTGGTCCAGCTTCAGGACGAGCGTCACCAGGTCGAAGCCGGCCGTGCCGGCTCGCCCCGGGCAATCCAATGAGTCGAGCCATTGCTGCATGATGTCGTCGCCGCTCAGGGTATAACGCCCTAACCGCTTGATGAGCGTGAAGCGTATCGGGCCGCGCTTGTGGAAACAGCGATAGATCAGTTCCGTGCAAACGATCCGGGTGCTGATGTTGAAGTCGAATTCGTAATCGTAGGGTTTGTCAATGTGGTGGAAGGCCTCAGCGACGCCGGCCCTCAGCTCATCCGGGCTGAGCCTTGGCCGAAGCACGGCCACGTGATCGGCAAACAGCACGGCCTCGAGCGGATTGACCTGCACCCGAGGGGAGATCGCCTCGACCGCGCATCCCCGGCCCGCGTCCTGTTTCAAAAGGCAGGCCCTGTGCCTGGCAACCATCGGCTGAGCCGCAAGGCCCAAGGACTCCAGCCCGGCGGCCCCATCGATGAACAGGGCCGCATGCGCCCAGAAACCGGGCAGGATGGCGGAGGTGAGTTTCTTCTCGGCGCGGATCAGCAGCACGTCGCCAGGCCGCAGATGGGGATGCAGCCGGGCCAGGACCTCGGCTTTGAGGGCCGGCTCATAATGCAGAGTTGTTCTGAGCTGCGAACAGGCCCCGGCGATCTGAGAGCGGATGCTGTAACGAGTGTTGCGGACGGGCGCGAGCACCGTGCGGCCAAAGGCCCGCCAGTCATAACGCAGGCGGCAGACCAGAACATGCAACAGCCGTTTGCGCACAATGCCCCGTTGGCGCCGGATCAGCTCCAGCACCCATTTCCAATCCGCCGGCGACGCCGCAGCCAGTTTCTGGATGCCTCGGCGGCGGCTCCGCCAGAACCAGGCGGCTTTGGCCAGGCCGCGGTAATTCGCCGGCGAGCTATAGCCGCGCAGCACCGCCTCGAAAAAGTCCGCCTCGAGCTCGAATTTCGTGTCCGGCTCGTTCAGCTTCTTTCGGACCAGCGGCTCCCGCTCGTAGGCCTGGATCAGCTTGAGCGACTTGGCATAAATCGTCAGCGCCGCCCCGAAGGCCAGCAGGAACACCATGAGCTGGCGCTCCGGCTCCCGGATGCGCGGATACTCGTAGCCGCGATAGATAATCTCGTACAAAGCGAACCGATAATTGCGATAGGCCAGGAGTATCTGCCGCACCCGATCCTCTTCGTCCGGGGTGAAGTAGCCCCGGGAACGCGCTGCCACCGACACCCTCGCCTCGTTCCATTCGCCCTCGAGTCGTTCCAGCGCCGGAACGACCGTGCCCAGCGTTTCGAGATCCATCTGTGCCTGGCGGTCCATTGCGTTCACTGTTCAATTGAAAATGCGCAGCTGCTCACCGAAAAAACAGACCCGCACGGGCCTGGTTGGTAAAAGCGTCTCGCCCCGGGGCCGCGGGCAGTTTGCGGGCCTCTCGCGGGAAGACTTCTTCGTTGTCGTCAGCCGGTTTCATAGGCCAAGGAGGTAGCGTTAGACTGGAATGAAAGGCGATGGAATGGGCAACCGTTCGCGGTCTGCGTGCCGGCCCAAGGGGCCGCCAGAACTCAGCCCAGGGCTGAGGCCGCCAGGCCGATGCCCTGGGGCCTCGTTCCCCCCCCCCGCGCCGCGCCCTGAAAGGGCGCTACAGGCCTCAGTCCCACACATATCGTTCGTCGTACTCGATTTCATAGCGCCGCAAAAACGCCCTGAATTCGTCCTGGAAAGAAACCCGCTTGTGGTGCTCGCGCCGATTCCGAATGTACTGCCGAAGCTCATCAACCCCCGACTGGCCTGCGGAGAATGCGCCATAGCCACCTTGCCAGTAAAACCGCGCCAACCGAACATCCTTCGCGCGCAGCCAATCGTTGGAACTGGTCTTGAGTTGCCCAATGGCGTCGCTCAACGCGATCGTGCGCCCCAGGAGAAAAAGCGCATGAATGTGCTCGGGCTCAGAGTTGATTTCGATAGGCTGGCAGCCCAACCCATGAAGCGTCCCGCCCATGTAAGCATGGAGGTCGGCGCGGAGGTCGTCGGTCAGGCGAGGCTCCCGGCGTTTGGTGGAGAAGACAAGGTGAGTATAGATCTTGGCAAGCGATTGTGGCATAGCTTTGCGGTTCTGGCGCCCTTTCAGGGCGCGTTTGGTTCTCTAAACGGTTCCCCAGGGCATCGGCCTGACGGCCTCAGCCCTGGGCTGGGTTCTACCGGCCCGTTGGGCCGGAAACGCCGCCCAGCCGGTGACACGGAGCGTAAATCGGTTCGTTCCGCAATCAAGCAGTAGTTCATTCAATCATACATGTGTCTTCCCGCCCAAAAAGGTAAGGACCAACTGCCCTGCGTTACTGCGGTTTCCCTTCAGTCCTTTTCTCCGCCGCCGCGATCTCCGCCCATGACGGCGCGCGCCAGAGTTGCACGGTTCGTTGTCGAGCAATGAACGAAGCTCGACCCGCCGCCAGCGCGCAGTGTCCCACAGCGTGATGTTCCGGCCATCCGCCGCGGCCAGGAGCCTGCCATCCGGCGAAAAAGCCGGCGCATTTCGCCCGATGACATCGGCAAAGCCCTCGAGCGTGGCCAATACTTTGCGCGAACCGAGGTCCAGAATCTTTACTGCTTTATCAAAACCGGCAGTCGCCAAAACTCTGCCATCCGGCGAGAAGACGGCGCAGGTCACGATGTGGTTGTGTTCACGGAAGGTGAAAAAGTCATCGCTTTGGCAGCGTTGCCAGAGGTAGCGCCACTCAAATCCGCGCAGGTCTTCTTCGCCGGCCTTGGGAAAATGCTTGCGGACCAGTCCCGCCCCAAGCCAGAGATTGTTATCTTCCAGGGCCTCATGGGCAACATTCATGTCCGCGGCATAGACATGGCGCCGCAAATCCCGCGCGGCCTCTTTGGCCCGATGGGCCTGGTTCAGGGCGAACAAAACGAGGCCCGACAGCAAAACCACAATCACCGAGGCCGCCGTCGCGCTCCGGGCGATGCCGCGCCGATACGCCGCCCGTTCCCGCGCCGCCAACTCCCCCTGCTCTCGCGCCAAGGCCGCCCGCCGCTCTGGCAAGCCTCGAAGATGCTTGGCCAATTGGCCCGCGCCGGCAAAACGGTCCTGCGGATTGCCCGCGAAGCAATGTTTCAGATCGTCACGGAGCAGCGGCTCGCTGACCTCTTGCTGCCAGTCCGTGGTGATCGGCCGCATGAAATCCCAGACCAGCAGTTGGTAGAGCACCACGCCCAGGGAGTAAATGTCCGAGCGCGTCGTAGCCGGTTTGCCCGCCAGCAGCTCCGGCGCCATGCACATCTGCGAGCCAGTTTGCGACGAGGAGGACTCGGCGACGATGCTTTGGGTAAAGCCCGCTTTGGTGACTCCCTCGAGCGCTTCCTCCGAGACGACCTGGCCGATGCCGAAATCGGTGAGCTTGGCTTCCACCTTCGGATTTCGGATTTCGGACCTCGGACTTCCAACAAGAATGTTGGCCGGCTTCACATCGCGATGGATGACACCGGCATCGTGCGCGGCTTGCAACGCATCGGCGATCTGCGCCACGATTTCCAGACGTGCGGCCAAAGGAACTTTGCCCGCGCCGCCTTGTCGCTCGCACCACGCCCTCAAGTCCTGCCCCTCCACGTGATCCATCACCACGTAGAACGGCGGCTCCTCGAAATACACTTCCAGCAAGCGCACGATGTTCGGATGGTCGCCCACGCGCTCCTTGAGCACCCGGAAGAGCGTCATCTCGCGCTTGAGAGAGCGCACGCGATCCGCCCGGAAGCAAAACTTGAAGACGCGCCGTTCCTTAAGCTTCTGATGCCGGCCCAACCACACCTCGCCGAAACCGCCCTCGCCCAGCTTCTGTTCCAGTACCCACTGGGTATTCGGCACCACCGTGCCCACCGCCGGCCGCCAGCCCAGCACCGGCTCCTCCACCCCCTTGAGCAGGTAGCGGCCGTGGCTCACCCAGCTCAGCGCGCCGACCCCTGCGATGTCTTCGCCCTTGAGCATCTGCCGGGCGCTGTCGAAGACGCCCCGCGTCAGCAGGATTTGTCCGCCCTGGGCCAGCGCCATCACCCGCGAGCAGGTGTCCACCTGGATGCCGTGGACATCACGCCGGCCCGCAGCAATTTCCTCGATGACCACTTCGCCCAAGTGCAGGCCGAGACGATCCTGGACTGGCACCGCCAGGCCCCGGTTGAATTGCCGCAGCCGTCCCTGCAGCAGGAGCGCGCACCGCACGGCCTCGGAGGGCATGGGAAACAGGATCAGAAAGGAATCGCCGGCCGTCTTGATCACCTCCGCGCCCGCGAACTCCCCCAGCACTTGGCGCACCTGCTCATAGTGCTGCTGGAGCAGGGCCACGCCGGCACGGTCGCCCAGGGTTTGCTTGAGGGCAGTGGACCCCACCACGTCCGAAAAGAGCAACGTGACCAGTCCGCTAGCGTGCCCAGCAGGCTGCGCCGCGGGCGGAGCACGGGTTGGTGTGAGAGGCCCGGCTGCCATGCCAGGAAGACCTTAACAGAACCTTGGCGGCGTTAAAAGCGCAAAACCGCGCAGGCCTGGCTGAGGCAACGGCTGAGGGAGTGCGATTAAAACTGTCGGTCAACTCACGGCGCCTCTTTGCCCCGAAGACGCCAACGGCGTCACTCAGTGGGTAAGGGGGTGGCCTTGCGGCCACCCCCTCCCCGTTGTCGCAATAGGGTCCATTCCCTATATTTACCGGCGTGTCGGTTTCCGACTCCGGGCGACCCCCGCTCGCGATGGCGTCCCCCATCGCGGGCTCCGATTTCGGACAGAGTGAACCCCCCGTGGGGAATCCGTCCTGCGTTCTTTGACATGGCTTGGCGTGGGCCGTTCTCATGACCAGCAGAAGCTCTCCAGACTCAACAGCCCGAGCTTGGCAAACTGCTTCCGGCGCATCCGGTGGTTGTGGTGATAGCTGAAATACTTGAATTTCATGCAGCGCAAGCGCCGCCGAATCCAGGAGTCCAGTTTCTGCAAAAGCCACCGGTTAGTGGACCAG
>Ga0187857_10000638_pt1 | contig 41991 bp, 26 predicted proteins | sample June2016WEW_8_10_FD_132984 | JGI IMG/M metagenome (GOLD analysis project Ga0187857, IMG submission 132984) | Peatland microbial communities from SPRUCE experiment site at the Marcell Experimental Forest, Minnesota, USA - June2016WEW_8_100 | ecosystem: Environmental > Terrestrial > Soil >... | reverse complement strand
GATGACGCACTGGTGGCGGTTTGACCTGCCCCCAGCGCAGGGGTCGCCCGGAGCGTGAAAGACGCACGCCGGTAAATATGAAGAATCAACTTCATTGCGACAACGGGGAGGGGGTGGCCCCGCACCACCCCCTTACCCACTTTGAGCGAGGCGCTGTAGGACCGCGTTTCTATAAATATGCCGCTCCTGGCGGAGCTCCGAACATCGTTGAACTACAGACCTGGGCACCGCCACTTTTTATTGTACGTATGCCTTGAGCTCGCGCGTCCTCCCGCGGCGAAGCCATGATGAGCACCTGCCCGCAAAATTGGCACGAAACGGCGTCAGTCCCCAAATCTTCGGGCCAAACGGCTTCAAGAGCGTCCAATTATCTACCCCCTAAAAATCTCTGCCAACGGGGTTGTGGCCGGAGGGGATCACAGGGGGCTGGTGTTCTGGCCGCGTGGTCGCAACCCCGTTGGGGTTTACGGGCATCGCCGCGCGATTGCCCGAACTATGAACATGGCGCAACTGACGGAGCTTGGCCGAGGTGGCGGCTGGACAGCCGGCGCGTGAATACGGTAGGCTCGCGGGCATGATTGCAGCACGACTGGTTTTCCTGGCAGTTTTGCCCGGGTTGGCTGTTTTTGGTATCGCGGCGCAGCCGGAGGTGAAGGGAGGGCTGACGGCGGAGCAGCAGAGCTGTGTGGACAAGGGCAAGCGGTTCGAACGGGCGGGGTGGATTTACCTGCATGTGGCAGGGGAGGCGCGCGACAGGGGATTTCAGCATGGGTATCTCCTGGCGAACGAGATCGCGGAGGGACTGAGGATGACGCGAGTGTCGTGGGAACATGAGACTGGGATGGAGTGGGAATGGGTGGTGAAACGGGCGGCGGCGATGTTCGTGCCCAAGATAGACGCGGAAAACCTGGCAGAACTCGACGGGATAGCCGAGGGGGCGCGGGCCGCGGGGATCCAGGTGTCGCGGGATGACGTGATCGCCTACAATGGGATTTTGGAGTTGCAGGATTATTGGTGGCCGATGGAGTTGAAGAAAATCAAGGATGCGCCGGTGGGCCGGGCGGCGCGGCAGTCGTGCAGTTCCTTCATCGCGACGGGACGTTGGACCCGGGGCGGCAACGTGGTGCTGGGCCATAATACGATGCAGGGTTATGCGGATGCGCTGCCGTTGGTGGTGCAGGACATCGCGCCGCCCAAGGGGCGCCGGATTCTCTGGCAGACGACGGCAGGGTGGATTCATAGCGGGACGGACTTTTTCATCACGGACGCCGGGCTGGTGGGGTCCGAGACGACCATCGGCGGGTTCGAGGGGTTTGACACAAACGGGATTCCGGAGTTCGCGCGGATGCGGCGGGCGACGCAGGATGCGGTGTCGCTGGACCAATGGTGTGAGATCATGAGGCGGGGCAACAACGGCGGCTATGCCAATGCGTGGCTGCTGGGGGATGTGAACAGCCGGGAGATTGCGCGGCTGGAGCTGGGGTTGAAGTTCGTCGCCTACGAAAAGAAGCGGGATGGGTATTTCATCGGGTCCAACGTGGCGGAGGACCGCAAGATTCTGAAGCTGGAGACGGATGACAATGACGTGGACATCCGGCTCTCGTCGGTGGCCAGGCGGGTGCGGTGGAAGCAGTTGATGAAGGAGCACGCGGGCAAGATTGACGTCGAGCTTGCCAAGCGCTTCGAGGCGGACCACTTCGACGCGTTTCGAGGCAAGGTGTGGCCAGGGGGCAGGACGTTGTGCGGCCATTTCGAGCGTGATCCGGAGGCCAGCGGGCATGGGGTGCCCTTTGAATGCAGCGGCACGGTCGATGGGAAGGTGGTGGACGCGGCGATGGCGAAACAGATGTCGCTTGCGGCGCGGTGGGGGACGGCGTGCGGGATGCCGTTTGTGGCGGGGAAGTTCCTCAGGGCGCATCCGCAGTTTGAATGGATGAGCGGGGTCCTCAAGGACAGGCCGGGGGAAGGGTGGGCTGTCTTTAGGGCCGGAGAATGAGGCTTAACGGGAGAATATAAGGGTTACCCGATAGGATTGGACGAATGTCCGATTTAGCCGACAACTTGAAACTCTCGCTTGAGTGGGAAGACCCCTGTTCCGCAAAGGGCGAGGAGTTGCGCGCAACTTGGTGTCGCCTTTCAATCCACGTCGGGCAGACCCCGGTGACTCGCGTCCATGATGAGCGGGCACAGACCGTTCGGGAGGCGGTTTACTGCTCTGCTTACCCGTTGGCAGAATGGTTTGCCTTCAATTGGTGGGCGCTTCTCAATGAGTCTGAACGCCCATCATCGTCAGCAGAGCGACATAACCTGCGGTTTGCTCGTGAAGGGTTTGCACTGCCAGACCTGGAATTGTTTTCTGAAGATTCAGTGGTTCGGGCTGTCTGGAAGCCATACAGACCGACTTCTGCGCCTGTGCGCTTTCTCGACGAAGGGTTTGCGCTTTTAGACAGGAACGCCGTCGTCTCGGGAATTCAAACCTTCGTCGGCAAAGTCGTGGCGAGGTTAGAATCGCAAAGTGTGTCGCGCACGCGTTTGACTGACGAATGGACTGCGATTCGCGAAACATCAGACGCAGAAAAGGAATTCTGTGAAACCGCGGGCGCCCTGGGTCTCGACCCTTACGACTTGGAGGACGAGAAGGCGGACGAGATTTTTTCCATTGCAAGGAACCTCCCCGTGTGGATGAAACGAGAGTTTTTTCTTGCGGCAGATTCGGCCATGCTCACTCAACAGGCGCGCTGGATTTCAAACTGTCTTCGGCAGTTGGAATCTTATGAGACAAAGACAAAATTGGCCGGGAAAAAGGGTCTTTACCGACCCCAAGCGCGATCATTGACGCCTTGGCAGAGCGGATACGACCTTGCACGAAAATTCAGAAAAGAGTTTGGCTTGGGCAATCCCACCAAACCACTCAGCATCGACAAATTGTGCGGCCTGAGGAAAGGAACTCTTCCCGTCATTCGTGTCGGTGAAGAGCGTCAACTGGATGCTGTAGCCAGACTTGCGGCAGACCTTGGGCCACAAGTGGCCACCTCGAAAGAGCGGGAGAGCGGCAAGAGCTATCTTCTAGCGCGGGCGCTTTGTGAGTATTTGTGCAGCAATTCAGAGGAGTCGGCGCTGCTCACGCGAGTCAGCTCTGACAGGCAGAAGCGCAATCGAGCATTTGCGGCAGAGTTGCTTGCACCCGCTGACGGTCTTCGCAAACTGTTGTCTGGTTCCCGAATTGCACGCGATGAAATCGCCGAAGTGGCGGCACATTTGCGTGTCTCGGAGTGGCTCGTTGAGCATCAAGTGCAGAACCACCGGATAGCGACCGTCGAAGGAACGATGCCATTACTCGCATCCAAGTGAGATTGCGGTAGTGATTAGCGGGCCAGCCGGTAGAACCGCTGCCCCGAGTTGGCAGCCGTAGAGTCGTTATATTGGAGAGTTCCGCCGGTATCCGCAGTGGCGGCGCCAACAGGGGTCCAGTACGGCGCATCGAGGTTGGTGCAGGCTTGAACCTGGTACGGCAGCAACGGGCCGCCCGCGCCGGTGAGTTGAAGGGTGTCGCCCACCCAGCGGGCGGAGAGCCATTGCGGCGAGGTGTCGTGGAGAGGCTGGCCCGCGTTATCGAATGCCAGCAACCCCGCGTTGTCCGCCGTCACCCGGGTCCCGGGCGCGACGGTCACGTGCAATTGTCCCGCGTTGGCCAGCACGGTCACGGCGTATTTTGCGTTTGGCGCCAGGCCGGCAATATAGTGGCTGGTTACGCCGGCTGGGGCGGAGTAGCTCACGCTGGTGAAATTGTTGCTCAACACATTCACGGGAAACAACACTTCCAGGCCGCGCACGACCGCCCCTTCGAAGGCATTGCCGCCGCTGCTTTGCACGTATGTCGCGGGGTCCGCCGTTGTTCCGGCATCGGCGCCTTGCAGAACGTGCAGGAACCGGAGGTCAGCCGGGTTGTTCGTGTCTTGGATGGCGAGCCGGTAGTTGCACGGTTCGCCCTCGGCGACCGAGCTGATGACGCCGGAAAGGGAGTTGATGCTGACGGTGCCGTTGGACGGCAGCAACGAATGAATGAACAACTGCTGGCCGCCGGCCATGGTTTCGGTGAGAAACGAACCGCCGCCGGGCAGGGCCGTGACGGCGGGCGCCGCGGGCAGGCAAAGGTTGAACCTTTTGAACAGCCCGGCGGTTTGGGAGGTCGCGCGGTCATAAATGACGAGGTGATCCGGCTTGAGCCACAGCAGGGACCGACTGGCGTGCAGGATGTCCAGCGCGGCGTTCTCGGGCGTCCAGGGCGATGGCCGGTTGTAGAGTGGCGTGAGGTCGCCGCCGGTGAAGACGTAGTCCGGGCCGCCGCTGGCGCTGGTGAGCGGGTCGCCGGCATCTTCGCCCAACTGCCATTGGCTGCCGGTTGCCCAAAGCCCGGTTTCGAACCACTGCAGATTTGCCGGCGTGCCCGCGGGGCAATGATTCTGGAGGGCCAGCGTGTTGTGCAACCAACTTGCCTGGCCGTAGCCAGTGGCGTCGTAGCCGCTGTATTCCTTGGTCAAGAACTCACCCTTGCGGAAAAACTGGAACATGCCGCCATCGCCATTCTGATGGTTGATCGAGATCCAACTGCAACGCCAATGGAGCATGGAACGATTGGTCGTCCAGTCACTCTGGCCCACGAGCATGCTTTGCGAGCGGTCGTAAAACAAGGTGGGCAGGGCGGGACGCGGATCGGCGGGCGGCGCCAGCGTGGCCGGATCGAGGGTGAGGAAATAGAGCACGCCGGACTGATTGCCCTCAGCGTTGCCCCAAGGAATGCTGACGCGGTTGAGCAGATCGGAGTAACCGCCCTGGGGCGCCTCCAGTGCGAGCCAGCGTGTTTTGGCAAGCCGGTTGGTGATGCCGGTCTGGGAGTCCAGCGACATCAGCAAGGAATAGATCTCTGAAAAATCCGGCGTCATATACAGCCGCAGGATGTCGCCGTAACCCATCATTTGATAGGCCGGGGGCAAGTAATCTTCGATCATCGCGGGCGCCGGCATGAGCGCGCTCAACCACGCGTCGCAAAACCGCTCCCAGAGCGGCGCGCCAATGAGCTTGCATTGCGGCCCGGAGAAATCGGGGTTGTTGAACCCAGCGGTTTGCAGCGCTAGCAACTGGCTGAGCATGAACCCCAGGGAATGCCCGTAGAGCATGCCTTCGGGGGGCATGCCGCCATTGGCCAGGCCGAAGTTCGCGCCGTAACCCGGCAAACCGTAATCCGCTGCGACTTGCGCGCCCTCGCCAAACATCGCGTACTCCTGGAACAGCCACGCGCCGGTCGCGATTGAGATATAGGAACGCAACGAATTGGTCGGCGCTGAAACCGGCAGCTTCGGGTTGAGCGGCGGGTCGTCCGTGGGGTCGATCGCCAGCGACATCAACGTCAGCATCCTGGCATGGCCCAGATAATAGTTGTTGGCCGCCATGCGATATGCCGCGTGGTTCGGACACAACTGCGACGGATCGTTAACCACGTCCGGCGGCGGCGAGTCCCCGCCCGTCGTCGAGGCGTGCCGGCAGGCCTCGGCCCAGACCAGAAAGCCGTTGCGAATGGTCAGTTTGTCCGCTGCGCTAAGCACCGGCTGGCCATTGGCGCCGGTGGCGTTGTAAACCCAATCCACTGCCAGCGGCATGGTTTCGAGCGAGGCGTTGGCGCGATTGTAGGTGGCAAACTCGGGATCACGGAATGGCGCCCCCGCCAGCGAGCCTTTGGCCGCCTGGGTCATGGCGACCCGGATCAAATTGGCCGCCCTTTGCGCATAGAGCGCGCGTTGCGTGGGGTCGGGATCAACCAGCGAAAACAGCGCAAAAACGAAAGCGTCCTCCTCGGTGAGCAAGCCGGTATAACCCTGCGTATCGCCAAAGTCCGGCCAGTTGGTGTTTTGCACGCCGCCAGGAAAGTATCGCGTGTCGTAATTGTTCATGCTGTCGGTGAGCAGCGTCCGCACCGCCTGGTAAACCGGGTTCGCCGGCGTGGCCCAGCTTCTGAGGCGCGGCAGATCGTTGGTGGTGATCCATAGCCGCGGATGGGTGGCGACCGGAAATGGAATCGTGGATAGGAAACCGTTGGTGGCCTGGTAGTTGGCGGTCACGATGACGTCCGCTGCCGGCATGGTGAGCGTGGTGCTGGCGGCATTGGAATTGGCGACGGGATAGCCGCTCCACCCGGCGAAGGTTTCTCCGCCGGGCGGCGTATTGGCAGTGATCTCCACCACGGTTCCCGGCAAATAGGAGCCGCTGCCGGCTCCGTTGACCACCGACAGCGGATAATTCGCCGGCACGGGCAGATTGGTGAACGTCGCGGTGACCGTGAGGTTGCTTGAGGGCATGGTCAGAGTGGCCTCTGGGAGCGACGGATTCGACACGGCGAACCCAGTCCAGCCGCCAAAGGCCTGCCCGGCAGGCGCTGCGTCGGCTACGATGGGGACGACGGCGCCGGCGGGATAACTGCCGCTGCCGAAGCCATTGCTGACCACGAGCGTGAAAAGCGGGCCGCTAAAATTGGTTGAAGTTCCCTCAAACGCCCCGAGGTCCGGGCCCAATCCGTTCACCGCGCGATTTTGGAAACCGGCTGGATAAACATACTCAAACGTCAGGTTATTCGTCGAAGCCAGGACGGCGGGCGACTGAGGACCGGCCGCGTCAATCGCCGGCGAGGATGAGAGCAAATGCAAATTCGTCGCGGTCAGGCTGAGGAAGCCCGGATTGTTCTGGCCTTTGTTGTCGCCGTGGATGAGTTGGTTGGTGCCCGTGAGCGTGCCCCAAAAATTCGTTGCCAGGTAGGGGAGCGCGATCAATTGCGTGCCAGGACTGACCCAGTTGGTCCCAAAGTTGATGGTGCTATCGTCCGACCCAAGGAGGGAAACCAGCGAGGGCGGGCGGCCGGCCGTCACCGGCAGCGCCGCAAACACATTATTCCGGCAATCCACCACATCGTGAACGTTCCATTGCAGCACCTCGGCGTGGCTTGGCAGTTGGAAGAGGTAGGTGTAATAACGCGCCGATTGGTTGGCGTAGTTCACGACGGTGTTGTTGTAAAAATAGAGCGTGCCGTTGCGCGGCTGGCCCTGGATGCCCAGGGCGTCGTAGCGAAACATGATCAGGCCCTGGCTGTCTGGGGTGTTAAAAAACACATTGCCATAGACGAAGTTGGTTCGGTAGGCCGGGTCCACGTCGATAATGCCGATGCCCCCCTGGGTTTGCTCGAACCAAAAGGCTGTGCCCGGTCCCGGCCCCTGGACGATCATGTTGTAGCGGAGGATCGTGCCGGAGGAACGATCCTTGATCTGTTCGCCATCCGCGCCGGGCCGCAACGGGCCAATCAGGTTGTATTGAAAGGTCACGCCCTTGGACTCGGTATAGATGTTGTGCACGCCATAGTTGCCGGCATAGCCGTTGCCGTGGATCCAACAATTCTCGATGAGCATGTCGGCAGACAGTTCGTTGGTATCGCCGTTTTTGGAGTTGCAGAAAAACCCGTTGCACGAGCCGTTGAGCTCGCAGCCGCGCACCACCAGGTGTTGCGCGAATTCGACATAGATGGACGTGGCGAAGGTGTCGAAGTTGGTCACCGTGCCATCGGATTGGGTGAGCGTATTGGCCGGATCGGCATTTTGCACGTGGAGGTTCTGAATGACGATCCACGAGGGGATATAGCCGTAAGGCATTCTGGCGGAATGGCTGACGACGATGACGCCTTCGATGTTGAAGAAAATGCTGTTCCAGGGAGTGTTGGCGGCGGTCACGGCGTTTTGCCCGTCAATCGTGGGCAACGCGCCCGTCACCGGGTCGGCAACGCCGTTGATCGTAATGGGCGCATTGGAGACACCGCTGTTCGAGAGCAGGATGATTTCGTGGTAGCCGCCGGGTTTGTAATGGATGTTCACCGTGTCGCCGGGGCCCAGGGCGGTCCAGGGCACGGAGCCCAGATTGGTGTAAGTCTGGCCAGGGCCGGCCTCGAAGGTCGCGGCGCGGGCGGCGCAGGCAACGGCTCCAGCCAACGCCAGGAGGCGTATCAGGTTATTCCTTCTCATAGATGGGTCGTTCCGGTTGCTCCCGCATTGCGAGGGTTCGTCTGAATCGTAAAGTGGGCGGGAGCGTTGTGTTCCGCGCCTCGCCCTTGTTTTCCGCCTGCCGCAGGTTGCGTGCCTGTTGACAAACGCCCCGTTTCGAACAGGAAAGGAACCGCGAATGGACGCGAATGGCGAGAAGCCTTGCGCTTTCGATCCCGCGAGGAGTATTCGCGTCAATTTGCGTCCATTCGCGGTTGGACCGATCGGGCATTTCAACAGGTTGCTAAGCTCTCCTGGCCAGTCTGGGAGGCTTCGCCGAATTGCCGCCGGCTGGTGCGGACGAGGCTTTTGTGGTGTTCTGCTGTCCAGATAAGGGACACAACCCGTCTTGCCTGCTGGCGGCGGAAGTGTGGTGTTCAAGAAACAGGTGGTCATGTTTTTAACAGGAGGCAACGGAGTTCAACAGAGCTTTTATCTCCGTTCTCTCTGTTTTCTCCTGTTCAGGTTTTGGCCGCTCCGTTTGTGAACGAACACCGCAGTAGGTCACCGCGGGATGACCGGCAGCACCAGGTGCGAGGGGTGGTCGCGGTCATGGAAAACGCTCTGCTTGGCAGGCAGAAGTTCGGTGTCGGTCCCGAAGGGTTTGCCGCTGTTTGGATTCCGGTCGAAACGGGGGAAGTTGCTGCTCGATAGCTCGGCCCGGATGCGATGGCCTCGGCGGAAGAGATTGCTGGTGACCCAGAGATCGATGTCGAACTGCTGGGCCTGGCCCGATTCGAGGAGCACCGGCTGCTCGCGGCTCTGGCGGTATCGGGCGCGGATGATGCCATCGCACAAATTGTAGGCCTTTCCCTCGGGATGCACGTCCACCAGCTTGGCCGTGAAATCGGTGTCCGGCGCGCTGGAGGCCCCGTAAAGGATCAGCTTGACCGGCCCGGTGACTTCCACATCTTGATCGAGCGGCGCCGTCGTATAGACCAGCACATCCTGGCGCTCCTCGACCTTGGTTTGGTCGTAGGGCCCCGCCGGCGCGCCCAGGAGATTGTTTCCGCCTAACGACGGGACCGGATTGTTTCCATCGTAAGTGAACCCGTCGGCGGCCTCCGTTTCCGGCTCAGTGGTGCTGAGCGTGCCGTCGCCTTTGAGCGAGTTGGCGTGGCCGGCTCCGTGCAGAAAGTAAGAGACGTACTGCGTGCGTTTGAGCGGCCATTCGCCCTCGCCGCGCCAGCGGTTTTCGCCCATGACAAACAGATAACAAACCGGCCAGTCTTGCACCCCGGTCTCATGCCCCTTGAGCCAATACTCGAACCACTGGAACTGCAGGTCCCCCCAATTGAGGCTGGCCTGGGCGCCGAAGTCCAGTTCCCCCACCTTGCGCGCGCCCACCCCGTGGGTCCACGGTCCCATGACCACAAGCTGATTGCGGCGGACCTGCCGGTCGTTCGAGGAAGCGCGCACTTTGGCCACCAGCTCGATGGTCGTCTTGGAAAAGATGTCATACCAGCCGCCGATATTGAGAATCGGCACGGTCACCTCCGGGTAGCGGTAATCGATCCCGCGCTGCTTCCAGTAGCTGTCGTATTGGCAGTGTTTTACCCAGTCATCGAGATAGCCAACTTTCTTGTCGAACTGATCGCCGAAGGACTGCAGAGGCAGATGCCGGTAGGCCTCCTGCAGTTTCGCGCCATCCAGCGCCACGCCGCCCACCGCCGCACCCCAGCCCATGAGCAGCCCGAGTTGGAAGGCCCCGCCGGGATAGGCCATCTCATACGCGTTGGCGAACGGCACGACCGGGACCATGGCCTTGAGGTAGCGGCTCGCCTTGGGTGCCGCAGCCCATTGCGTCCACCCGACATACGAGCCGCCCGCCGTCCCGATTTGCCCGTTGCACCACGGCTGTCGGCCGGTCCATTCCTGCGTGTCAAAACCATCCTCCACATCGTAGCGGAACGGGTCCCACACCCCCTCGGATTTGCCGCGCCCGCGGCAGTCTTCGACCACCATGGCATAGCCGGCGGCAACGTAGCGCCGGGCCTCGTCCCATTTCCCGTCGGGCCGGCCGTAGGGCGTGCGCTGCAGAATCACCGGGAAGCGGCCTTCGGTTCTCGGGCGATAGACGTTGGCAGTGAGCCGGGCGCCGTCTCGCATCGGCACCTTCACGTCGGGCTCGAAGATGAACGGAGGCTGGGCTTCCTCGGCCAGCAGGCAACCGGCGATCAGCAGTGGCAACGGAAAGAGCCAAAGGGGCGATCTGGAATCGAGCCTGCCCCAAAAGCCCGGCGAACGGAAGACTTCGCCGCAACCTTTGTCGAATTGGCCATTTTTCGACAAAGTTGGCGACAAAGGTTGCGACAAAGGTCTGGAATCGGAGTGCTTGGGACAGGCTCCAGAGTCAGCGCGGCAGGCGTTCGACAAGCTCACGAGGGCAAGCTATGGCAAGCACTCCGGTTAGGCAAAACAAAACGGCGCTGTTTTCCTTGCCACTCCGTTCCAAGTTGCCAATGCTCTGTTCATGAATATCGCCGACCTGGGCCGCCTGTTGCAAACGATTGTCCCCACCATCCCCAAGTGGCCGCCCCTTGCCGGGACGCTCCTCCTGCTCGTGGCGGCACAAGCGATCGGAGCCGGCTTCGCTACTAACTGGCCGCAGTTCCGCGGACCGGACGCGCTGGGGGTCGCTGACAATCCGGGCCTGCCCGAGCGCTGGAGCACCAACCAGAATGTCGCGTGGAAGGTCGAGGTGCCCGGACGCGGCTGGTCCTCGCCAATCGTCTGGGGTGAGCGCGTGTTTGTCACCACGGTCGTCAGCGAGGGCGAGGTGGAGCCGGCCAAGAAGGGCCTCTACCTGGGCGGCGAGCGCAAGGAGATTCCCAAGGCCGAGCATGGCTGGCTCGTCCTCTGCTTCGATCTCGAGTCCGGCCGCGAATTGTGGCGCCAAGAGGCGCACCGCGGCACACCCCCAAATCCACTGCACCTGAAGAACACTTACGCCTCCTCGACGCCGGTGACCGATGGCGACCGCGTCTATGCATGGTTCGCCAACGTCGGCTTGTGCTGCTACGACATGGAGGGCCGAAAACTCTGGTCCACCAACTGGCCGCCAGTCAAGACCCGCAACGGCTGGGGCTCCGCCGCATCGCCCGTGCTCTGCGATGGCCGCCTGTTCCTGGTCAGTGACAATGACGAAGAATCCTTCGCCGCGGCCCTCGAGGCAAAGACCGGCCGCCAACTCTGGCGTGTCCAACGCGAGGAGAAGAGCAACTGGGCCACGCCTTGCGTCTGGCGCAACGAGCAGCGAACCGAATTGATCACCTCCGGCACCAGGCGGGTCCGCTCCTACGACCTGGAGGGCAAGCTGCTTTGGGAACTGGGCGGCATGTCCTCGATTGACATCCCGACGCCCTTCTCGAACTCCCGCCTGCTCTACGTCTGCTCCGGCTTCGTCGCGGACAGAATCCGGCCCGTGTTTGCCATCAAACCGGGCGCTTCCGGGGACATCACCCTCCAGCCCGGCGAGACCAACAACCAGTTCATCGCCTGGTATCAGCCCACTGCCGGGCCTTACAATCCCTCGCCCTTGCTCTACGGGGACTACTTTTATGTCCTCTTCGACTTTGGCTTTCTGAGCTGCCACGACGCGCGCACCGGCCAGCCGGTTTACCCGAAGCAGCGCATCCGTGAGGGCGCCACCTCCTTCACCGCCTCACCCTGGGCGGCGAATGGGAAAATCTTCGCGCTGAGCGAAGACGGCGACACGTTCGTCTTCCAGGCCGGCCCCGAATACAAGCTGCTGCACACAAACTCCCTCGACGAGATGTGCCTGGCCACCCCGGCGATTGCCGGCCCTCGCCTGGTCATACGCACACTGACCAAGCTGTATTGCTTTCGGGAGATGAAGTGAAACTCCCCCGGGACGGAGAGTCTTGGGGGTGCCCGACCCGGCGCTGAAGCGCTTGTCTTCACCCACATCGCTCACTGAGGGGAATGGATTGTATCCGTGGCTTTCAGGCCAAGGGCCTGGCTCATACCAGCCCAGGGCAACGCCCTGGGTTTCCGTGTGGTTTTATTCTGTTGCAGGCCAACGGCCTGCCTCATAGGGTCCATTGGGTCCGGCCGACTCAAACACTGACCGCCAAGCTTCGATCCCTCAGCGCAATGAATCGCGCTTTCAGCGCTCAGAATGGTCTTTGGGCGATAAACCCAGGGCGTTGCCTTGGGCTGGTATGAGGGACGCCGTTGGCGTCCCAAGCAGGCGCGCAGTGCGTCCCGTGTGCTGCCTCTCGGGTTGCTTCCGTGCGCGCAGAAGGGGAACTGATATGACCGGTGAACGGCAAATTCCTGCATCCCTCACTTGACTTTCCCGGCCGGTTAAACATCTTTGTGTCACGTGAAGACAGCGACGTTGAGAGAACTGCGGCACGACTTCGGCAGCGTCTTCGCCTGCGTGGAACAGGGCCAGCCAGTGGGCATCAGCAGGCGCGGCAAGATCATTGCGCTTCTCACCCCGCCGCCTCGCCCCAAGCCGACCAAACCGAAGAAACGCCCCGACTTCGCCGCGCGGCTCAAGCGCATATACGGCGACCTGGTTCTGCCAAGCGACGTGGTACTGGAAGAGCGCGAATCCCGGCCGTATTGAGGCGCCGCCGGCTCTGAATCCGCCCGCCCAAACGCGCAGCGAGCCCCGCTACGCGACGGACAATTCTCGGCCATTTTTTCGAGTCCGACTTCCGTGGCCGTCGTTGATGGAATTGGGAAATCCTCGGCCCTGCCAAACCCGATCCTCAGTACCCCGCTGGAAGCGCCCGTGCCCAGCCATCTCGGTCAGCAAATCATCAAATCCCGCTCTTGCTTTTAGCCCCACCAGAGGCTATCACTCCCCCATGCCCAGTCTGGAGCTAAAGCCGACACACAAACCGGTAGCACTCTACTACGAGTCGCTGACCGGGTTCGCCAAGCTGGGCATCAAGCACGAAGCCGCTGTCCGCTCGGCCTTTCAGGAACTCCTCGAACACTGCGCCCGCCACTTCGATTGGAAGCTCGTCCCTGAATACCCCATTAAACGCAAGGGCAAGGCCGACGCCAAAGCCGACGGCGCCCTGCTCGACAACTACGGCCTCAACCACGGCCTCTGGGAAGCCAAAGACTCCGCGCACGACCTCGACAAAGAAATCAAAATCAAATTCTCCATCGGCTACCCGAAGCAAAACATCCTCTTCTGGCAACCCGACCGCGCTATCCTCTGCCAGAATGCCGAGCGCTTCTACGAAGCCGACCTCACCAACCCCGAAAAACTCGTCCATGTCCTCAAGCTCTTCTTCGAGTTCGCCCCGCCCGCCATGGCCGACTGGGAAAAAGCCGTCGAGGAATTCCGCGACAAGGTCCCCCAGATTGGCGTCAGCCTGAAAGCCCTTATCGAAAAGGAGCGCCAGACCAACCAGCAGTTCATCACCGCCTTCGAAGGTTTCTGCGCCCTCTGCCGCGGCTGCCTCAACCCCAACATTTCGGTCGAAGCCGTCGAGGAGATGATCATCCAGCACATCCTCACCGAGCGCATCTTCCGAAAAATCTTCGACGTCGCCGACTTCATCCAGCGCAACGTGATCGCTCAGGAAATCGAGAAAGTCATCTCGGCCCTCACCTCCCACTCGTTCAGCCGCGACGACTTCAGCAAGCGCCTCGAACACTTCTACGGCGCCATCGAAAATGCCGCCACCACCTTCTCCGATTTCCACGAGAAACAGACGTTCCTCAACACCGTCTATGAACGCTTTTTCCAGGGCTTCTGCGTGAAGGTGGCCGACACCCACGGCATCGTCTATACGCCGCAGCCGCTCGTGAACTTCATGGTGGCCAGCGTCGAGCGCGTCCTCCAGCACCAGTTCGGCAAGTCCCTCGCCGACCGCGACGTCCACATCCTGGACCCCTTTACCGGCACCGGCAACTTCATCGTCAACATCATGCGGCACATCCCCAAAGCCGCGCTCCGGCACAAATACTCGGAGGAACTCCACTGCAACGAGATCATGCTCCTGCCCTACTACGTCGCCTCGATGAACATCGAGCACGCCTACTACGAGGCCAGCGGCAAATATGAGGCCTTCGAGGGCATCTGCCTCGTGGACACGTTTCAAACCGCCGAGAAGGATCAAAGCGAATTTGGGTTCTTCAACGAGAGAAACTCGGCGCGGGTCAATCGGCAGAGGAAAGCGGCCATCCGCGTCATCATCGCCAATCCGCCATACAACGCCGGTCAAGCCGACGAAAACGACAACAATAAGAACCGCAAGTATCCCGAAGTGGATCGGCGCGTGAGCGTGACCTACGGTGAGTCCTCCAAGGCCACGCTTCTCCGCAAACTTTCGGACCCGTACGTCAAGGCGATCCGCTTCGCCACCGACCGCATCGGCGAAAGCGGTGTTGTTTGCTTCGTGAACAATAACAGTTTCGTGGCCGAAAAAACCTTCGATGGGATGCGGAAGGAATTGGCAAAAGAGTTCGATGAGATTTACGTGCTGGATTTGGGCGGCAACGTGCGGAAAAACCCTAAACTTTCCGGCACGACCCACAATGTCTTTGGCATCCAGGTCGGAGTGAGCATCAATCTGTTCGTGCGTCAGCCCAAGTCAAATGCCGTCGGCCGCCACGCCACGATTCGTTACCACGCTGTCGCCCGGGATTGGCGCAAGGGGCGGAAATACCGGTTTCTCGAGGAGAAAGCAGACATAGGAGGCGTGAAATGGGCGAAGCTCGACCCCGACGACAAGGGCAATTGGCTCACCAACGCCAACGACGGGGAATTCGATGCATTTCTCCCGATTGGCAGTAGGGAGGCGAAGGCGGGAACGTGTGTTCCAAGCGCCTTCCGCACGTACTCGCTCGGCGTCTCCACCAACCGTGATGTTGTTGTCTTTGACTTTAGCCCGGAATCCCTAGCCCAGCGCGTGGAGGCGTTCAGTGACGCATACAACGGGGAGGTGCGGCGCTACGAAGACAAGAGAGGGCCGGTGAACATTGATGATTTTGTGCGGACCGAAAAGGTGAAATGGAGCGAAACGCTGAAGAAACAACTCGCAGAAGGAGTCAAGGCTCGCTTCGGAAAGAGTAAAATCTCTCCGGCAATGTACCGTCCCTTCACTAGGATGTGGCTTTATTACGACGCCATCCTGATTGATCGGCCTGGGGCATTTGCCGAATACTTTCCGAGTTCGCTCAGATCACAGGAGAACCGCCTGATAGTCGTGAACGTTTCTCCAGAGCGACCATTCTGTCCATTCATTTGCGATACCATTCCTTCAAAGGACATCGCCGGAGGTTTCGGTTCTCCAACGTATTGCTTCCCGCTCTTCACATATACCGAAGAGGGGAAGGACCGGCGCGACAACATCACGCCCAAAGCGTTGACTCTGTTCCAGGTTTTCTACGATGGCGACATCACGCGAGAAGACATCTTCCACTACGTCTATGCGCTCCTGCATCATCCCGCGTACCGCACCCGCTACGCGGAGAACTTGAAGCGCGAACTCCCCCGTATCCCCTTCGTCGGCATCCCGGCGAGCGCAAAGGCGAACTCGCCCGCCAGTTTCTTCCCTCTGTCCGCTGTCGAGAGGATGCAGGGCGCCGCCAAGCCTGATCACAATCCAAAGGCCAGCACAAAACTGTTTCACGTTTTTGCAGCCGCCGGCAAGCAACTTGCCGACCTGCACTTAACTTACGAGTCCGCCAAAGAGTTTCCGCTGGCACGCCAGGAAAATAAAGAGGCCAAACTCGACTGGCGCGTCGAGGCAATGAAGTTGAGCAAAGACAAAGCCTCCCTCTTCTATAACGATTTCCTCACCTTGAACGGCATCCCCCCCGAGACCTACGATTACCGCCTGGGCAACCGTAGCGCCCTCGAATGGGTCATTGACCAATACCGCGTCACGCGCGACGCAAAGGGCAACATCGCCAGCGACCCCAACCGCTTGGACGATGAGCAATACATCATCCGCCTCATCGGCCAGGTTATCACCGTCAGCCTGGAGACGCTGAAGGTGGTGAAATGGCTTCCTCCACTCGAAAGCTGAGGCAGCTCGTCAAGCCGAACCAAGAGGTTCGAGGCCGACCACTTCGAGACGCTTCGCAAAGTATTTGCCGGGGCTAGTGGGTTACGGCCCGAGGTCGATCGCGTTGGCGCCGCCGGCCAGGCTTTGTTCCTTGGCGCGCCAGACGAAGACCCCGGTGATGTCCGGCGGCAGCCCGACGGATCCGCGGCAGCGGTCGCCCTCGAATTTCAGGTCCAGCGCAATGAAGCCGTCCGGGTGGGGCGTGCGGCTGAGGATGCGCGGCTGCTTGCCGAGCCGGGGCGCGATGCGGACGGTGCGGAACTCCGGGGAGGCCGGCGACGCTGGTGCCGCACACTCGTGGCAGCGGAACGATGCGGGCGACATCCTCAATCCGACGCATGGGCTACTCGCGCGCGGCGTTTGGGGCTTGATTTCGATGGCCAGTTGGAGAAGATTCCTGCAATGAATGTTGTTCGCATGTCGGAAACGGGGCAGATCGTTGTGCCGAAGGAAATCCGGGAGCAGCGCGGTTTTGGCAACGGCAGCGCTTTTGTTGTGAATGAGACGAAGAGCGGCCGCATCGTGCTCCGCCCCGTAAAGGCCAAGCCGGAACTTGATCTGGTGGACCGTCTTCTGCGGCTGAAGGGCATCGACATTCCAGAAATGAAGTTTCATGCCCCGCCGCGCGCATGAGGTATCTGCTCGACACGAACGTCGTTTCGGAAACTTTCTTCCCTCCGGGATGAAACCTGGGAGCCGAATCCCACACCCGGCGTCTCGAAATGGAGGTGAAGGGTTCGGTCCGACCCCTTCACTGGGTAGATACCGCGCGACCCTCGGCCTCCCTTTTCCCGAGTTTTGCTTTTTCCAGGCTTCAAGCCTGGAAAAAGCAAAACTCGGGAAAAGGGAGGTATTCATTTTGGGCTCCTTACCCAGGGCGGCGCTCGTTCCTCGCTTGCCCTGGGCTGGTATGCGTCACCCTTTCAGGGTTTTGAGAATGGGACGATGGCGAGAGTTTGGGCGGCGCTTCGCTTAGCCTGGGTTACTATCGTAGCGTCCCTACGGGACTTGGCTTTGGCTCGCTCCACTCGCATAAGGGCCAAACGGACAACGTCCAGCTTAGCTCCAGACCATCAGCTTCTGGCCAGACAGAAGCGCAAGAGAGCGGACCGACGCTTACGGCCCGAGGTCGATTGCGTTGGCGCTGGCGGCCAGCGTTTGTTCCTTGGCGCGCCAGACGAAGACGCCGGTGATTTCCGAGGGCAGTTCGACGGTGCCGCGGCAACGGTCGCCCTCGAAATTCAGGTCCAGCGCAATGAAGCCGTCCGGGTGGGGCGTGCGGCTGACGATGCGCGGCAGCTTGCCGGGCTGGGGCGCGATGCGGACGGTGCGGAATCCCGGGGAGGCCGGGCGGACGCCGGCGACGCTGGCGTGCAGATGGAACAGCGGATGACTGCCCCAGGCATGGCAATCCGAGCGTGTATCGCCCGGCATTTCGACCGGTGTCTTGAGTCCCTGTTTGACCAAGTCTTTCCAGAAACGCATCCGCTCGACGATGAGGTCGCCGCGCCCGAATTTTCGCCAGGTCTCCAGGAGGTAGAAACTGAAGTAAATGGTCGTGCGTTTGAGGTCCGGGGCGGTCAACAATTGGCCGAAGCAGCGCCGGGCCTGCTCGCCGCTCAGCGTGTCGGTGAGCAGCGCCAGGCACTGGCCGTGTTCGCTGAATTGGTCGTGGGCCAGGTTGTCGGCAACCAGGCCGCGCGGCTCGTCCCAGAATTTGGCGCGCACGGCTTCGGCTGTGCGCGCGGCCTTGGCGCGCAGGCGTTGGGCCAGCAGCGGTTCGCCCAGGGAATCTTCGACCTCGGCCGATTTCCGCAGGGCATAGACGTAAAGCAGGTTGTTCAGGGACGAAATGCCGGTCACGCCGTCGGGCGCGTTGCCCTCCTGCCACTGCGGCACCCAATCCATGAACGGCCAGCCCGGCAACTTCTCGAGCAGCCCGTCGCCATTCAGGTAAGGTTCAAAGTGCTCGAGCATCGAGCGCAGGCCAATGGCGCGCGCCTTCACGAAGGCCGGATCGTTCCGCCAGAAGGCGTAGTCGTTGAGCATCAGCGCCCAGATCAGCGAGAAGGTCGGCGAGTGTTGAGGCAGATAGGAGGGAAACCGTTCGTTGACAAACCCCCAATTCCGGCGCGAGAAATCAAACAGCTCGAGGGCGCGCTTGACCAGGCGGTCGTCGCGCGTCATCACGCCGGTGGTGAGCAGTTCCAGGCGCGTGTCGCCATCGTACATGAGTTGCTCGTAGAACGGGCAGTCCATGTAGGTTTCGTGCGCGCACATCTGGATGCCGCGCACCGCCAGGGCAATCACACCGGCCAGTTCGCCGTCCCCGCTGTCGAAGCTGCCCTCGTTCTCGTAAGGATAGCGGTTCTCGTTGAGGGCGAGCCGGTGAATCACCAGCGGTTGGGCGGCGGTTTTGATCGAGAGCAGGCACCAGCGCCCGGCGCGCCACCAGAGGGTGGTGAAATTGCGGTGCTCGCCCCCTGCCGGCAGAAGAGTGTCGGTCATGCCGCGGAAGGTTTTGCCGACAAACTCATCGCGCCGGCCTTTGGCCTCGGACTTGGGCTGATAGAGCGACTCGGCCCAACTCCAGGCCAGCCTGCCGTCGGCGCCGCCGCTGATTTCGCACACCGGATAGGCGCAGTAATAGTTGCCGAGGTCCCAGAGCAGGAACTGCTCTGAATGCGGCGGAACTACGACGTGGTCTTGGCCATCGATGAGCGCCTGCCAGTTGGGCAGAGCGGAGTCCCGCGCCGCTTCCGCCCGGACCGGTTCATCGGCCGCCAGGGCGCTGTTGCCCAGCGCCACGGCGCGGCCGGCCCTGACCTCGCGGTCCAACTGATCGGGCAAGGTCGTGGGGAAGAGCTTCCAACCCGCCGCGCTTTCACCATAAGGCGCGTTCTGGACCGGCGCGCGGACGACTTGCGCCCGGACGTACGCGCCCTCTTTCCATTGCGGCCCGCAGTCGCGCGCGATCAATTGCGCGCCCACAAAGAAAATGCCCGGAGCGAAGTCGCAACCCTCCAGCTTGGCGACTTCCCAGGCGGCCTTGCCGGTGGTGAGTTCCCGGTCATAATCCCCCTCGGCCTTGAGGATGAAACCGCCGCGCCACGACATCTGCGCAACCGGTTGGTAGGGGCCGATGCTCCAGGCCAACGCCTCCAGACGGTGGTTGCCCGGGGCAAGCTCCAGCTCGTAGGTCGCGTAGGACCAGTGCTCGACGTCGGAGCGGTCGGGGCCTCGCGCGATGCGATGGCCGTCCAGGAACAACTCAAACCGCTCGTCGGCGCTGACGTGAATGCGCGCGGGCAAGGCCGTGGCTTCAAACTGTTTGCGAAAACGCAGCAGGACCGGCTGGCGCCACCCGCCGGCAAAAACGTCAGCGTGCGAGGGCGCCGGCGGGTTTCCGAATTCGGGATGCCATATCCAGGCCGCCTCGTCGATAGGCTGCACCGGGACAATCCCGGTGTTCCCACTGTGCAATCGCGGCGGGAGAAAAACCTTGTGGACGACCGGGAGATCGTTTTGCACCGCGGCAGCCGAAAGCCCCAGCGCGGCGGCGGCCAGCAAGAGGCCGGAATTCAACCAACGTTTCATAACCGGGGGATGGTTATCGTTTATGGCCCATTCACGACGGGTGGAGTGGTTCATATTTGTGGCTCGGATTCACGACGGAACCCCACGCTAAAAGGGTAAGGCCTGCCAGTCAATGCAATATCCATAACTGGCGAATATGGGGGTTTGCGAGCTTGCGGGGCAGGCCTGGGGACAGTAGAATGCGCAAACGCTGGCCGCTTGATTAAGAGAGCCTATGAAACGAATCTTATTGGTGGATGATGACCCGCTCGTGTTGCGGATTTATGGGGAAGGACTACGACTCCGGGGATTCGAGGTGGAGAGCGCGGAAGACGGTCTAGCTGCGGCCAAGTTTCTGCAAAAGACCAAACCGGACGCTGTTGTGCTGGATTTGATGATGCCAAAACTCTCCGGCGTGGAGGTGCTCAAATACGTCCGTAACCGGCCCGACCTGGCCAAGGTGCCGGTGGTGGTCCTCTCCAACGCCTACATGACCGACCTGGCTCGCGAGGCTGCGGCCGCCGGAGCGAACAAGGGGTTGATTAAGGTCGCCTGCACCCCGGCCATCATGGCCGAAACGCTCGAGCGCCTCCTCAACGGCGAAGACACCAGCGGGGAGGGAACACAACTGTTGTGCGCCCCTGCCGCCGAGTCTCCGCAGAGGGGAACCGAAACCGAGCCCTCCGGAGCGCGCGCGCGCTCGCCCGGAGCCTCATCCACCCGGTCTCCAGCAGGCGCCTTTTTCAGGCCATTGCTCCCATCGGAGGGCCAGACAGAGACTCAAACCATGATGAAAGTCCGTGAGGACTTCCTTGAGAGAGGCCCGGCAACTTTGGCGACCGTGCGGGGCCTCTTCCGCGCCTTTCATAAGGCCGCCAATGATGCCCAGCGCAGCGTCCGGCTCGACAGTCTCTATACCCAAGTTCACTTCCTGACCGTGGCCGCCCGCGTGGGCGAGTGCCACCGCCTCACCCAGATGGCCAGCGTGCTCGAAGCTCTCCTGCTCGAGCTTACCTCCTATCCCGCGCGGATCACACCCTCCGTGTTCCGGACTGTCGCCATCGCGGTCGATTTCCTTGGAATCCTCTTCGACCACGACCAAAAGGCCGCCTCGGGCTTTGCACCTGCGGCCCAGACCCTGGCGCTCGTGCTCGATGATGACGCAGTGTGCAGACAGGTGATCGTCTCGGCCCTGCGCAACGCCCATTTCATAGCGGAGGACGCCGGCGACCCCATCTCCGCATTGCCGTGGCTGAGCAATAAACAGTACGGCCTGATCGTCCTCGACATGGAAATGCCAGGCATGGACGGCTTGGATTTCTGTCGCCGCGCTCGCCAACTGCCCGGCTACCAGCACACCCCGGTCATCTTTGTGACCGGCCACAGCGAGTTTGAACACCGAGTCAAAGGCGCTCTCAGCGGCGCACAAGACCTGATCGCCAAGCCCATCTTCCCCATGGAGCTCGCCGTCAAGGCGCTGACCCAAACCATGAAATCCCAACTTCTGACATCTCCGGACCGGGACAGGACCACGCGAGCCTGAGTTCGTCGTGCGGTCAGCCAAGACTTGCCGCCTCGTGCGCGGCCTTTACTACTCAGTCCTGGGGTTGCCCTACAGTTTGTGGCGTCCAAGCATGCTCCCTCTCCCCATCCGATGGGGAGACTGGAGTTTGGACGCCCGCGCTGTGCGCCGACCGTCGATGGAGCCCGCGCTGAAAGCGCGCAGCATAGCAGCCCAGGGCAACGCCCTGGGAAGACCGTCGCGTAATCCCAGCCCGCCCTGCAAGGGCGGGAGCAGTTGCTTCAGTCCCAAAGGTAGCGCTCATCGAATGCCATCTCATAGCGCCTCAACAACGCTCGGAGTTCTGCCTGAAAGGATTTGTGCTGGTGATGCTCCTCCTGCCGGCCGATGTAGGATTTCAACTCCGGTACTCCCTACTGACCCATCGAGAAGGCTGCGTAGCCAGCTTGCCAGTGGAATGGCGCAAGCCGCGATCCTTGGGTTTTCAACCATTTGGATGAACCGCGTTTGACCTCCATCACCACTTGAGCCAGCGCCTGGTTCTTGCTCAGGTTAAGCAGGGCATGGGTGTGATCGGCGACCGAGTTGATGGCCAGGGCGGGCGAATCCGGGTCGCTTAGGATGCCCGCCATGTAGTGATTGAGACATGTCGGAAGGGTGACCTGCGCCCTTGCAGGGCGCAAGAGCCGAATAAGGCCGGCTTTCCCCACGGTGTTACCCTGGGCTGGTATGCTGCGCGCTTTCAGCGCGGGCTCCACGGATGGTCGGCGCGCAGCACGAATGTCCAAACTCCGGTCTCCCGATCCGATGGGGAGAGGGCCGCGGTGTGGGGCCGTCCGTCTGTAGTGCATCCCACGGACCCCTCAGTAATGTCCATTTTTGGGACAAGTGTTGGCTACCGCTCTCGTAGTTAGAGCCTTTCCCAAAAGCCCGGCGAACGGAAGACTTGGTCGCAACCTTTGTCGAATTGGCCATTTTTCGACAAAGTTGGCGACGAAGGTTGCGGCAAAGGTCTGGAATCGGAGCTTTTTGGACAGGCTCTAGTTGAGAGAAGCTCTTCTCCACGAAAAAGGGGCCGCCGGACGGTTACTGCCAACAACATTCAACGGGTATTTCATCGGGTTTTACGCCGAGTCTCTGCCTCTGGTCGCAGTGGCACGCAAGTAGCTTCAACTGATTTATTTGTCAGGATCGCTAGCAGCAGACTCAGTGGACGGCCAAAACGACCAGAAACCGGCAACATGCGCCTTGGTATTTCATCCAGCCGCGCGCCATTTCATCGGCGCAGGGCGTTCACGTTCATTGAGGTCATGGTCGCGGTGCTGGTGATTGGCAGCGTGTTCACGGGCTTTTATCTGTGCCTCAGCCAGGGGTTTGCGACCACGGAGGCGTCCCGGGAGAACTTGCGAGCGACCCAGATTCTCGAGCAGCAAATGGAAACTATCCGGCTCTACACCTGGAGCCAGATCAACAGCAACGGGTTCATTCCCGCCTCGTTCACAGCGCCGTTCAATCCCGTCGGAACCCAACCCACCAACGGCCTGGTTTACACCGCGCACATCGCGATCGCCAACGCGCCGATGGCGGAGTCCTACGCAAGCAACCACGTGCTGGTGACGGTGACACTGAACTGGACCAACGGCAATAACCAGCCCCACCAGCGGCAAATGAGCACCATCGTCTCCCAATACGGACTGCACAATTACTACTATTAAATCTCATGCGGGCGGTGTTCTCGTTCAAAGTTCGTGCCCGGGGCTTCACCCTGGTTGAAACCGTGCTGACGACGGCTGTCGGCGGCGTGGCTTTTGCGGCCGTCGCCTCGATGATGCTCTACGGTTCCAAGAGCACCGCCGTCATGGGCAACTATGGGGACTTGAACCGGTTCAGCCGCAACGCGCTCGACCAGATGAGCACGGACATCCGCCAGGCCAACAAGGTGCTCAGTTGCACCAACAACCAGTTGCAGCTCCAGGCGGTGGACATCAACACTGGGGCGGCCAGCACGCTGACCTACACCTACGACCCGGTGGGGCAGACGTTGACCCGGATTTATGCCGGCGCAACCAACACACTGCTGAAGGGAATCGTCACTAACTCGATGCAGTTCGCGATGTACCAGCGCAACCCCGTCGGCGGAGACGTGACGACCAATTATCTGACCACCAACGCAACCCTCTGCAAGGTGGTCCAGGTGTCGTGGACTTGTTCCCGCAACATTCTGGGCGTCGGCCAGACGGAAAGCGTCCAATCGGCCAAGGTCGTCATCCGCAAAGAATGAACGAAAAACAGTTGCGCTATGAGGGTTAAAACTCGTGATCAGCCCCGCGGCATCGTCCTGGTCGTGACTTTGTTGATGGTAGTCGTCATCGCTATCATCTTGACGAGCTATCTCAGCCTGGCCAACCAGATCAACTCCTCGGTGGCGCGGTCGCAGAGTTGGAACGAGGCGATTCCCGTGCTGGAAAGCGGTGTCGAAGAGGCGCTGACGCAACTGTATTACGCCGGCACCAACAGCTCGCTGCTGGCTTCCAACAGTTGGACGCACGGCCCGGACGGACTGTATCACAAGACCCGCGTCTTCAGCGACGGCAGCTACTTCAACGCGAGCATTCAATCCAGCGCCAACCCCGTGATAATCTCGACGGGTTTCGTGGCGGTGCTGTTTGGCCCTAGCTCGACCACCAACTATCTGAGGCGGCAGGTGAAGGTCGTCGCGCAGCAGTTGGGCGTGACTCCGCGGGGATTGAACGCCGTGGGGAAGATCACCATGAGCGGCAGCGCGGTCCTCGACAGTTTCGATTCCTCGGACCCGAATTACAGCGCCAACGGCTTGTACGTGGCGAGCAAACGCAAGGCCACCGCCCTGGCGCTGAGCAATTCGGGCGCCTCCGGCGCCGTGAGCCTTGCTGGCAGCAGCTTTATTTACGGGTCGGTGGCCACCGGCCCGAGCGGGACGGTGACCACCGGCGGGACCAGCGCGGTGGGAGATATTGCCTGGGACGGCAGCCACTCGGGCGTCGAAGCCGGACATAGCGTCAACGACGCCAATGTCCAGTTCAACGATGCAACGGCTCCCTTCACATACGGCAGCGGAACGACCCCCTCCAGCGGAAGTCATAGTTATGGTGGCACCAACTATAACTACCTGCTCGGGTCGGGAAATTACAATATGTCCAGCCTGAGCCTCTCCGGAATTCAGACGATGGCGGTCACCGGCAACACCACCCTCTACGTCAACGGGAGCTTCAGTACAGCCAACAGCGCCTATGTTTACATCGCCCGCGGCGCCACTCTGACCATGTATGTGAATGGGAATGTCAACATTTCAGGTGCGGGTGTGGTCAACGGCACCCAGTCGGCCAGCCAGTGTGCCATCTATGGCCTGCCCGGCTGCACTACCATCACCTGCGGCAACAGCGGCGCTTTCATTGGAACCGTTTACGCGCCCGAGGCTGCGCTTACTGTCAGCGGGTCGGGGGGCGTTTCCGGCGGCTTTACCGCCAGCACTATCACGGTCAGCAACAGCGGGCAGGTCCACTATGATGAACATCTGACCACTCTCGGGGGCAGCGGCTACGCGGTGATGAGTTGGAATGAGATCTGAGTTTTTCAGTCATCGACAACACACGAACCCAATATCAGGAAGTATATGAATACGAGGCGACGCCACTTTATCTTATGCGGGATCGCGTGGGCTTGGGCCGGCGCCGCCCCGGCCACGACCCTGTCTGCCGCCGCGCTCCACGAAGGTGAGGTGCGCTTTGACCATATCCAGACCCTGCAATACGTTGCGGCCGGCCTGGCGATCGCTCTGGCGGGGTTTCTGATTTTGAAAAAGCTGGCCCGGCCAACCCTGGATTTCCTGGCAGGCGAACTCGGGCTCATCGGTTTCTCGGCGGCCGGCCAGCGGGAACGGCTCGCGGAGGAGGAAGACTTTGCCAGGTTTATCACGGGATTCCGGGCCGGCCCGTCGGCGGCGCCTCGCGTGGCGCCGCCGGACACCGGGCCCTTGCCTTCACGAGTCCCCACCGGGCCGCTCGAGGATAATCCGGAAAGCGGCGGGCCAGAGAGCCAGAGCGGTCGTGATCCGCTCGGGGAATTCTTTGCCTGGGCGCCGGAACAGGTGGGGGCGTTGCAGAAACTCGTCGAAAGAAGCGGGCGGCCCGAAAATTCGGCGGGGCAGCGTGACCTGCTGGTCGAGGTTTGCGGCCAAATCACCGCCTTAAAGGAGCGGGCGAGCCTGCCGGAATTGCGGCCGGCCTGGCAACTGGCGGCCGCCATCGAAGGGCTCCTCAAGCAACTCACCGGCCGGGTGAGCAACATCACGCATTCCACGCAGCGAACGGTCGCGGAGAGCTTGGAACTGTTGGAGGCATTATGCGCGCCCGGAGTGCGCGCGGACCTGGCGGTCAATCCGGCCATACGGATTCTGGCGGTGGACGACGACCAGGTGAGCCGCTTCGCGCTGCGGGCGGCGGTAAGGAAGGCTTTCGGGCAACCCGATCTGGCGGAGAGCGGCGAGGCGGCGCTAACCCTGGCCCGCCTGCACAGTTACGACCTCGTCCTCCTGGACGTGATGATGCCGGGCATGGATGGTTTTGAGGTTTGCACCAGAATTCGCGAAACCGCGCCCAACGGCTCCACACCCGTGTTGTTCGTTACCGCGTTGAAAGACTTTGACACGCGCGCCAAATCGCTCACCGTCGGCGGCAATGGCCTCCTGGGCAAACCATTTCTGACCTTCGAAATCACGCTCAAGGCCCTCACGCTGGTTTTGCGCGCCCGGCTGCGTGAGCGCAACCGCATCCTCGAAGCTTCCGGCCGGCTTGCCGCCGCCTCGACACCCGCGGTGCATTGGCCGGAGCTTGGGGCAGAGCCCGTGTCCGAAGAAGATCCCGCCCCGCCCGCCGAACTGTCTCCGGGACCGGACCGCGCCGTGGATCAGGCGGGCGCAGGCCCCATCGTCTTGCTGCCGCCGCCCGTTTTCGCGGCCCACGACGCGGCCAGTGACGGCCTTCCCAAGACCTCGAGGAACGTTCCCCGCGAGTTATCCCCGGCGTTCCTGACCTACATGAGGGCCTGCGTTCGCGAGATGAAGGATCAAATCACGCTCATCGGCGGGCTGGAGGAGGATGCGGCGCGGAAGGAATTGTTGGTGCGGCTGCACTTGCGGCTCCAATCGCTGTCGCGCAGGCTCGACTTGCCGGAACTGCGGCCGGCTTTTGAACTGGGCTGCGCCCTGGAAGGGCTGTCCAAGAAGCTCAGGGACGATCCGAGCAAAGCAAACGCCTCCACGCTGCGCACCGCGGCCATCGGGCTGGGATTGCTCAGAGATTTGTGCGCCCCAGGGGTGAGACCCGACCTCTCCAGCAACCCGCCGATTCGCATCCTGGTGGTGGATGACGACCCGGTGGCCCGCCGCGCGCTCACCGGCGCGCTGCAAATGGCCTTTTCCCGGCCGGACGGCGCGGAGAGCGGGGAGGCGGCGCTGGGGCTGGCGGTGGAGAAAGAGTTCGATCTGGTGTTTCTGGACGTTTGCATGCCGGTGATGGACGGTTTCACGGTGTGCGCCAGGATTCACGAAACCGTTCCCAACCGCTCCACGCCTGTGGTCTTTGTCACCAGCCACTCGGACGAGGAGTTCCGCGCCCAATCCGAGCGATGCGGCGCCAGGGATTTTGTGGTGAAGCCGTTTGTTTTCATGGAAATCCCTGTCAAGGCGCTTACGTATGCGCTGCGCGGCCGGCTCGAGAAATTGAAAATGACACGATCGGCGGACACGGCCGCACCCGCCAAATCCGCCGGAGACAACAACAAAACCTGAAATCGATATGCCTTCTTTCGAGTATGTAGCCCGGGACGCCAGCACGGGCCTGGAAGTCCTTGACACGTGTGAGGCGGACACGGAGGAGGCCGCCATTGACGCGCTGTGGAAGCGCGATCAGCTTGTGGTTTCGATAGAGGAGAAAGCGAGCAAAAAACGCCGGTCGGCGGGCCGGAAGGTGCCCTTGAAAGACCTGGTTCTCTTCACCCGGCAATTCGCCACCATGTTTGACGCCGGGATGGCGGTGGTCGGATGCCTCAAAGGCCTCGAAAAGCAGACCCGGAGCAAACCGATGCGGAATGTGATCAAGGACCTTTGCGCGCACATTGAAAGGGGCGAGAGTTTGTCCGATGCTCTGGCAAAAACCCCCAAAGTATTCGACAAGCTCTACCTTTGCATGGTGGCCGCCGGGGAAAAGGGCGGTTTGCTGGCGGAGGCACTGTCACGGATTGCCACCCACCTGGAAAACACCGCGCGGCTCCGCCGCAAAGTCAAGTCCGCGATGATGTATCCCGCGGTGGTCACCGTCGTGGCCTTTGCCATCACCCTCTTCCTGCTGGTCAAGGTCGTGCCGGTCTTCTCCGACATTTTCGACAGTTTCAAGGGCAAATTGCCGGCCCCCACCGTGTTTCTGATCGGACTTAGCAATGTGGTGCGCCAGTGGCTCATCCTGGTACTGCTCGCCACGGGCGGGGCGGTTTACGGCTGGTTTTGCTTCATCGACACCAGACTCGGCCGCCACGTCTGGGATTCGTGCCGCATCAGACTTCCCATCTTCGGCAATATTGCCCATTCCATCTGCCTGGCCCGTTTTGCCCGCACCTTCTCCTCGCTGGTCCAAAGCGGGGTGCCCATCCTCAGCGTCATGCAGACCGTTTCGGAGGCTTGTGGAAACTTCGTCATGGAAAAGGCCATCAATGCCGCCGCGCAGGACCTCCAACTCGGGGAGGGCATCGCGGACTCTCTGGCCAAGCACCCCGTCTTCCCCGACATGATCATTCGCATGATGTCTGCCGGCGAGCAAACCGGCAGGATTGACAACATGATGGAGCGCGTCGCGGACCATTTGGATGAGGAAATCGAAGGCACTCTTTCCGGCCTGACTGCCATGATCGAGCCGATCCTCGTGGTCGTCCTGGGAGTAGCGGTTGGCGGAATCGTCATCTGCGCGTTCCTGCCTATCTTCAAGCTGAGCAGCCTTATTAGTGGGGCCCATTGATGCGGCCCGGTCCAACAGTTCCCATTGGACGGTTCCGCCCCTTCCAGACCAACCGCCACGCACCAAAGGCTTTGAACATCGCCAACTGACGGTGACGTGGATGGTCCTCGTGCATAAGCTGCGGGTGATCGCGCGGCTGCCGCAAAAGAAGACGGCGCGGGCCCGGCGCCGGGGGGCCTGAGCGCCGCCATGCGGATTTCCGAAGTAAGAAACTACGGGCGCGGTCTGTACAGCCGCGGCAGATTTCGAAGACATCCAGCGCCTTGTAAAACCACTCTCGCCCCTGCTCCTAAGGAGCGGTGGGAGCGACGACATTCCAGCTTACCCGCTGCAGTTTCCGCACTTGAGGCGTGCAAGGCGGCAGTCTGTTTTGGGTGAGAAAATTCACGTCGAACGCCCATTTGCGGGTTGGAGCATTGTAGTATGTGCCCGTGTTGATCCAAAAGTTCGTGGCATTCCGGCTCGCATACATCGCGACGATCGAACCGTTATACGTTAAAGTGCAACCGCTCCAATTCTCCAGAAGACGAAAGAAGTTCTCCACACCGCCGCTATAATGCCTGACGCCTCCAACCGTAACGGAGGGAACTATGCCTGCTATTACTCCCGCGTTGACGCTGGTGCTGACCGCGTTGCGGCTGCCGAGTCCGGTGCCGGAAGTCCAGGAATCATTCCAGTTCGGTGACAGAACAGTGATCGCATCGCACGCGAAAGAGGCCGGCAAAGTGTTTGAAGTATTTGTAGAACCCGCGGTCGTATCGGGGGCATTGAAGTTGCCTTTGACATAAAGAGGTTGAGGAGTTGCCACGCTCAGTCCGCCGGACGGCAGGTACTGCCCATCAGTGATGCGGACAGCGGTCAGTTTTCTGCTCGCGGAGCGGATGTCCTTGATGTACACGGAATTGATGGGATGTCCCAATTGCGTTTGAGCAGTCATGTTCAGCGAAGCTCCCGCGGTAGCGAGCCAGTTAGTGAGGGCACCAACATCAAGTTCGGTGCCCAGCACCTGCTTGCCCTCGCGATAATCATAAAACGAGAGGTTCGTATTGACAAAGGTGTACCCGCTGTTGGTTCCGCCGGCCCAGGCGTTGGTCGCAACCGGCGTTAGCGTTGTGCCGTCTTCATGGGCATTATAGCTCACGCTCACTGCGTTGGAGGACACGAGCACAGCCAGGTCGGCCTGGTTGTAGTAGCGTAGCGAGCCGAGTTGCGAGTGCGGGTCTTCACCAGATGGCGGGGTGTCCAGAATCGCGACTGCGTTCGTTACATTGTTGCCAACACCCATTGGCAACGTAAACGAACTCACCTGCGAAAGATGAGTGCTTTGATAAATTGGCATTGTGGACGCGCCGCCCGTAGGGTCGTTGGGATCACGCTTATTGTAAATCTGCCCGACGGCGCTCACTGCGTCGGCGAATGTCAAAGTGCTCGGCGGCGCGGCATACAGATTCATGTTCGAGTGGGTCTTGCCTGTAACCGTCATCGGCTCGCCCGGGTTTATCTCCATATCTAATGAATAATCAAGGGCGAACTGAAAAACGGGAACAGTGCTGAGCTGGATGTTTTGCCTTACTCCCATTGTAACTGGAAATGTGGCACTCGTCATCGTTGCGTACGACGTAATCTGGACGGAGGTCACCAGCCCGTATAGGCCGACAAACTCTGAGGCGAGGTTGGTCCACACTTGCGCGCTGGAGCAGGTTACAGACGTTTGATTCGGGTTGCCGTTGCCATCGTTGAATGCATATTGGGATACCCAGCGGTCCGTTACGAAGGTGCTGGGCAGGATGGCAGCGTAATGCGTCATATCGCTACTGAGCGCCTGGTGCATGAAGTCTGCATCCAGCTGGGCAATGACCACCTCCGTCGCCGCTTCCGCCGCGCCCACGGTGCTCATGTAATTGTTGTTCCGCGCCGTTATCATGGAAGAAGAAGCGGTCCACGTTGCCAAGGTTGCCACCGTTATCGCGATGGCAGCCACGAAACAGAGCGCCATCGCGAGAGCGTAAGCGTTGTTCTCCGATTGCGGACCTCGGACGCGGATGCGCATAAAGCAAAAGGCTTTTATTAGTTCTACTCTATAAGGCGGCGCGCCATGCAAGTCTGAACCTGGAAGTTGTAATACCGGCAGCCGGCCCCGACTCGGCCCAGCGGGTACTCCCACTGATAGAATTGAAGGGTTATTTGGATCGCTTGATTATTCAAGTCGTTTGTTAGCACGTTGCCTTGGAAGTCTTGCGCCCGGAACACAAGGGCATTTGTGATGTAATGGCTGATCGCTTCCACGGTGCTGTTACCGCCGGTCATCCGATTTAGGCAGCAACTGTTGGTGTCAAGAAAATAATAGGCAAACGTGTTGGTGTCGGTTGTCGGACAGATCATGAGCGCGTTTCCCATGCGAGGCGCGTTAGCGGCCAGGAGGGAGAAGGATAAGGCATTGCCATTACCAACGTAGAGCAACTTGGCTGATCGAATCTCGTCCCGAACCTGGTTGAGCGCCTTGCGACTGTAGTCCGTGGCTGCCAGTGTTGTCCGGGCAATAACGTAGAAATGCGATGCGATAAGCTGAAGGCTGACCGTGGCTGCGACAAGCAGGGCGAAGACTGCTATGGTTGTCGTCATTTCCACCAACGTAAAGGCGGCGATGCTTTTCAGGGAAGCAGCCGGACCATTGGGTCCAATGAGCAGTGAGCGCTTCATTGGTCAGCGGCGCGAAGAGTGATAGCCGTGTTGGTAAAGGGCCCTCGACTCATAAACGTCCATACGCAGTCCGAACGGATTTGGCGAATGGGGGGATTGGAGGAGACGGTCGTAACACTAACGAGATTAGTCACAATTGGGGCTTGGCCTTGGTACGGAATTGCGAGGGTGGCTGTTTGCACGTAGTTCGTCACTCCGAGCTCATCCGCCAGACCAGGGCCGATGCTCTGAGGCCAGGCTTGGGGGTCCCATTTGGCTGAACGGGCCTGCTCCAGACCTTGGGAGGCCATGGACTGCGCAGCCAGGGAACGGGCGCTCCACTCAGCGTTCTGTGAACAGGTCAGAAGAGCGGCGATGACGCAGGCGAAGACCATCCCTAACACTGCCATCGAGATGAGCACCTCCAGTAGCGAGAGCCCGCACATCGGCGGCGGAGTACATTTGTGACTTCTCCGGGGAAGTTCCATAAATCAACTGACTGCCCATACGAACCGTGCATACTTGAGCATGTTACATGCCAGCGCGGAGAACTGCCGCGGTCCATGATTTACGGCTCCCGCTGTCGAGGACAGGCATCTTTCACCGGTGAATCTTCATCGTTGTGCTAGGGCCTTTGTCTCAATTCAGGACACCGGCATCTCGAAATTAGCTGACGCCAGAACGGCGGTTAATTACGGATGCGGACGAGTTGCTGTTGTTGACGCGCCTTCCTCAGATTACGTGTGGCGGCTCCCGGCTACGGCGCCGACGTGAAAAGGGCGCGATGGATGGGCGTGGGATAGGGAACATCCGGGCCCTTTGCGGCGGCCCACAAAACCCGGTTCAAGGCGTCTTCCGGGGCGAGGTCGTAACCGCGGAAGTTCATCCGGGCGGACTCCTTGGCCCCTGGAGACTTGGCGGTGTTCCTGGCCAGGAGGTCCACCCGGGGAGTCAGGGGAGTGAATGGCAGGCCCTCGGCGGTCTTGCCGAAGCAGTTGAACATCGGCGTGGCCCCCGCGTCATATTGGGTAAGGGGTGGAAGGCCGAGGATGAGTTCGATGGTGCGAACCATGCTGGCGGTGGTATAGAGGGTGCTGTCCACGACGCCGCGCTTGCAGAAGGGGCTGATGACCAGGCCAACGGTCCGGTGGGCGTCCACGTGGTCCGGGCCGTTTTGCGCGTCGTCTTCGATGACGAAGATGGCCATCTCTTTCCAGAAACGGCTGTGGGTGGCCGCCTCGACGATGCGGCCCAGGCCGAGGTCATTGCTGGCGACGCAGGCGTCGGGCGTGAAAGCCCCGGGCGTGGTGCCTCGGGTGTGGTTTTCTCCCAGCGACATGATCGTGAACCGAGGCAGGACCCTGCCGGTCGGTTCGACCTTTCGGAGATCTTCGATCCAGAACTCGACGCGGTCCATGTCACGGCTTCCGCCCCAACGCCCGCGATTGGCCGAGGGCACACCCATCGCCCCTTCTCCATAATTCTTGAAGCTCACGCCGTGGCGCCGGCATAGATCCCAAAGGTATCCAGCCGCCGGCGTCTCCATTTCGTAGTTGCCGGGGATTCTGCCGTGGCGCGAGTAGGAAAGGATCCACGAGCGTTGGTTATAATCGGTGGCGATGGCGGCGTCGCACCAGCTATGGCCGTCCACGCTGACCTCGCCGTTGCAGTAAAGGTTGTCCAGCAGAACGTAATCGCGCGCGACTTGATGCTGGTTGGGGGTCACCGTCTCCCCGTAGATCGCCAGGTCCGGGTCGCCGTTGCCGGCAAGCTGGCCTTTCGCATCGCGAAAGTCGCCGAGGACCTGGTCGTAAGTGCGGTTTTCTTTGATGATGTAAAGGACGTATTTGATGGGGCAGGGATCGCCGACTTTGTCCGGGATGACAGAATCGCTTTGGATGGGGGCGCGGCGGAATTGGCCGGGTGTGTAGGGGGAGTTGCGCCGCACCTGCTCCGTGTAACCGGCCATAGCGGACGCCGCCGGACGGTCGATGAAGGAGACGGCCCCGGCGAAGGTCCGGCCGATGTAATCGAACGGCGGTGGTTTGTGCAGTTTCGCAGGGTTCGAAGTGGCGGGCGGAACGTTTGCCCTGGAGGCCAGGCCCTTGCCGTTGGCGACAAACAAGGTCTTGTTGTCGGGGCTTACCGCGACCGCCGTAGGATACCAACCGACGGGGATGAAGCCTTCGACGACCGAGAGCGACTCGCCATTGCGGGCGGTCTGCTCGGAAATGGAGTTCGAGATGTCCACCACCATTACGCAGTTGTTGTCCGCGTTGGCGACGAAGAGCGTGCGTCCATCCGGGGATACCGCAACCCCATCGGGCGTGCTGCCTTCGGGCGATTCCGGGTAGAGGGAGGTGGAGAGGATTTCACGCGTGCCCTCGGGGAGACGCCGGCTGGGGCTGGCGCCCGGTTCCGAGGTTTCCAAGCGGCGAGTCTGGATGACATGCACCGTGTTGTCGCCGCCGCAGGCGACGAATAGCCGGCCATCCGGCGCCAGTGCCATATCCGTAGGCCGCAGCCCAACGGTGATTTGGCGCACCCGACGCCCTTTTTCCGTATCCACCACGCTCACGGTGCGGCTGCCCCAATCGCTGACGTACAAATGCCGATGGTCCGCGCCGAAGGCGCAGCTATGAGGGTGCAGGCCCACCGGGATGACCGTCTCGAGCGCCAGGGTACTCGGGTCGAGCACCCAGATCTCATGGTTGCCTTCGTTGCAGGCATAGAGTTTTCCCGTGTTAGGATTCACGGCCAGTCCAGCCAGGAAGACCTCCGTCCCCGAGGAGGGCCCCAGCAGCTTCAAGGCGACTGACGCTTCGTGCGCCAGGGCGCCCTCCGTCGCGGGGGAGGCGGGCGCCACGGAGCGGTCCAGCCGCGCCTGGCCGTTGGCATACTTGAAGACATGGATCTTGCCCGAGTCGCCGCCGGAGACAAAAAACTCTTTGCCGTCGCCACTGAATGCCAGGCCGTTCCAGGTCTCCCCGAGCGGAAGGAACTGGGCCTCCTTGCGATTGGCAATATCGATGAGTGTGACACCGTGCCTGGTAAACCCGCCATGAACGCCCACAAGCCGCTTCTTGTCGGGCGAAACGACCAGCTTAAGGGCCAGGTCGCTCACCGGCACCTGCTCCCCGGCAGGGGTGACACCCCAACCGTTGAACAGGAGGTTTTGGTTCGGCTTGAGCCCGGGCCTGAGGCGAAGGCCGGGACCGTTTACGTCTTCACTCGGTTGGCGGACTGGCTGGACATCGGCGGCCATCATCCGCGATGCAGCCGCCAGGGCAATCGAAGCAGGCGCCAAGGCCCGCAAGATGACTTGCACTCGGCTCATAGCGTGAACCCCTCCCGATACGGCGGATTCACGAGCTTATCCGCCTCGGGGCAGCTCGGAAACCTCAGGTTCGCCGCGTCCCATTCGAGCTTCTGGTTCATGCGGATGGCGATGTTGCCCAGCAGGACGACTTCGGCCAGGTGGGCCGCGTGATCGGCGAAACTCGACCCGGCGGGCTTTCCCCCGCGGCAGGCGTCCAGAAATTCCTTCCAATGCCCGGCGGAGCGCGGCAGCTTCTGCGGCGGCCGGCCGAACTCTTTCATTTTACTCTCGGGGACCAAGTGGTCGCGGAGCATGATGCCCTTGTCGCCGACATACATCGTGCCATCGCCCTCGGCGAAACTCTGCTCCGGCGCCAGACCGTCGGGGCGGGGCGGACGCATGCCACCGTCGTACCAGAAGATGCTCAGCGGCCCGTGCGTGCCGCTGGCGGCGAACTTGTACTGGGTGATCGAGGCCAGCGGAGCGGTCTGGCTGCTGATCTCCTTGGGGCGCTGCCAGTTGGTCGAGCAGGCCTCGACGCTGACCGGGTCGCCGATCTTCATGGCCTTGAAGATGGCGGAAAGCTCGTGGCAGCCGATGTCCCCGAGCACGCCGGTGCCGAAGTCCCACCAGCCACGCCAGGCGAAGGGGTGATAGCAGGGGTGATAGGGTCGCGCGGGGGCGGGGCCGAGCCAGAGGTCCCAGTCCAGGTGCGCGGGGCAAGGCGGGGTTTCCTTGGGCCGAGCGACCCCGCGCTCGGAGATGTCCGGGTTGCGGTTGGACCACGCATGCACCTCCTTGAGGCTGCCAATGGCCCCGGCCCAGATCATCTCGGCGACCAGGCGGGGCTCTTCGCCGGCCTGCCCGAAATTGCCCATCTGCGTGGCCACCTTGGTCTGGCGCGCGAGCTCGCCGATCATCCGGGCTTCATAGACGCTGTGGGTCAGTGGCTTCTGGCAGTGGACATGCTTGCCGAGCCTCATCGCCATGGCCGTGGCGACGGCATGCACGTGGTCGGGCGTGGCGATGGTCACGGCGTCGATGTCCTTTTGGGTCTGGAGCATCTTGCGAAAATCGGTGTAGAGCTTGGCGCCCGGGTATTTCCTGGCGTTGTCGGCCAGGTGCTTGCTGTCGGGATCGCACAAGGCGACGATGTTCTCGCCCGCCTGCGCGCAGGAGGCCACGTCGCCCGAGCCCATGCCGCCCAGGCCGATCCCCGCAATGTTGAGTTTCTGCGAGGGCGGGGTTTGGCCCTGCCCCAGCACGTGACGCGGGATGATCGTGACGGCGGTCGCGGCGACAGACGCGGTTTTCAGGAAGCTCCGGCGAGAGGACGACTCTTGGTTCATGGGGTGATCTTTCGTTTCAGGTCTTGCTTTGTAGCCCAGCGCCGAGCGCCGGTCAAGGGACTTTATCCATGTAGAAAGGTTGCCGCTGGAGGGCGAAACCCGTAGAGTGGCGGCATGACCGGACGGCTTCGATCAACCAGAAGATGACAAGAGTATTGTTGGCCAGTTCAATGGCGGTGGTAGTAGCACTGTGCGGGTGTTCCTTCAAACGCTTCGCCGCCAATAGACTCGGGGATGCCTTGGCCGGCAGCGCGGGCACGTTCGCCTCCGACGACGATCCGGACCTGGTTCGGGCGGCGGTGCCGTTCAGCCTGAAGCTCGTGGAGGGTTTGCTGGCCGAGAGCCCGCGCCATGAGAGCTTGCTCCTGGCGGGGGCGAGCGGTTTCACCCAGTTCGCCTACGCCTTCGTGCAACAGGATTCGGAGGAAACTGAGGACAAGGACCTGGCGGCGGCGGAGGCGCTGCGCGGGCGGGCGCGGCGGCTTTATTTGCGGGCGCGCGACTACGGCCTGCGCGGGCTCGAGGTCCGGCATCGCGGTTTCGGCGGCGCCTTGCGCGCCGATCCGCAAAGAACGGTCCGTCTGGCCACAGTCAAGGACGTGCCGCTGCTCTACTGGACCGGCATCGCCTGGGCGGGCGCCATCTCGGACTCCAAAGACAACCCGGATTTGATCGCCGACCTGCCGGTCGTCCAGGCCATGATGGAGCGCGCACTGGAACTGGACGAGCGGTTCGGCGACGGGGCCCTTCATTGCTTCTTCATCGCTTACGAGATGAGCCGCCCGGGAGGGGCCGGCGATGCCGCCGAGCGGGCCAGGGGCCATTTTGACCGGGCGATAGCGCTGAGCGGCGGCAGGCTGGCTGCACCCTGGGTTGCCCTGGCCGAGGAGGTCTGCGTCCAGAAGCAGGACCTCAAGGGATTCCGGGCGGCGTTGGAAAAGGCGCTGGCGGTGGAGCCGGAGGCGAAGCCGGAATGGCGCCTGGTGAACCTGGTGATGCAACGCCGGGCCAAGTGGCTCCTGGGCCGCGCGGACCAACTCTTTCTTAAGACCGAGGACACGCCCCAATAGGCCCGCGCCCTCCCGGCCACAACGCGATATTATGAATCACTTGAATCCTCGGAGCCGGCTCACGGCCGGCCTGGTCCTGGTCCTGTCCCTGGTGACGGGCGGATTGTCGGGCGCTGAGAAGCCAATCAACCTGAAACTGGGGACGCTGGCGCCCAGCGGCAGCACCTATCACAAGAGCCTCCAGGCGATGGGTGAGAAATGGCGCAACGCCACCGGGGGCGCCGTGCGGCTGACCATCTACGCCGGCGGCACCCAGGGCAGCGAATCCGACATGGTGGGCCTCATGCAAACCGGCAGCCTGGATGCCGGCCTGCTCACCGCGGTCGGGCTTGCCGAGATCGAACCCGGGGTGTCCGGCCTCCAGAACATGCCGATGTCCTTCCGCACGCTCGAGGAGGTGGACTATGTGGGCGAAAAACTCCGGCCCCTGTTGGAAAAACGTCTCGCCGCCAAGGGCTACGCCGTCCTGTTCTGGTGTGACTCCGGCTGGGTGCGTTTCTTTACCACCGCCCCGGTCCTCCACCCGGCCGATCTGAAGAAGCTCAAGGTTTTTTCCTGGGCGGGAGATACCCACCAGTACGATATTTGGAAGGCGGCCGGCTTCAACCCCGTATCCCTGGAGACCGCAGGTGTCCTGCAGGGCTTTTTGTCCGGCACCATCAGCGCGATTGACACGCCGCCGCTCTTCGCCCTGGCCAGCCAGATCGACGGCCAAGCCAAGCACATGCTCGAACTCAACTGGGCTCCTCTGGTCGGCGCCATGGTCGTCCGCGCCAAATCCTGGGACCGCATCCCGGCCGAGCGCCGGCAAACGCTCCTCGAGGCGGCCACGGAGGCCGGCCGGCACGTCAAGGCCGAGGGCCGCGCGGAGAATGACAGGGCTGTGCAGGCGATGGCCAAACGCGGTTTGCAGGTCCAGAAGGTCAGCCCGGAGGTCGAGGAAGAATGGCGCGCCCAGGTGGGCAAAGTCCAGGCCCTGCTCCGCGGAGAAATCGTCCCCGCGGATGTGTACGACGAAGTGCGGCGGCTGCTGAAAGAATTCCGGGCCGCGGGCGGCGCCAAGCCCCGATGAACGACATTCCCCTGATCGAAGCCGCCACTGCGCAGTCCCGCTTTGGTTGGGTGCGCCAGGCCGAGAACAGTCTGCTCGTCGTGGCCCTTTCGGCGATGATGCTGCTGCCGGTGGCGGAAATCCTGCTTCGCTGGCTCTTCAAGACCGGGATCTCCGGTTCCAGCACGGTGGTGCAGCATCTAACGCTGATAGTGGGGATGCTCGGCGGCGCTGTGGCGGCCCGGGATGAGCGCCTGCTGGCCCTTTCGCCGGCGCAGACACTGCTCAAGGGGCGGGCCAGGGCGGGCGCGCGGATTTTCAGCAGCGGTTTCGCCGCCGCCATCAGCGCGTTCCTTTGCGTGGCCAGCGTCCAATACGTGCTCGATGTCCGCCCGCTGGGCAAGATCCTGGTCTATGGCATCCCGGTTTGGGTAGTTCAGATGATCCTGCCGGCGGGCTTCGGGGTGGTGGCTGGCCGGCTGGTGTGGCATGCCTCCGGGCGCTGGGCCGGGCGCAGCCTGGCGCTGGCGGTCGGAGTGGTGGTCGCCGGACTCGCCCTCTGGCCGCCCGGCTCACCCGAACGCTGGCTCATTCCGGCGCTCGTGGCGCTGGCCGTGGCGACCTTCCTCGGGGCGCCCGTGTTCACCGCCCTGGGCGGGGCCGCGTTGATCCTCTTCTGGGGCCACGGCGACCCCATCGAGTCGGTGCCCTTGAAGCATTACAGCCTGACCACCAATGACCTGCTGCCGAGCATCCCGATTTTCACGCTGGCGGGCTATTTCCTGGCCGAGAGCGGGGCCTCCAAACGCCTGGTGCGGGTCTTCCAGGCCCTGGTGGGACAATTCCGCGGCGGGCCGGCCATCGTGACCGCGCTGGTCTGCGCCTTTTTCACCTCCTTCACCGGCGCCTCGGGGGTTACCATCCTGGCCCTGGGAGGGGTACTGATGCCGGTGCTTATCGCTGCCCGCTACTCGGAGCGCAACGCCCTGGGCCTGCTCACGGGCGCCGGCTCCCTGGGCATGCTCTTCCCACCCTGCCTGCCGTTGATCCTCTATGCCGTCGTCGCCAACCAGAGCGGGCATGCCAATTTGACTCTCAAGCAGATGTTCCTCGGCGGGATCGGGCCGGGCATTCTTCTCGTCCTGCTGACCTCCTGGTGGGGGATTCGCCAGGGGCCAAAGGAGGCGGCCAATCGCCCGATCTTTCGCTGGTCCGAGGCCCGGGCTGCCCTCTGGGATGGCAAGTGGGAAATGCTCATCCCGGTTGTTGCCCTGGTTTCCCTCTTTAAAGTCTCAACCACGGTGGAAGCCGCCGCGGTCACCGCAACTTACGCCCTCTTCGTGGCGACCGTCATCCATCGCGATCTCCACCCCTTCAAAGACCTGCCGCGCGTCATCACCCAGTGCGGACGGCTCGTGGGCGGCGTGTTGCTCATCCTCGGCGTCGCGCTGGGCTTCACTCATTACCTGGTTGACGCCCAAGTGCCCGACAAGTTGGTCCAATGGGCGACCGGCGCCGTCACCTCGAAGTGGCTTTTCCTTCTCGGGTTGAACTTGGTGCTGCTGGTCGTAGGCGGCCTGGTCGAGATTTATGCGGCCATTATCGTGGTGGTGCCACTGCTCGTGCCCCTGGGCGTGGCCTTCGGCATGGACCCCATTCATCTTGGAATCATCTTCCTGGCGAACATGGAATTGGGTTTCCTGGCGCCGCCGGTCGGCTTGAACTTGCTGCTTGCCTCCTACCGCTTCAACAAGCCGATGGCCGAGGTCATTCGCGCGACGTTCCCGATGCTGCTGGTCCTGCTGTTGGGCGTCCTGCTCATCACCTACTTTCCCCCGCTAACCACCCTGCTGCCCAAGCTGGCAGGGTAAAACAGGGAGTCTGCAATCCTTTCGACACGCATGAGCGCCAAGCACCACCGCCGCCATCGTCCACCTCATCAACGGGGCGGAAACGCCCCGCGCGCCGCGGTGCCGATCCCCAGGCGTCGGTCCCGCTGGCGGCTGGCGCTCCTGCTGCCGGTTTTGGGCGCCCTCGCCCTGGCGGGTTGGTTCGCTCTGAGCGCCTGGAGGCATTCAGGCCAAACGCCCAGGGAACCGCCGGCCTCTCCGTTCGCCCAGACCGATCTGCCCGCCAACGCGCCAAGCCCCCGGAGCGCCGCCCACGCCGCTGACAACCACTCGGAGTTGAGCCTTCAAATGAACCGCGGCAACGAGCTGCTCGCTCAAGGCAAACCGGCCGAGGCCGCCCAGGTCCTGACCGAAGCGATACGGTTGAACCCGCAGAACGAGGACGTTCATTACAACCTGGGATTGGCGCTGGCGCGGCTGGGGAGATTCGAGGAAGCGACGCAGCAATACGGGGAGGCCCTGCGCATTTTCCCAGACTATGCCGAGGCCCACAATAATTTGGGCAATGTGCTAATGCATCTCGAGCGGAACCAGGAAGCCTTATGGCACTTCGAGCAAGCGGTAAAAATCATGCCCGATTACGCCTCGGCCCACAACAACCTCGGCACTGCGTTGCAGAAGGCCGGGCGGACGAACGACGCCTTGGCGCACTTTCGGGAGGCCGTTAAACTCGCTCCGGACTACTGGCAGGCCCACTTCAACCTCGGGACGAGCTGCCGGCAAGAGGGACGAGTGAGCGAGGCGCGGAGCGAGTTCGAAACCGTCCTGCGTCTGCACCCGGACTTTGGACCGGCCAAGTCGGCGCTTGCGGCCATCCAAGCCCAGCAACCAGGCGGGGCGTCGCCAAAACCCTGACCCTGAACAGGAGGCAACGGAGGAAACAGAGCTTTTATCTCCGTTCTCTCTGTTTTCTCCTGTTCAGGTTCCGGCTACTTCCCCTGGCGCAGGGTGTCGAGCAGGGCGCGGGCCGGCGCGTTATTCGGGTCGAGGCGCAAGATTTGGAGGACCTGTTTCTCCGCCGCCGCCGGCCGGTTTGCCCGGGCCAGGGCCTGGCCGAAAGCCAGCCGGCCTTCGATCGAGCGTGGCTTCTGCCGCACCGCCAGTTCCAAGTGGTGGATGCCCTCCGGCAAGCAGTCCATCCGCAGGCACAGCAATCCCAGCGCGTAGCGGGCCGGGTAATACTCAGGATTTATGCGGAGGCCCTCACTGTAGAGCGTGAAGGCCTCGGTTTGGCGGCCACGCCCCTCCAGCAGTTTGGCCAGGTTGATGCGGGGCAACGCGGCCTGGGGCTGCAAACCGATCAACGCCCGCCACTGTTCCTCGGCCCCTGCCGCGTCCCCGCCGTTTTCCAGCAATGCAGCCAGGTTCCAGCGGAGGTCCGGGTCTTGGGGGTGACGGGCAACCTGCTCTGAGACCTGCTGTATGTCGCGCCGCACCTGCGCCGGTTTGCCGGTGAGGCGGTATCGGGCGAGTTGCTCGTTAATCCTCTGCAGTTGGCGGGCGTGACCAACCTGGCTGGTAAAGGGCGCCCCCTCAAGGCGTTCCCGCATCACATCGAGCGCCTCGTAACGATTCCGATCCGTGAATCCCAGCAGCCGCAGGCATTCGGCCTGCGAAACCCATTGGCCGGATGCTTCCAACGAAAGCGCCCTGGCAGCCTGCTCCGCCACCGCGCGGGCCAGGAGATAATTTCCCTCCGGCGTCAAGTGGACGTGCTCATAAAAGTACTGGGCGCCCGGCAATCCTTGCTCACTGTTCGCAGCGAAGAGTTCCTCGGCGTCCAGGAGGCTCACCCGTCGGGCGGCGAATGCGGCGGCGGCCCGCCGGATGATGCCGTTGATCCGCCCGTCGGCACGGAACTGCAGCGCATCGTTGTCGCGGGCCAAGCGAAAGAGGGCCGCCGCTTCGGCATCCTGTCCCAGCAGGCGAGAGCATTCCGCCCGGCGAAAGGCCAGGTCGGCAAACTCGCCGTCAATCTGGGCGGCCCGTGCGTAAGCCGCCTTGGCCTCGGCGAGTTTGCCCTGTTCCTGCCACCCAACTCCCGCTTCGTATGCGGCCTGCCACTGGGCTAGCTCGGCGGGCGAAAGGCCCGGCCGGTGGAGCGATGCGAAGGGCGCACAGTCCTTGAGGTTGGTAGCGACCATGCAGAGAACCATCGGCAGGCCGGCGCGGGCGCCCGTCGCCAGCAGGTCGGCCAGGTTCCGCTCAAAATGCCGATAGACCCTGGCGGTCGCCGGCGCATCATGACGGATCTTCAAGTCTGCCATCATTGCCATCCCAGTCCACTCCGGCAAGGGTTGGTCGCCCTGGCGCGCGAAATCCAGCGCTCCG
>Ga0187857_10000629_pt1 | contig 42418 bp, 45 predicted proteins | sample June2016WEW_8_10_FD_132984 | JGI IMG/M metagenome (GOLD analysis project Ga0187857, IMG submission 132984) | Peatland microbial communities from SPRUCE experiment site at the Marcell Experimental Forest, Minnesota, USA - June2016WEW_8_100 | ecosystem: Environmental > Terrestrial > Soil >... | reverse complement strand
TACAATTATATAGCTTCAAGCCAGGCTGGCTTTTATTTTTAAGGCTGGCCAGCTTGGTTTTGGCATATAATGCTTCCTTATCGGTCACATTATCAATTTTCAATAATTTAGCATTTAGTAATTGGCCATTGGTAAATGACAAATGAGAAATTAATGTGAAATGGTAAATGGGATATGGTAAATGGGATGACATAGTCATTTTATCTCCTACCAACTGCTCTTAGTTACGCCCGGTATCTCACCCTTGGAAGCGTGCTCACGGAAGGCGATACGGCTTAAGCCGAACTGACGCATATAACCGCGCGAGCGGCCGGTCTCGGCACAGCGGTTCTTGCGGCGGGTAGGGCTGGAATTGCGCGGTAACAGATGAAGACCTTCATAATTGCCGGCGGCCTTAAGCTCAGCCCGCTTAACGGCATACTGGTCGATCATCCTTAGGCGCTTGGCATCGCGCGCTAATACAGATTTCTTGGCCATTATTTGCGCCCTCCGGGCTTATGAAGACAACCTACGGTTTTCCTCATCGAACCTTTTGGAATAAATCCAAATTCGCCTCGCGAACCGGTTATACTCTTTTCCCTTAGGTTAACTACTACTGTAAATGATTTCATTATTTACTCTTACTTTCAAGTGACTTGTGCTGCCCATTCGACGTGCTCAGGGCACTCTGAGGGCTACTCGAAGGGTGAGGTTTCTCGAAAGGCAGGCCAAACTTAGTTAGTAAGGCTTTGGCCTGTTCGGGATTTTGCGCCTGGATAATAAACGTCACTTGCAATCCATGCGCTGTGGCGGTCTCTTCAAAGCTAAGCTCTGGGAAAACCGACTGGTCTACCAGCCCAAGACTGTAGCTGCCTTGTTTATCAAATGAACTGGTGCTCACGCCGTGAAAGTCACGCAAGCGGGGCAGGACAATATTGATCAGCCGGTCAGCAAACTCATACATTCTATCACCTCTGAGCGTAACTTTCAGCCCTATTTTATTTCCTTCGCGTAACTTAAAGCTGGCGATAGACTTTTTCGCGGTGGTTTCCACGGGTTTTTGGCCAGTAATTTTAGCCAAAGTGTTGGCTGCCACCTCTAGCAAGCGCTTTTCGTCCTTGGCCTTGCCCACACCTGCACTGACTACAATTTTCTCCAAGCGCGGAGCTTCATGGATATTTCTGAGCCCGAGCTCGTTTTTAAGCTCGCCAGCCCAAACATCTTTATAGCTGGTGCTCAAACGCGGCTTATAAGCAGGTTTGGTTACGGTAGCCATTAGACGCTCCCTTTAGTCGCTTTAGGTGACAGGTTGTAGGTTGTAGGTGACAGTTTAGTTACAGTTTTTGTAACCTGTAACCTGTAACCTGTAACCTGATGATGAGTGGAACGAATCATCTACTTTAGCTCCTTGCCACTCGTTTTGAGTACACGCACTTTGGCGCCATCTTTGATTAATTTGTAGCCGATACGCGACGGTTTCTTGGCGACACTATCCAGTAGACCGAGTTTGCTTACCCAAATAGGCTTGGTAATTTCAATGATGCCGCCCTGCGGATGCTGGGGCGTGGGTTTACGATGTTTTTTGACGACGTTGATGCCCTCGACTGTAACTTTGTTGAGTTTAGGATAAACAGCCAGCACTTTACCGCTACGGCCCTTGTGCTTACCAGAGCGTACCATTACCATATCACCGGTCTTTAGCCGAATCTTATAGATTCGGCCAGCTCTTAGCTTAGAGCTCTTAGCTGTTGGCTTATTCATAGTACCTCCGGTGCTAGCGAAATTATGCGGCTATAGCCCATGTCGCGCAGCTCGCGCGGCACCGGGCCAAAAATACGAGTACCCCTGGGTGTTTTGTCGTCTTCTGCCAGCACAACTGCAGCATTATCATCAAAGCGCAGTACCGTGCCATCGGGGCGTCGGATGGGGCTGCGGGTACGCACGATCACGGCCTTAACAATGCTCTTGCGCTTAATAGCGCCCGCGGGGTTAGCTGTTTTGACACTGGCCACGATGATATCGCCGACGCGTGCATAACGGCGGCGGCTACCACCCAGCACACGGATAGTCAGCAGCTGGCGGGCGCCGCTGTTATCAGTAGCTATCAGTCGTGATTCTTGCTGTATCATTTAAGTTTCCTCCCTGGCCTTTTCGGTTTTTGTGGACTTTTCTTTGGCAGCCTTGGCTTTGGAGCCAGTAGATGGCTCCGGCGCTTCCTCCACGAGCACATCGGCTATAGCATCAGTCTCTTCGAAATGGGCTCCAGCTCGTTGCAGAATCTTGATCAAGCTAAAATGTTTGCGGGCGCTTAAGGGGCGGGTTTCAGTAACGACAATCAGATCGCCAACCTTGGCTTCATTTTTCTCGTCATGCACCATAAATTTAGTGCTTGCGGTGTACTGTTTTTTGTATAGCGGGTGGGTTTTGCGTGCAGTAACGGAAATAATAACCGTCTTGTTGGGCTTATCGCTGGTAACAACGCCAGTCAATGTACGGGCCATTTTATGCCTCCTCCTTGGATAATTGTTCGGAGAGAACAGTTAGCATGCGGGCTAAGTCCTTGCGTTTACTGCGCAGGATGCGGACATTGCTCACTTCGCCGCTATACAGCCGACGGCGTAGTTCCAGGATTTCCTCGCGCAAGCTAGAACTGTCTTTGGCCAGCTGTTCAGTGCTTAGTTTGCGGATATCGGCAATTTTCATATTATTGCTCTTCCTTGATCACAAACATCGTTTTAACTGGTAATTTGTGTCCGGCCAGGCGCATGGCCTCGCGGGCAGTTTCCTCGGTTACGCCGCCCATTTCGAACATGATAGTCCCGGGTTTAACCTTAGCGACGAAGAATTCCGGGCTGCCCTTGCCGACGCCCATTTTGGTACCCAAGGCTTTTTGGGTAACTGGTATATGCGGGAAGACCCTAATCCAAATTTGGCCGCCACGCTTAATGTAGCGGGTCATAGCTTGGCGGGCAGCTTCAATTTGGCGGCTGGTAATGCGCTCGCTTTGCTGGCTTACCAGGCCGAAGCGGCCGTAGGCCAGTTCGTCCAAGGACGTGGCTACACCACCGTGAATACGACCTTTGCGAACCTTACGAAACTTAGTGCGAGACGGCATCAGCATAACAGAGTTCCTTCGGGGCTATTTACCATTGACCATTTGCCATTTTCCAGTGATTTACCAGGTAGCATTTGCCATTGGTTAGATAAAAAATCAGCAATAAATGTTAAATGTAAATTGTTAAATGTAAATTGGAATGACGGAGTCATGACTAGATTACCTCACCCCTGTAAATCCAAACTTTAACACCGATAATACCGGCGCCTGGATAAAGCGCACGGGCACTAGCATAATCTATATCGGCCCGCAGAGTATGCAACGGCACACTGCCTTGCACCTCCTTCTCGCGGCGGCTCATTTCCATACCACCTAAGCGCCCGGCAATTTCAATGCGTACGCCTTTGGCGCCGGCGCGCATAGTAGCTCCAGCGGCTGATTTTACAGCTCGCCGCCAAGCGATACGGCGCTCCAGCTGATGGGCGATATTTTCAGCTACCAATTTGGCCTGAAGCTCGGGACGTTTGATTTCTTCAATGTTAACTCGAACTGGCACGCCATAAAGTTTCTCGATGGCATCTTTAAGCTCAGCGGCGCCAGTGCCACCACGACCAATTACCACACCAGCCTTGGCGGTCTGAACAGTCACCGTTACCAGGTTCGGCGAGCGCTCGATATCAACCTTGCTGACGGCTGCGCGGGAGCCGAGTTTTTTCTCTATCAACCGACGAGCTGCCAGATCTTGTTTAAGATACTCGGCGTATTCTTTTTTGCCGGCGAACCATTTACTGCGCCAGTCTTTGTTAACCTGCAAGCGCATACTTATAGGATTAACTTTTTGGCCCATTACTCGGTCTCCTTAAGCTCAGCTTTAGCGACCGGTTTTCTTGGTTGGCGCTTCTCGCCTTCTACCTCTACAAAAATGTGGCTTGTCCGGCGGGCAAATGGTAGTGCGCGGCCACGGGCAGCCGGACGCCAACGTTTGTACTGCGGCCCCGGAGTTACACTTATAGAAATAACACGCAAAGAATCAGGTTTGTAGCTATGATTGTGCTCGGCATTAGCTCTGGCGCTTTTAATAACTTCTTTGACTTCAGAAGCTGCTCGCCGCGGTGTATGTTCCAGGATTGTTATAGCATCGGCCACTAAGCGGCCGCGCACCAATGCCGCCACTGCGCCAACTTTGCGCGGACTGATGCGGACTTTCTTGGCTGAAGCATAAGCCGGCATTAATTTACTCCTTAATTCCTTCAGCTTCGCTCTTAGCTAATCTTCCACCGTGGACACGGAATTTGCGCGTCGGTGAAAATTCACCTAGTTTGTGGCCAACCATATTTTCGGTAATAAACACCGGTACGTGTACTTTGCCGTTATGCACGGCGATGGTGCGCCCAACGAACTCTGGAGCAATAGTACTGGCGCGGGCCCAGGTTTTTACAACGCTGCGGTCTTCTGAGCTCAAGGCAGCGATTTTCTTGGCTAGTTTAGGGTCCACAAACGGACCTTTTTTGAGTGATCTGCTCACCGGTTATCTCCTCTTCCCCTGGTGGCGGGTTCTTACGATAAACTTACTGCTAATATTGCGGCGGCGGGTTTTATACCCAAGGGTTTTCTGGCCCCAAGGTGTCCGGGGGTCTTTTTCAGTACCGTGCTTACCCTCGCCACCACCATGCGGATGGTCAGCGGCGGCCATGACTACACCGCGGACCGTTGGCCTGATACCCATGTGACGCTTGCGGCCGGCCTTGCCGATTTGGATATTTTGATGCTGCTCATTGCCCACGGTGCCAACAGAGGCCATACAGTCAACGTGTATCATTCTAATTTCTCCACTAGGTAATCGCACTTGGGCATATTTTTCTTCTTTTGCTATAAGTTGTGCGCCGGCCCCGGCGGTGCGGGCCAGTTGGGCGCCCCGGCCTGGCTGAAGCTCAATAGCATGTATAGTTGTACCAGTTGGGATGTTTTTAATTGGCAAGCGGTTGCCCCGTTCGATGGAGGCTTCTTCGCTCACATTGACCTTTCGGCCAACTCGCATCCCTTTGGCGGCTAAGACGTAGTGGTGGTTGCCATCTTGGTCAATGACTCTGGCAATTCTAGCGCTACGGTTGGGGTCGTATTCTATATGTTCAATGGTCGCGCTTGTACCCACGGACGGCTTAAAATTAACCATGCGGTAATACCGTCTGGCGCCGGCGCCGCGATGACGGGTGGTAATTCGCCCCTGGTTATTGCGGCCCACAGAACCTTTTTTAATGCGAATTAGGCTGCGCAGCGGTTTATCGGTAGAAATGCCAGCAAAATCCTGGCTGCTCATGCCGCGGCGACTTGGAGTTGTAGGTTTGTAAGCTTTAACGGCCATTATTTGCGCCTCCGGCTTATAAGACAAACCTGGCGGTTTTTCTCATCGCGCCGGCAAAATAAAATACATTTTGTCGGGCTGCTCTTTTCCCTATAGCTATTCAGCTGCATCATTATTTCTTCCCCTTAGTTTCTGGTTTAGTCTCGGGCTCTTCGACAGCGGCAAAAATCGGCAGCTTATCGCCTTCTTTCAGGACGACGTAAGCTTTGCGGAAGTCAGAACGCCGCGCTCTATGCGACACCCGGCCTCCACGGCGGTATGTTCTTTTAGTCTTAGCGGGCGCACCAGTGATGCGTACTTTTATAACCGAGACACTGTATTGTTTGGCTACGGCATCTGCTACGCTAAGGCTGTTTACTCCGCTCGGGACTTCGAATAGATAGGTATTGAGCTCCTCGCTTAGGGAATAGGCTTTTTCGCTCAGACGCGGTTTAAGCACGACCGATTTATTCATCCTTGTCCCCCAGTTGCTTACTTAGAACCTCAAGCGCTTCCCGGCTCAGCACGATAGTTTCAGCGTTCATAGCATCAAAAACATTAAGATAATTAACTTGCATTGCCTTAACTAAGGGCAGGTTATTGGTGGCTCGTTCAACTAAGTCGTCTTTTTGGGGCACAACAATCAGTACCGGTTTTTTTACACCCATCTTATCCAGCAAATTGATAGTTGGTTTGACTTTGCCTTCCGGGCAGGCAAAGGTTTCTATCACCTTAATTCTGTCTTCCTTGGCGGCTAGGCTGAGAGCTTGGCGCAGAGCTTGGCGCTTGGCCTTAACGTTCAGAACCCGGACATAGTTCTGCTCACCCGTAGGGCCCAGGGCCACGCCACCCCCGCGCCAGATTGGGTTGCGGGATGAGCCAAAGCGCGCCCGGCCGGTACCTTTTTGACGCCAAGGTTTTTGGCCGCCGCCTTGGACTTCGCCGCGGCGTTTGGTTTTGGCCATTGCCGATCGGCCATTGGCCAAGTACGCCAAGTAGGCATCTTTAAGGAGCTGGTGGTTCTTTGCATCAACTCCAAAAATCTTCTTGTCCAGCTTAGCCGGCGTGGTGGCTTTAGCTCCAGATTTAGTAAAGGTTGCAACTGGCATTATTTTGCCTCCCTCACCAAGACTATGCCTTTACGCGGACCCGGAACGGCACCTGTCACGCCTATTACCTTCATGTCGTTGTCTACCAAAGCCACCTTTAGCCTTTTAACAGTTACGCGGTCATTGCCCATTTGGCCGGCCATTTTTTTGCCCGGAAAGATACGCTGAGGATACATAGAACCGATGGAGCCTGGACGGCGGTAACTGCGGCCTCCATGAGTCTTGCGCCCACGGTGGAAATTATGACGTTTTATCGTACCGGCAAAGCCCTTACCCTTGCTAATGCCGGTTACATCTACACTATCGCCAACATTAAAAAGATCGGCGCTTAAAGTGTCGCCGATCTTCAAGTCTTCTGGCTGCTCATTAATGCGGAATTCACGAATAATCTTCGGCAGCATATTGAAACCCTTAAATTGTCCCTGCTGAGTTTTACCAGGCTTTTTGGTCTGCTCAAAGCCCAGCTGAACCGCCCAATAGCCGTCTTTATCTTCTGATTTGATCCGCGAAACAACGTTGGGGCCGGCCGAAAGCAAAGTCACAGGCAACAGCGCGCCATTTTCGCCAATGACGCTGGTCATGCCAAGTTTTCGGGTAATTAATGCCTTCACGCCTAGTCCTTAATAGTTGATTTACTAAAAGCATAGTGAAATTAGAATATGGGCAAGATGCCCAACTCTTGCTAACAGATTACCATACTAAACAAACCTCTGTCAATTCGTAGCAAAAATTACATCTCGTTTAGTGGAGGGTCAGCACCAGGCCGATCGGCACCCAGAAGCCAACAAACATTGCCACCAGCAGCAGTGCGTATTCAATTTTACGGTCAATCCTAAAATGGTCGTGGGCCGCAAATAGCAAGCCCAGCAATGCGCCGTAAGGTATTGGAATTTGGGCACCGGTCTTGGTTTCTATCTTGAACCACTGCGAGCCAACTATTAGATACAGCACCAGTTTCAGAATATATAAGCTGTCTGGTTCTTGCTTGGCCGTTTTGTTGTTTGCCATAAGAATTAATATAGCACTAAACAGTAAACTGACCGTTCTTATAGATCACTTCTTGACTGCCATCAGACAATGTAGCGGTAACAATCCGATCGGTAGTAGAAATCATATCAACGTGAATAGCTGACTCGTTATAGCCTAACTTTTTCGATAGCGACGGAGTCATTTTCTTTGTATCGCCATCGAATGTATCGTGATAGCTTTTACCAACCGCTAGGTGGGTATTGCCAAACCGGCCGCCCATATTTTCGTCAAACAGCGTTTCAGCCATAAATTTGGTGATATGGCTCAGGCGCCTATCAGTCAATGAGAATTCGCCGATTTGTGACGCACCGTCATCCGTAGCTAGCATTTCCCGCAAGAGTTTCTGATTTTTGCTGGCTGTGGCTCTAACTACCCGACCCACCTTAAAAGTAAGCTCTATGTCCTGGACGCGCGGGCCATAGTAATACAGTGGTTGGTTAAAGCGGATCCGGCCTTCCGTACCATGCCAATCCGGTGAGGTAAAGACCTCAAAGCTTGGTATATTGCGTCCGCCACCACCCAACCATTTGCGCTTCTTTCCCATTGTTATATGCAAATCGACGTCTTTGCCAACCACATGCAGTTTATCTATTCGCAGTCTGGTAAGCCTTGTTGCTACGCGCTGGACTTCTTTGCTGGTCTTGCGCCACTCGGCGATCGGATCAGATTTGTCTAAGTAACAGGCTTTTATTATTTGACGCCAATGGCCTTTCTCGCTAAGCCCAGCCTCTTTGGCCATACTTGGCGTGCCGTAAAGAGCCAGAGTCCATGTGTATTTGCCAATGTTTTCTTTGTCGTTAAGCCAATCGGCGAGAGGTTTGGCGCTCTTTTGGGTGAGCATTATCTTTTTTGGATCTATTTTGTCCAGTTCATGTACATCATGTTCAGCGATTACGGCAATACGGTGGTCAACTTGCTCAACTAGTCCCTTGAAGTACTTGTCGAGAAATGCAACCAGCTGCTGGTGATTAGCGTGTTCGTAAAAGTATTTTGCAGCGCCGGACATATCGTCCGCCAGACCATTAATAAGAATCCCGCCGCTATCTATGATATTTTTTCGCAAAGCCCGATAAAAAGGCAGAGCCGACAGTGGCGATTGCAAAAAAACCACCTCCCCGGGCTTGATACCGCTGCCACCACCCAGCGCAAAATTTACCAAAACCTTGGCATACTTATCAAGAATCTCTTCTGGGGGCGTATAGCTCATTACTGATAATTATAGATGAATTATCGGCTTTGCGAAAGAAGTAAAATTACTTGACTAATCAAGTAATTATCACATCTTGATTTCGGCGTCACAGCCTGCCGGTAAAGACAGGTTCATAAGACTGTCTATAGTCTTCGGTGTAGGGTCGGAAATGTCTATCAGGCGTTTATGTACGCGCATCTCAAACTGCTCCCTGCCCTTTTTATAAATATGCGGGCTTTTGATGACCGTAAAGGTGCTTTTGCGGGTTGGCAGAGGGATCGGCCCGGCAATTTTAGCGCCGGTGCGCAGAGCGGTCTCTACAATCTGTTTAGCAGACTGGTCAATGACCTTGTGGTCATAGGCCTTAAGACGGATTCTAATCCGCTGCTTCACTTCGGGTTCTTTAGTCTCTGCCATTACTCTTCCTCGTCATCCATAGCGCCCCAGGCTGCTTCGAATTCTTCGGCCTGACGCATCCTATATGACAGGGTTCCGGGGGTATTTGCCAAAGTTTCGGCCATGGAGCTAACTATCCCGCTTTTAAGCGTTGGGTCATCGACTGTTATGCCTGCCTCTTCAAGGACAAGGTCCACAAGCTGCTGATCAAACTCAGGACTAGACATTATTTTTCAATCTTGGTTACGACACCAGCGCCAACGGTCCGGCCACCTTCACGAATAGCAAAGCGTAGGCCTTGCTCCATAGCAATTGGTTGTAATAGCTTAACTTTAAAGGTGACCGTGTCGCCCGGCATGACCATTTCTTTATCGGCCGGTAGCTCAACCTCGCCGGTCACGTCTGTGGTACGGAAGTAAAACTGTGGTTTGTAGCCCTTAAAGAACGGCGTATGGCGGCCGCCTTCTTCTTTGGTGAGGATGTAAACTTCTGAGTCAAATTCGGTGTGTGGCGTGATAGTACCTGGTTTGGCAAGCACCTGGCCGCGCTCGATGTCATCGCGTTCGATACCGCGCAAAAGTACACCAACATTGTCGCCGGCCTGCCCTTGGTCCAAGTTTTTCTTGAACATTTCCACGCCGGTAACGACCGTTTTCTTAGTCGGGCGGATACCGACAATTTCAACTTCTTCGTTAACCTTAACTACACCGGTTTCAATACGGCCGGTGGCAACAGTACCGCGGCCTTTGATACTAAACACGTCCTCGATGGCCATCATGAACGGCTTGTCCAGCTCGCGCTTAGGCTCGGGGATGTAATCATCCATAGCTTTGACCAACTCCATAATGGTGTCCTCATTGGCGGCGTCGCCTTCCAGCGCCTTAGTAGCAGAGCCCTTAACGATCGGGGCGTTCTCGTCAAATTCATATTTCTTAAGCAGTCCGCGAACGTCAGCTTCTACCAGCTCAACTAGCTCGGGGTCAGCCAAATCCATCTTATTGAGGAACACCACGATAGATGGTACGCCGACTTGCTTGGCTAGCAGTACGTGCTCGCGGGTCTGGGGCATTGGGCCATCGGCAGCCGAGACCACCAAAATGGCGCCGTCGATCTGGGCGGCACCAGTAATCATGTTTTTAATGTAGTCGGCGTGCCCGGGCATATCCACGTGTGCGTAGTGTCGTTTTTCGGATTCGTACTCCTGGTGTGAGGTAGCAATAGTAATACCACGGGCCTTTTCTTCGGGTGCATTATCAATTTGGTCGTAAGCTACCGGTTTATTGATCGAGCTCGGAAGTCTTTTGGCTAACACGGCCGTAATAGCGGCGGTTAGTGTGGTTTTACCATGGTCAACGTGCCCCATAGTGCCAACGTTAATGTGCGGTTTGCTGCGGTCGAATTGCTCTGCCATTTAGATTCTCCTGGTCTTATTATTCGATAATATTTTTGCGCAAGCGAGCAGTAGCCCACTCACGCGAATATGCGCCCATTATAGATAAACTTACGCGCTTTGTAAAGGGGTTAAGAATCTGTTGATCCATTGATTCGACTGTTCCAAATATCGCGTAGGCTAACAAGGTGTGACTTTAGCATACCTAGTATGGTCGGGTCCTCAGTGGATGCTGATTCTAAATAGAACTTTTCTTCGCCAGTTTCATCTGTTTCGCGGACAGCGCGAATCTCCACAAGTCCAACAATGGGGTCAACTTCGCCAACTACCAAAACCCTCTCACTGTCTGGACGAACATACACGTCAGAATCACCTACCATATCTACCAGTGGATAATCGCCAGGTTTTGGTTTGTTCGGCTGATCTAGATTTCGATAATAACGATTACGCAGCTGCCATGTCAAAAATCCCAGAGCGACAATTTCCAACGCCACAGTAGAGGGGTTGTTCGGTTTAAGTTGTTCCGGTATTGCAGGCATGTGCTCACCGTACTACTTGCCGGATTTGGCAATGATGTCCTGGGCCACACTTGGCGGGACGTCGGCATAGTGGTCAAGCTCCATACTTGAGCTGGCGCGTCCCTGGGTCGCGCTGCGCAAGTTAGTGGTGTAGCCGAACATCTCCCCCAGTGGGACGTAGGCAGTGATTTCCTTGATGCCGGGGCTGAGATCTTCCATACTCTCTACCCGGCCGCGTTTGGAGTTAAGGTCGCCGATAACGTCGCCCATAAAATTTTCGGGTGTTACGACCACGACTTTCATTATCGGCTCCAGCAGTACCGGGGCTGCCTTTTTAACACCATCTTGAAGTGCCATACTGGCGGCAATTTTAAAGGCCATTTCCGAACTGTCCACCTCGTGGAAGCTGCCATCATAGATTTCGGCCTTGATGTCTACCACTGGATAACCGGCGACTACACCATTGCTCATAGCTTCTACTACGCCGGCTTTGACGGCTGGGATAAATTCACTAGGTACTGCTCCGCCCTTAATGCTGTTAATAAATTCAAAGCCTTTGCCTGCTTCGTTCTGGGCGAGGCGCAACCACACGTGGCCATACTGACCACGGCCGCCGGACTGGCGGATATATTTACCTTCAGATTCCACGCCGTCTTTACGGATAGTTTCACGGTAAGCTACCTGGGGTTGGCCAACATTGGCCTCAACGGCAAATTCACGCTTCATACGATCAACAATAATCTCCAGATGGAGCTCACCCATACCGGAGATGATGGTTTGCCCTGTCTCGTGGTCTGCTTTAATACGGAAGGTTGGATCTTCTTCTGCTAAACGCTGCAGCGCAACGCCCATTTTCTCTTGGTCGGCTTTGGTTTTCGGTTCAATGGCAATACTTACCGGCGGCTCCGGAAAAGTAATACTTTCTAGGACAATCGGGTTCGCTGAGTCGCATAATGTATTGCCGGTGGTAGTGCCCTTTAAGCCTACGATAGCGGCAATATCGCCGGCTTCTATCTCCGTTACGTCTTCACGTTTGTCGGCATGCATACGTACAATCCGACCAACGCGTTCCTTCTCGCCAGTTGAGCTATTTAAGATATAGCTGCCGGCAACGACCTTGCCAGAATAAACACGGAAAAATGCTAATTTGCCGACAAACGAATCAGTAGCAATCTTGAAGGCCAAAGCTGCAAATGGCTCACTTGCGTCGGGTTTACGCTCAATTTCCTCGCCATTTTTGGGATTCGTGCCCCAAGTGGAGCCACGGTCTAGCGGACTGGGCAAAAAATCATTGATAGTATCAAGTAGCTTTTCGACGATCACGCCACGGCCATCACCACCAGTGACCGCAAAGAATTTGCCAGATAAAACGGCTGTACGGACAGCGCTTCTGACATCTTCTTCGGTCATGCCAGCCTCGCCAACTTCAAAATATTTTTCCAACATCTTTTCATCTTCGGCTACAGCATTCTCTATCAGTAAGCTGCGGTATTTTTTGATCTGCCCGGCCATGCCTGCTGGTATCTCGGCCTCGGTAAGCTCGTGGTCAGCAAAATCTTTATAGGTATAGGCTTTCATAGATATAAGATCCACGACGCCGTTAACCGATTGCTCAAAGCCAATCGGCAAGTGAATCGGGAAGGCCCGTTTGGAAAGCCGGTGATGGATCGAGTCCAGGGATTTATAGAAATCACCACCAGTTTGATTGATTTTATTGATAAAACAGACTCGCGGCACATTATATTTGTCGGCTTGGTGCCAAACAGTTTCAGATTGGGACTCCACGCCCATCTTGCCATCGAATACCACAACCGCACCATCAAGCACGCGTAAAGAGCGCTCCACCTCTACGGTAAAGTCAATGTGGCCAGGCGTATCAATAATGTTAATTTTGTGATCTTTCCAGAAACAGGTCACGGCGGCGGCTGTAATGGTAATGCCGCGCTCTTTTTCCTGGGCCATCCAGTCGGTAGTGGTTTCACCCTCGTGCACGAGGCCAATTTTATGCTTTAAACCCGTGCGGTAAAGAATACCCTCTGTTACGGTGGTTTTACCCGCGTCAATATGGGCGATGATACCGATGTTCCTTACCTTCTCCAAATTATATTTTTTATCCACCATATTTATGCCTCTACCATCTCTAGTCTCCAGCAATCTTGCTCGATGACAAATTGGCAAGTACCATCAACGGCTGCCTTTGCGCGCTTCTCTAGTTCGTTTTCGGCTCTGTGTTGGTCTCTCTGTGGCGAGCATAATTCCCTGCCAGGGGAGCCCTCTATGTCAAGTCCGACCGCTTCCGCTACGCTAGACGCCCTTAGGACCATACAGCCGACACATTTAACGGGGGTTAGATATCCTCTGCCAAATCTGTCTAACCAGGTGATATCTCTGGCGTGATCCGAATTGATTTCACTAGTCCGAGCCATATTATCCCCGGGCAAAATGGGCGAAAGCACGGTTGGCCTCGGCCATGCGGTGTGTATCTTCTTTTTTCTTAACTGCTTCGCCGGTATTGTTGTAAGCGTCAACCAGTTCAGCGGCGATACGATCTTGCATGCTAATGCCGCTGCGGGCACGGGCGGCCGCTACGAACCACATGGTGGTCAGGTGTTGCTGGCGTTGGCTCTTAACCTCAAAGGGGATCTGATAATTAGCGCCGCCAACCCGGCGGGAGCGGGTTTCCATATAAGGCTGGATGTTTTTTATGGCTTGCTCGAAAACTTCCAGCGGGTTTTGGACCTTGAGTTTATCGGCGGCTTTTTGCATACCGCCATAAACTAACCCTTCAGCAACTTGCTTCTTGCCATTCAGCATTACCCGATTGATAAGCTTAGCAACCTGGGTGCTGTTGTACATACGATCCGGTGCGGCTGGCCGAATCAAGGCTTTAGTGGTCTTACGCGGCATTAGCAATCTCCGATTGCGGTATGGGGTATGGGGTATAAGGTATAAGGTATTTATCGTCCACGACTCCATACTTAATACCTGATACTTGATACGAAATACCCATCTATTTGGCCTTCTTGGCGCCGTACTTACTGCGGCCCTGCTTGCGATTTTCTACTCCCTGAAGGTCGAGATTGCCACGGACGACATGATAACGCACCCCTGGTAAATCTTTTACCCGACCGCCTCTTACCAGAACTACGGCGTGTTCTTGTAGGTTATGGCCTTCACCACCGATGTAAGCCCAGACTTCATGGCCATTGGTCAAGCGCACACGGGCAACTTTACGTAACGCTGAGTTTGGTTTCTTAGGTGTTTTTGTAGTTACGCGTACACAAACGCCACGCTTAAATGGCGAGTGCTTTTCGTAATTTATAGTTTTAAGATTGTTAGTAACACGATCAAGAGCCGGTGAACCCGGCTTTTTAGTTACCTTCTTGCGTGGCTTGCGTATTAATTGGCTAATAGTTGGCATAGGTGTGTAATTTTAACAGATTTACTCCTTAGAGGCAACTGTTTCGGCTCCCTCTTTTAGCTCAATGGGGTGTGCGCCGGTACCCACAGGAATGCGGCGGCCAAGGATGACATTTTCCTTAAGACCGTACAGGTGGTCTACTTTTCCGCTGGTGGCAGCAGCGATTAGCACGCGGGTCGTATCCTGGAATGAAGCGGCAGACAAGAACGAGTCTGTGGACAGTGAAGCCTTGGTGATGCCCAGCAGTAGTTGGTTGTACTTGACCAACTGTTTACCCTTGGCGGCCAGCTCTTCGTTAGCTTCTACAACCGCCAGTTTACTGACAATATCGCCGGTGATGAACTGACTATCGCCAGCATCCTCGATCTGAACCCGGCTAAACATCTGGCGCACAATAACTTCCAAATGTTTATCGGCAATTGTCTGCCCCTGGCTGGAGAAAATGTACAGCACTTCATTCATGATGTAACGCTGCGTGACTTCAATTCCCCGTAGTCGCATCAGTTCGTGCAGGTTAATGGAGCCATTGGTCAAGCGCTGGCCAGCTTCTACCTGGTCGCCATCGGCTACTAGCAGTTGCTTAAAACCGGGAATTTCATAGCGGACAACGCTTTTGGCGGTCGGTGTGATAGTAATGGTCGTTTCGGTTACATGGGTCTTGCCAGCCATCGGAGCGGTTAGCGGTTCGCTGCCATCTTCTTGGGTCGCCACCACAGTACCTATGTCAACTTCATCGCCATCATTAATACTGGCTTGTCGGCCAGCCAGAGGCAGTTTAAGGGCTTTTTGTTCTTTGCCGGTGACTTGGACAATATATTGGTCGCCCTCCTCCCAAGCGTTAACCTTGCCAGAGATATCAGTCAGGTAGGCTTGGCCCTTCGGTATACGCACTTCCAAAACTTCTTCTACGCGGGTCAGGCCCTGAGTGACGTCGTCGCCGGCAGTCACAGCGCCGGCACGGTGTTTGGAGTCAAGCGATAACTGCGTACCTGGTTCACCGATGGACTGAGCTGCAATGACACCGATGGGAGAATCTGGCGCGACCAATTTTCGGGTAGCTAAATCGATGCCATAAGACTTACGGGATACTCCACGCACGGAAGTACAGCTAAGCACACTCTTGATGCGTACACTACCAATGGATTCATCTTCGTCGATAGCTTTGGCGATTTCAGCGGTTATTAGTTCATTAGCCTTAACGTGCTTTTTAACATTCTCGGCAGCAAAACGGCCCACTAAACGGTCACCAAAGCTGACACCTACGTATTCGGAATCGCTTCTATAGACAGGAAAACCGGGGTCTTCGGCGTCTCGTTCCACGGTAAAGACATCTTGCGCCACATCCACTAGGCGGCGGGTTAGATAACCGGAATCAGCAGTTCTCAAGGCAATATCCACCAGTGATTTACGGGTGCCGCGAGTGGCGGTAAAGTATTCTAGCGGGTCAAGACCATATTTGTAGTTAGAGCGTACGGGTAGCTCCATGGCCCGACCAGTGGCGTCAGCGCGGATACCGATCATACCCACCGAATCTTTCATCTGGCTTAAGTTACCACGGGCTCCAGAAGCTACAGCAATTGACATGGTGTTGTCTTCAGTAGCAAACTGTTCGGCTAGGGCCTTTTCGACTTTTCCATCGACTTCCGTCCAGGCCTCCACAGTCAACCGGTAGCGCTCTTCATCAGTAATGAAACCAGCGGCGTATTGTTTAGAAATTTCAGCGGCTTTCTTTTCGCCCTCGGTTACAATTCCGCGCAGCGCCTTAAGGTCGGAAAAGTCTTCCATGCCAATGGATAGGCCAGAAAATGTAGCATAGTGGAAACCAAGGTCCTTGAGGTCATCAGCTATATGGGCGGTGGCTTCCTGACCGTATTTTTCATAGGTGGCGGACATGACTTTGTCCAGTCGCTTGTTAGTCATGGCTTCATTTTGGAATGGAAAGTCTTCTGGAAAAATCTCATTAAATAGCAAACGGCCTAGAGTGGTTTCGCGCATCTCGCCGCGGAAAGGTATTTTAACCCGGCTCTGCAGTGCAAGCCGGTGTGCAGCTAAAGCTAAGATGGCTTCATCCAAGCTGGAAAAACTGCGCGGTTCGGTCTCTTTAACGCCCGGGCGTTCGTAAGTCAGGTAATAACAACCAAGTACTATGTCTTGTTCTACATGCAAAATTGGTGTTCCATCGGCCGGCTTGAGCAGGTTTTTGGTAGAAGCCATTATTTCACGGGCTTCGGCTTGGGACATTTCAGAAAGCGGTAAATGTACGGCCATTTGGTCACCGTCAAAATCGGCGTTAAAGCCTTTGCAGACCAGCGGATGCAATTGGATAGCCTTACCTTCAATCAGTACCGGTTGGAAAGCTTGAATACTTAGGCGGTGTAGGCTCGGCGCGCGGTTAAGCAGTACGTACTTACCCTTGATGACCTCATCTAGGGCATCCCAGACAGCCGATTCGCCCATCTCTATCATTCGGGTGGCGCTGCGGATATTATGAGCTAGCTCCTGGTCGATCAAACGGCCGATCACAAAGGGTTTAAAGAGCTCTAAGGCCATGGTTTTGGGCAAGCCGCACTGATACATTTTAAGCTCCGGGCCGGCGACAATCACGCTACGGCCAGAATAATCCACGCGCTTGCCAAGCAAGTTCTGACGAAAGCGACCCTGTTTGCCTTTTAGCATATCGGAGAGTGATTTGAGGCGGCGGCGCTGGCCGGTAGCTGCCACAGCACGGCCAGAACGAGCGTTATTATTATCTATCAGGGCATCTACGGCCTCTTGCAGCATGCGCTGTTCGTTACGTCGTATAACCTCAGGCGCATTTAGTTCTATAAGTTTTTTTAGTCGGTTATTACGGTTAATCACGCGACGATACAGGTCATTGAGGTCAGATGTAGCGAAACGGCCTCCCGTAAGCTGCACCATCGGTCGCAGGTCGGGCGGGATAACTGGCAGGACAGATATGCACAGGCTAGATGGTTTAATGCTGGCACGTTCCATGCTCTCTAACAAGCGCAAGCGCTTCATGATTTTTTTCTTACGCTGGCCTTTGGCTTCTTCGGCCTCCCTATTCAATAATTTAATGAGTTTTTTCAGGTCGACTTCATCCAACAGTTCTTTAAGGGCGGCACCACCCATACCGACATGTATCAAAGCCTGCAATTCCTCTGGTAAGTTGCGGTAATCGGTCTCAGAAAGCAAATTGAATTTTATCAGGCTGTCAGCCTGGGCGTTGAACTGCTCAAATTCCTGAACCAGTTCCTCCAACTCTTTGTTGCGGGCCTCAGACAGCATCTTAATATCGGCGTCTTTTTTGGCGGCTTCTTGCTCGAAGCGATGCTTGATAGCTTGTTCAGCGGCCTTGTGTTCAGCTTCGCGGTCAGAACGGATTTTATCCAGAGCTCCAGTGTCAACGTTTTTGATAATATAGCTGGCAAAGTAGGCGACTCTCTCCAGGTTCTTGACAGTCATACCCAGTAATAAACCGATGGCACTTGGCGTGCCGCGCAAAAACCAAATGTGGGCAGCTGGGGCAGCCAGGTTGATATGGCCCATACGCTCGCGACGTACAATGCTGCGAGTTACTAGCTCGCCATTTTTGTCGACAGCGGCCTCGCGGCTACGAACGCCTTTATACTTGGCGTCGTGCGGGTTTATATCTTTAACTGGACCAAAAATGCGTTCACAAAAAAGTCCGTCACGTTCCGGCTTCTGGGTGCGATAGTTAATGGTCTCGGGTTTAGTGACCTCACCATAGCTCCATTCCAAAATATCTTCCGGGCTGGCAATAGCCAAGCGTACGGCATCAAAGTCCGAGATATTGGTTCCAGGGCTGTATTGTCTCATCTTAAGTGCCCTCCGTCATTTCATTGCTAATTTCAATCGCTTCTTCATTCAGTTCAACATCATTTACACTGGAAGGCGCTTCTTCCTCGCTGACGCCAAACTCAGTAACTACATCATCAACCGATACATCTGTAGTCGGTAGTGCGCTGCTATCAGGTAAATCCACTGTAGGTGCATGCTTGCTTTCATCCTTGATATGTTCGGCTAGCACCTGCTCAGCATCAACTACTTTGTTGTCAGCCAATAGGTCAACTTTTAGTCCTAGTCCTTGCAGCTCTTTTACCAGCACGTTAAAGCTTTCCGGCACTTTGGGGCCTTGAATTTCAGTGCCTTTGATAATACTTTCATAGGCTTTGGCTCGACCGTAAACATCATCTGACTTAATGGTCAACATTTCCTGAAGAGTATTAGCGGCACCATAAGCTTCCAGTGCCCAAACTTCCATTTCGCCGAAGCGCTGGCCACCGTTTTGAGCCTTACCGCCCAGCGGCTGTTGGGTAACCATAGTGTAGGGGCCGGTAGAGCGGGCGTGAATTTTATCACTAACCATGTGATTGAGTTTGATGATGTACATACTTCCAACAGTCGTACGCTCGGCAAACGCTTCACCGGTACGACCATCGTAAAGTTGCTGCTTGCCATCTTCTGGCAACCCAGCCTGTTTAAGCAGTTCCTGAATTTTCTTAATCGGTACACCGTTAAAAGCTGGACTGGCTACGTGGATGCCCAAGGCGCGAGCGGCCATACCGAGATGGGTCTCAAACAGTTGGCCGATATTCATACGGCTAGGTACGCCCAGCGGGTTTAAGATAACGTCTATTGGTGTACCGTTTCCGTTAAAGGGCATATCTTCAACCGGCAGGATTCGGGCTATAACACCTTTATTGCCGTGGCGTCCGCCTAATTTATCACCCACAGAAATCTTGCGCATTTGTGCCACGAAGACTTGGATTTGCATAATGACGCCGGCTTTAAGTTCGTGTCCGGAGGCACGCGAAAAGACTTTAACACCGACCACCTTGCCGTGGCGTCCGGTACTCATCCGTTGGGAAGTATCGCGAACCTCTTTGGCTTTCTCGCCAAAAATAGCCCGGAGTAGTCGTTCTTCGCTGGATAACTCTTGTTCGCCCTTAGGAGTAATTTTACCGACCAAGATGTCGCCAGGATGGACTTCGGCGCCAATACGCACAATGCCGTCCTCGTCTAGATGCCTGAGCGACTCTTCAGATACATTAGGGATGTCGCGGGTAACAATTTCCGGGCCTAGTTTGGTCTCGCGCACTTCAGTCATATAGTCCACGATATGGATAGAAGTAAGGGTATCGTCTTCTACCAAACGGCGGGAAATGATAATGGCATCTTCGAAGTTATAGCCAGCCCACGGCATAAAAGCCGTTAACAGATCTTTGCCCAGAGCCAGCTCGCCACCTGCGATGCTCATGCCTTCAATGAGTATATCGCCGGCCTTTACTTTATCGCCGCTACTTACTAATACAGTCTGATTGATAGAGCTGCCCTCGTTACTGCGCACGAAGTGCTGGGGTTCATAGGCGACATTTTTACCATTTTTGTACTTGACTATCACCTCGTCAGCGGTGGCCTTTTGAACCACGCCGTCAGCCTCAGCCTGTACTATTTGGCCGCTGTTTTGGGCGGCAATAACTTCAAAGCCAGTGCCAACGATCGGGCTTTCAGGCTTGATAAGGGGCACTGCCTGACGCTGCTGGTTAGAGCCCATCAGTGAGCGCAACACGTAATTTTTTTCTACGAACGGTATCAGACCGGCGCTGCTACCGATGGTCTGGGAGCGCGAAGCATCCATATGGGTGACCTCACTAGCGTCAACTTCGCCTGGAGCCAATCGGTTACGGGCACTAACACGACTATCAATAAAATAATTATTTGCATCTATTGGGTTACCGGCGCCAGCTATTACGGCTTGCTCTTCTTCAGCAGCATCAAGATAAACAATCTTGTTAGTAACTTTAGCCTTTACCGGCCACGTGGTCTGGCTTTTATTAGCGGCCAATTTCTTAGCGGCAGCCTCAGTGATTTTAGCCCCGGCCTTAATTATGACTGTGCCGCGTTCGTTGGCTAAGTCCACAGCGGCAATATGGCCGGCGGCTTCTTTAGCGGTAACCGCATTAATAACTTTTCTGTAGGGGGTCTCAATAAAGCCGTACTCATTAATATGGGCATAGCTGGCTAAATTAAGTACCAGGCCAATATTAGCGCCCTCTGGTGTTTCTACTGGACAGATACGGCCATAGTGTGTGGCGTGGGCGTCGCGTACTTCAAAGCCGGCGCGTTCCCTTGATAGCCCGCCTGGGCCCATGGAACTTAAGCGGCGTTTGTGGGCTAGCTCGCTCAACGGGTTGATTTGATCCATGAACTGGCTTAGCTGCGAACTAGCAAAAAACTCGCGCACGGCGGCAACTACAGGGCGGGCATTTGTGAGCTGTGCTGGTGTAACTGTCTCAAGATCAGACATACTCATACGGTCTTTAGCATTGCGCTCCATTCTAAGCAGACCGATGCGGAACTGGCGCTGCACCAGCTCGCCTACCAACTTAACACGCCGGTTAGCCAGACTATCTATCTCGTCCGCTGGTTCCTGAGTCACATTCATACGGATAATTTCGGCCACAATAGCTACGATGTCATCAATTCGCAGAACGCGGTTGTCGATAGTATTGGGGACGTCCAGATTCAGGCGCTTATTAATTTTGTAACGGCCGACACGGCCAAAATCAAAGCGCTTAAAGTTATAGAACATGTTTTCCAGTAGTGAACGAGCATTGTCTACGGTCGCCAGATCACCTGGGCGTAAGCGCCGGTAAACCTCAATTAATGCTTCGTTGGTACTTCTTGTCGGATCTTTTTCCAGTGTTGCATCGATGTAGTTAATCTGGCCTTGATCAACGTGTTTAAAGGCGTTTTTAATAGCCTCTTCAGTCATACCCAATGCGCGCAATAAGGTAGTAACGGCAATCTTGCGCTTGCGGTCAATTTTCACATACAGCGCGCCATTAGCGGCTGTCTCAAATTCCAGCCAGGCTCCACGCACCGGAATAATTTTTGCACCATATAAATTGGTGGTACCGTGGCCATCGGCGGTAAAAAACACGCCGGAACTACGGATAAGCTGGCTAACAACCACTCGCTCGGCGCCGTTAATTACAAAAGTGCCGCGGCTAGTCATCCACGGATAATCCCCCAGATAAATTTCTTGTTCTTTGATTTCGCCAGTAACTTTATTAGTCAGCTCGACTGTCGCTTTTAGGGGCGCCTCATAACTCACGTTATTTTCGCGAGCTTCAGCTTCGGCCATTTTAGGGTCTTCAAAGTGATAGTCCTTGAAGACAATACTTAGTTTCGTTCCCGTGTAATCATCAATCGGGCTGATCTCTGCCAGCAGTTCGCCCAAACCTTCTTCTACGAACCAAGCAAACGAGTTGTTTTGGTGTTCCACCAGGTTAGGCGGACTTAATACATCATCTGACTTGGTAAAGTACGTGCGCTCTACACTTAAGCCCAATTTTTTGGCCATGCGAAAGCAATACTCCCTGCTTTTATTTAATAAACGCCTTAGCGAAGCCCACTACGTTCGGCGATGCAAATTGTATTTAATACAGCAAGCACCAAAGTACACTACTTCTTAGCCTATATTGTATTGATCTGGGGATAAACCGTCAAGTTATTCTGGGAAAAAGTGTTGTAGAATATACGCTAGACTATCTTATTCGGAGACCGTTCACGCGCGGAGGGTGCCTCGCCTGAGCCGCTTAAACATTATAGCGTCTCCGCGGCGCACCGCACCGGCTCCACTTGGGGTATGGTGAATCTCCGAAGTAAGATAGTCGTCGCTTCCCGCAGGTAAAAGTTTGAGTAAAGCGCCAGGCGGCGCCGAGAAGCAAGCGAAACGTATTGTGATATACGTTGAGCGAGCATCGCAGGTGGCAACAATGCGATTTGCCAAAATTTTATCTGCTGGTAATCACCTTATCGACCAGGCCATATTTCTTGGCTTCTTCGGCAGTCATCCAATAGTCTCGGTCAACATCTTTTTCGATTTTACTGACCGGCTGGCCGGTGTTTTTTGCTAAAATCTCGTTGAGTAGCCTCTTCAACCGCAGGCCTTCTTTTAGGTCAATCTCCAGGTCGCTGATTTTAGCCCGCTGGGCGGCACTACTTGGTTGGTGAATCATCACCGTAGCATGCGGTAACAGCAGTCGCTTGCTCTTGGTACCCGAACTCAGCAGGATAGCCGCCGCGCTGGCATTAACACCGATACCGACAGTTTGAATGTCAGATTTGACAAATTTCATGGTGTCATAAATACCAAGCGCATGGTAAACGCTACCACCGGGGCTATTTATGTAAAAGATGATGTCTTTAGTCGGATCTTGGTTCTCTAGAAAAAGCATCTGGGCAACTACCAAGTTGGCTGTGTGCTCATTAACTTCGTCACCTAAGAAGATAATGCGGTCTTTAAGCAGACGGCTATAGATATCGTAAGCCCGCTCAAAGCGCCCCTCTTGCTCAATAACGGTTGGCACTAAGATCTGTGATTTTGTGGACATGCATATAGTTTATAAAAATTAGCACTCGTAAGTCAAGAGTGCCAACACATGTTGCAGATAGGGTTGGTCTGGGTAGGTTTAGCTTGTTTGATTTTTCCGAAGCCCTGAGCGAGATGTATCCGTTGATACATTGAGCTGGACTGGAGGAAAAAGCAGCAAGATAAGCCTGTTCCAGGCAGGCCTAGCGGTGATATGTGTTAGTACTCTTGGCTTGGTCAAGAGTGCCAATTTAATCGGTTACTTCGAGGAGTAGCCAACCAGCTTTTGGAGGACTTTCTCGGTCAGTAAGCGGGCGGCAATATCCTGGCGGTTTTCCGGTTTATCTAATTCGGCCTGCATCTGAGGGTCTTGGTACTGGCCCTTTAGCAATTGGATCCGTACCTCCAACTCTTCAGGGGTAACTTGGACATCTTCGCGTTCAGCTATCTCGTTTAGTACTAAGCCACCCTTAACACGCTCGGTGGCCGCAGTCCGGTTGCGGTCGCGGTGCTGTTGTTCGGTTATTCCTTCTTGATCGAGGTGTTCTTGCCACGTCTGGCCGCGGTAAATCAGATTACGTTTTTCTTCCTCTTCCATACGCATAATCTGGTCGATGACCAGGCTTTCGGGAATTTCCAAGCTAGATTTTGCAACTATTGCCTGGACTAGCTGATTTTCGTAATCGCGGTTGGCGTTGGCTTGCTGCTCAGCGGCCAGTTGCTTTTTAATATCGCCCTTCAGCTCGGCGATGCTCTTAAACGGCCCAGCTTTAGTGGCAAAGGCATCATCCAGTTTAGGTTCCTCTAGCTTTGTGACTTTTTGGGCATCGACTTTAAAGGTCACGCTTTTATTCTGCAGGGCGGCCACAGCGTAGTCTTTGGGAAACTTAATGCTAAATTCTTTGGATCCGCCAGCTTTTATACCAACTAGGTGGTTCTCAAAACCTGGGATGAAATTATTACTGCCCAGTAGCAGCGGGAAGTTTTTGCCGTCTGCGCCGGCTACTGGTTTACCAGCCGAATCTTTGCCGGCAAAATCAATAGTTACCTCGTCGCCCACTTTAGCCGGCCGGTCAACAGCTGTTCTTACCGCCGCACGTTTTTGCAGCGATGCCAGCACCTCATTAACATCTTTAGCAATAATGCTTACTGGCTTTTTGGCCAGTTTTATCTTTGTGTAATCAGCCAATTTAATCGGTCTGATTATGTCCATTTCAACATCGAATTCCAGCTCAGTATAGGGCACAAATTTCTTAACCTGCACGTTTGGCTGGCCAACGGGGTGGAGTTTTTCAGACCCAACCGCCCGGCGGTATAGCTCGTTTAGGGCATGCTCCATAAATTCATCCAGCAGCGCCCGCTGGTCAATGTGTTTTTCTATTACAGCCGCAGGGGCTTTGCCGGCGCGGAATCCTGGTATTTTAGCCTCTCTGGCAAAATGGCCCAGTACGTGCCGTTTAATCGGCTCTAGATCCGTGGCGTTGCCATTGATTTTAAGCGCCGCCCTGGTCGGGCTAATATCTGTTCTGGTTATTTGCACGGAGTTGTCAATCTATTCAGTTTTTAAGATTTTAACGACTTCTTCTTGGTCTAGTTCCAGCTCCTTGGCCGATTCCAGGTTTTTGAGCTTATACTTGCCGCTTGCCAGTTCCTGCTCGCCAATAAATAAGACGTGAAGGACACCAGACTTAACGGCACTTTTAATACACGCGTCTAACTTACGGCCGGAGTTATCTACGGCCAGATTCAAGCCGTTCGTGCGCCAGGCGGCTAAGACTTTTTGGGCCGCACCGTAAACATCACCAACCATAACAACGACTGCGTCTATCTCGGTTGGCAGCTTGGGCAAGAGATCGTGGCCCTCCAGAAAGTTCTGCAGCGTAACATCCCCCATAGCAAATCCGATGGTTGGTACGGATTCTACGCCAAACGCCGCCACCAGACCATCGTAGCGGCCACCACCAAACATTGAGCGGTTATTATCCGGGTGCTCGTCAAAAACTTCAAAGATGATGTCGGTGTAATAGTCAAAGCCACGCATCAGGCTGATATCTTCTAGTGTGTTGCTAATGCCGCTGGCGGCCAGTAACTTTTGCAGGGCCAGCAAATTTTGGGCAGACGGATGTTTTTGGTACTTTTCCGGCAGCTGGTCGAAGGATTTAGCTGAGAAGATTTTAATCAACTCGCGGGCTTTAGCCTCGCTGACGATCTGGGCCAGGCCTTCGCGAAACTCATCATGAGGCATCTTGGATCTGTGGTCCACAAAACGCACGATTTTTTGCAGGCGTTCATCGTCCATACCTGCGTGGTCACGCAAAATGGCGTCCACCAGCTTGCGACTGTTGATCCGAATAGAGTAATCGTCGTGCTTAGCACCAAAAGCTTTTAGGATTGAATCCGCCACCAGAATTTCTTCGTGTTCCGCTAACAAATCGGCTACTCCGAACAAGTCCACGTTAAGCTGCCAGTGCTCACGCAGGCGGCCCTTTTGTGGCCTTTCGTAGCGCCAAACATTAGGGATGCTGTAAAGCCTAAGCGGGTAGCTCAGTTCCTGGCGGCGGGCGGCTACCATGCGACTGACTGTAGGTGTCATTTCCGGCCTGATGGTAACCTGGCGACCACCGCGATCCATAAAACTATAGGTCTGTTCGGCGACAATCTCTTCGCTAGATTTACTGAGATAAAGCTCTAGCGGTTCAATGATCGGTGCGTCATACTCCTGGTAGCCAAAGCTCTCAACCACCCGGCGCATCACGCCGAACATATACTTCTGCAGACGTTTGTCATCCGGATAGAAATCCCGCGCCCCCTTATATGGTTGAGTAGATAAGCTCATTCTTGACCTAATTATAACCCAGGCTGCACATAAAAAATGATAAGATAAGACCTAAGTATGGCAAAAAGTCGTAACCGTCCGCGTCAAAGTTCGCCGCTCAACTTACCCGGTGCTTTCCAGCTTTTCACACCCAGTAAGGAGATTGTGCTCAAAAATATCTGGATTTTTGGCCCACTGTACGCCATTCCAATACTATTTTGGATACATAGCTGGATCTGGACTCCCGCTTCTTCATCCACAGGTGGCTGGTGGAGCGGATTTTATGGCCTAAACGGCAGCTGGGGCAGCAGCCCTATCGCTTCATGGGATTACGCCCGCATTGGTTTTTCAGTCTTGTGGTTTCTGATCGCCGTAGTTGCTGGTACCATCGCCCAGTTTATGGTTACCATTGCCGCACTTGATAGCACCGAGAATAGAGCTCTGGATTTTCGGGATTTGTGGCAAACAGTTAAAAAGATCGGCTGGAGGCTAGTCGGTCTGTACCTCTTGGTTGCACTCTATGTCGTAATTGGTCTGATTCTACTGATCATCCCCGGATTAATCATGATCCGCCGTTACTACTTAGCCCCATACGCAATGATTGACAGGAACTGCGGCATCAAAGAAGCAATGGAGCGCAGCGCCGCTATGAGCAAGCCTTATTCCGGCAGCATCTGGGGGATTATCGGGGTGATGATTCTTATCAGCTTGGTAGGTATTGTGCCGCTTATCGGCTGGTTGGCGTCATTGATCTTAGGCATGCTATACGTGGTCGCCCCAGCCCTACGCTACCAGCAACTCAAACGACTAGCCGCGCAGTAGCTACAGCAAAAGCGGCTTCGGTCAAGGTCATATTTTGTTTTTTTGATGCTTCGTAGACTTGGTCTGTTGCCTTAACTAGATAGTTCTCCAGCGCTCGGTTGACTTTATCCTCCGGCCAGTGTTCTTCATTTTTATTTTGTAGCCATTCTAGATAGCTGACTATCACGCCGCCGGCATTGGCCAAGATATCCGGCACCACGGTTTTACCCACGGCACTTAAAGTTTTGTAAGCATCGTAGCTCACTGGGCCATTGGCTAGCTCAAGTATAATTTTAGCCCTTACTTGGCCGGCGTTATCCTTGGTCACCGCGTCTTCCAAAGCCGCCAGTACCAGCACATCCACGTCCAGGCCGATTAGATCTTCGTTACTGATTTTTTGCCCGATTTTAAAGCCTGCTAGCTTACCGCCAGATTTTTTATATTCATCTAGGCTTTTGGCCGAGAAGCCGGTTTTGTTGTATACGCCGCCGCTGGAATCGGTTGCGGCCACAAGTTTCCAGTCGTCATGTTCTGCTTTAGCTACCAGCGCAAAAAATGACCCGACGTTTCCCCAACCCTGCACGGCATAGGTTATCGGTTTATTAATACTTAACTTGTTAAGTAATTCACGCAGTACGATTACTCCGCCACGCCCGGTCGCTGCGTCCCGCCCCAAGCTGCCGCCATTGTCTATACTCTTGCCAGTAAAGCTAGCCTTGGATTTGTCGCCAGTTAACTGCTCAAACTCATCTACCATCCAGTCGATGATTTGGGCGTTGGTGTTAACATCTGGTGCTGGTACGTCCTTATCTGGCCCTATGTGCTGGTGCAAGCCGCGGACGTATTTTCGCGACAACTCTTCTAGCTCGGCCTTTGTCAGCTCTTTGGGATTAACCACCACCCCGCCCTTGCCGCCGCCCATCGGCAGTCCGGCCACAGCCGTCTTAAAACTCATAAGCGTCGCCAGCGCCCGCACTTCATTCAAATCAACGTTGGGATGGAAGCGTATGCCCCCTTTGTAAGGCCCGAGTTTGTTGCTGTGCTGCACGCGGTATGCCTGGAATTTTTTGCCGCTTTTTAGCTCTATCTCAAAGTTGTGTTCGGTGTCAGGTGCTATCAAATCAGCTATCTGCTCGTCTGATAAATTGAGTTTTTTACCGGTGTCTTTTATAAGCGCGACCGCCGTCTCTAGCATAGTTTCTCTCTTTTAATTTCTCCTGCAACTAACCATTATAACCCACGGAAATTCTGTCCCGTTTTGTGCGGAGCTGTACAAAACGGAAGGAGCAAAGCCGGCTGAAAAGACAAAAACTCAAGCCATCAGTGCTCCGGGTTGGGTTTTGTCTACGAAGCCGTGCTTTGCGATGGTGGTCCTAAGAGGGCATCTTTCAAACCCTTCTGAAGACCTTATTAATCTTACTTCGAAGTTAGGAAAGTCGCCAATGAGGTCGCTTGCGGACATCATGGAGTAGTGGCGAAGGTGGCACGATCACTAGCTTCGCCTAAGGCCACGAGTCATCACAGCCTTGGGTGAAGCCCCAGGATTAACGTACCTGGGTAGTACAAACCTTACGGCTCACGGGTCATAGGTTGACCAGTCCTCTGGCAGCTTCACGGCCCGGGCCCTATCCCGGCAACGGGTCGCTTGAAAATCACGGCTGCGCAGATCATGACCGAGAGTGCCCCTCCCAGAATCTGCCAAATGCCAGGCGGCGCAAACACCGTGAAGAGAAGAACTCCGTTCAGCACGGTGTAGGCGAGCAGCGTCCAGCCCACCACGAAGGCTCCGAAGAACACGACGAACAGGAACACGACCGCCATGTAGATCCACTTCAGAGCTTCGCCAACCGACTTCGGCCAGCGCATGGACAGCGCCTGCTTTGGCAAGCGTGGACTCCGGGATCCAGATCGTTTCACCTTCCGGATCCAGGGATAGTTCATGGCCACCAGGTCAGCCAAGGCGACCAGGCGGAAGACCAGCGAGACAGCTGTTGCTCCGCTGGCAATTACAACTGTGAGCATGATCACCTCCTATCGAGGTAGTTGACGGAAAACTCGAAGCCGTGCTTGACCGCTTGCCGGCCGTGTTGGGTGATCATGAAGTGATCGACGTCAGCACCAGCTGATCGATGGCTGAAGCCCTTGCCTCTGGTGCTACGCACCAGGCCTTGCTGCTCGAGCTTCTGGAGGGCAACGGTGATAAGGCTGCCGTTGCGGCCAGTGGCTCGAACCAGATCGGTGACGGTCATCCCTTTCGATGACTCGCCCAGGCAGTTCAGGACGTCAGTGGCCACCGCGATGATTCGTCGATAGCCTGCGGCCTTGAACATCCTAAGTAGGCCCATAGGATTCCTTTCGCAGTCGTTGTCCTTACCAGCTATTAAGGCTCGGATAAAGCGCTAATAGCCGGCAAGGAGCACTACGCACGCTTGAAAAGAACAATCCGGAGCTACAAAGCTTAACGGAATGCGGATATTATAACATCTATCCGTGGGTTAGACAATTACTGGAAGGGTGGCGGAAGCGGCACAAGCGCTAGGCAGTAAACGATGCCCCACACCAGGCAGTATGTCAGTATCTATATGTCATTCTGCCATTCGCAAATTGGTGCTCAGTAGTATCTCTATCTACAATGGACTTAAATTTGTCTACTTCGGCTAGCAAGTCCTTTGGGTTGAAACAACCAGCGATTAGCGCATCAGGAATCGGGTGGCCAGTGTAATAGCCTGGCAGTAGGAGGGCGTTTGGGCTCGGAGGCTTAAAAAGTGAACTCTTCGGGTGTTGCTTTCGTAACCAGATAGCAGAGGTGTTGTCTCTATTAGCTGGGATTGGAGTATCTGGGAAGTCAAAGTACTTCTTATTTTCTCTCCAGTGCTCCTTGAGATTCCGTAAATTTCTTACCGCTTCTTCGACATCTTTACGAATCTGACTTTTAATGAGCCCGCGAAGTTGTTTGTTGAACCCCGGGCTTCTCAGCGAGTCATACCAGTGGCAGCCGCTAATTAGTAAGCGATGAGTGTATCTTTGCTCAGCATCCATGTCGGATGGCAGTTGATCAGGTGAACGATACTTCGCAACTTCTATAACCCAATCTTCAACATCTCGTCTTACTCGATCAGTCCATTTCTCAAAATCAAAATACGCGCTTCTTTGTGCGGCGGATGGTAACAACAACTTATTCATCGTCAAAGCCCATATATAGTGTCGTTTTTACAGCACCGATTGGTACAAGCGATCGGAACAGAACGACCCCAGAGAAGTTAGCAACAAAAATCACTTGGTGGGCGAGAAAGGACTTGAACCTTCACGTCTTGCGACACCAGGTCCTAAACCTGGCGTGTCTACCAATTCCACCACTCGCCCTCGTCAAGGCTAACGCTTCCACATCTCGTTTTGGCGAAATGCCAAAAGCTCAATCTTAAGCTACGCCTTTCCTCTCAATTTCGCAAAGCTCTGCAAAGCACGATTTTGCAAAATTGGTAAACTACAGTAACAGATGTATTTTAGCTTATTTTTCTATAAAAACCAACCTGGGATAAGTACTGCTAAATCCTGCTTTTGCCATCGAAAGCCGAGGAAACCATATTTCTAGCAACCTCTTGTTCTATGAGCTCTCTCTGTTTTCTGTTAAATCGATCGATCTTTTTCTGCTCAGGATCAAAGCCAAATAAGCCAGCAGCTAATTTACGCAGGCGGGCAATTATGCCGTCATCTGGTGCTTCGGCGGAAGAAACTTTTGTTGTTTCGTATGCCATAGTAGTAACTTACCACTTTAGGAAAAATAATTAAACTATGATTTGCGGTAAAACACCAGTTGGGCGTCGCCGTAATTTTTATCGGTAATTATCTGGCAGCTGTCAAAAGCCGGCGGTAGTTCATGTCCGGGCCAGGAAACTACCACGATGCCACCTTTCTTGGCGTGTTCGGTAAACTTAGCTAGCAATTTTAGCTGTAAATGTTGGTATGGTGGATCCAGAAATACAATGTCGAATTTTTCAGTTTGATTATGCGAGCTCCAGCTGGCTGCATCTGTATTAATAGCCTTGACTTGACTGCTTAAACCGAGTTCCTTAATGCTGTCGCTGATCGTTTGATGGGGAGCACGCTTTTGCTCAATAGCCAGTGCACTTTTAGCTCCTCGGCTAATGGCCTCAAAAGCTAGCGCGCCGCTACCGGCAAAGGCATCTAAAACACTCAAGCCGCTGATGTCGCCCAGCACATTAAATAGCGCGCCGCGGGCCTTTTCGCTCATCGGGTGCGAGTGATGTCCCGGCGGGTCGCGGAATAGCCTGCCTTTTAGCGCCCCGGCAATGATTCTCATACAAATAGTTTACAGTTTATAGTTGATAGTTTATAGAAAGAACCGGTCAGCGCTCTATATTAATCTTTATTAATCGCTAAAAACTACAAACCAACAACTAATAACTAGTTCAGATTGGTGATAGCGCGAAGAGCTGCAACTTTGGCATTGAGATGCGGGTATTTTTTAAGGTTTTCTTTGCGCTCAATGAAATCTTGGGCAGCTCCACGGGCAGCGACGATCAATTTAGTGTCGGACAATTCTGCTACCCGCAAATCCAGTGCCCCGTGCTGCATGGTGCCATAAATGGCTCCCGGGCCGCGTAGGCGCAGATCTAATTCGGCCAATCTAAAGCCGTCGGTGGTAGTCTCTAATGCCCTGAGGCGCTGGCTGGGCGCTTTACTATCACTTAACATCAAAAAACAGTAGCTTTGATGGGCGCCGCGGCCAACGCGGCCGCGCAACTGGTGGATTTGCGCCAATCCAAAGCGCTCTGCGCCCTCTACCAGCATAATTGTGGCATTCGGTATGTCCACGCCCACTTCTATAACTGTCGTGCTGACCAAAATGTCGTATTTTTTGGCCAGAAAATCACGCATCACTTTGTCTCTTTCGGCTGATTTCATTCTGCCGTGCAGCAGGGCTACTCGGCGATGTTTAAAATCGTGTTTGGCTAGTCTTTCGTAGACTTCTTCTACTGACAGGCCGCGGCTAAGTTCTGTATCTGTTATCAGCGGACAGACCACAAACATCTGGCGGCCGCTTGCCAGCTCTTTATCAACCTGCACATAGAGTTGTTTGCGTGAATTGGGAGAGCAAATTTTAGTTTTCACGACCCGCCTGCCAGGCGGCATTTCATCCAGCACCGAGATGTCCAGCTCGCCATAAAGCGTCAGCGCCAGGCTGCGCGGGATTGGCGTAGCTGTCATGTGCAGCACGTGCGGCATGTGGCCGGCCTTGGCTTGGAGTTTTTTGCGCTGTTCCACGCCAAAGCGATGCTGCTCGTCAATAATTATCAGCCCGAGCTTGTGCATATCAACTTTTTCGCTTATCAAGGCATGCGTACCGACAATTAATCTAATCTCGCCGGCGGTAATTTTTTCATGCGCTAATTGCTTTGCCGCCGGCTTCAGTCCGCCAATTAGCAGGCTGACTTGGCCTCCGTAGCCAACATTACTTAACAAGTTAAGTAATGTATCGGCGTGTTGCCTGGCCAAGATTTCCGTAGGCGCCATAAATGCGGCTTGGAAACCTTGTTCCATGGCCATCAGCGCCGCCATGGCAGCCACCACGGTTTTACCAGAGCCGACATCGCCCTCAACCAGCCTATTCATTGGTTGGGTCTTGGCCGTATCCTGGTAAATCCGCCAAACGACCTTGCGCTGGGCATCGGTAAGCTTAAAAGGCAGTTTTGCGACAAAATCGCGAGCCAACTTCTCTCGGAACGGTATAGATAGACTCTTATCCTTAGTCAGTTCTTGTTTGTTGAGCAGCGCTGCCAATGTCAGCTGAAAAACTTCCTCAAACCCCAAGCGTTTTTTGGCTAGGCTGAGGGCTTTGGCGCCGCTAGGGAAATGCATTTCGCTTACTGCCCGGGCATAAACGTTTAGCCCCTGCTCTTTTATCAGCCATGGCGGCAGATGCTCGGGCAGCTCGCTGACTTGCTGGATAGCTTCGCGCACCAGCTTGCGGATGGACGGTGATTTGAGGCCGGCCGTTTCCCGGTATATCGGGATTATGCGGGCGGTATTGACTGGAAAGTCGCTAACCAGCTCCGCCGAGGGGTTCATGATAGCAAAGCGCCCGCGGCCGAGTTGGTATTCACCCGCTATAAAATAATCCCTACCGTGTTTAATAGCACCGGCGCGGTAGGGTTGGTTAAACCAGACTAGGCGCACACTGCCAGTCTTATCCGATGCAATCGCCTCGGTGATATGCATACCGCGGCGCACATAGCGCCCCCTTACCTGGCCGATTTTGGCCTGGATGGTTACAGCGCCCGGCTTTAGCTGGCCTACGGGTACGATATTGGAATAATCCTCGTAGCGGCGCGGGTAGTTATCTATTAAATCGCCGACGTTTTTTATGCCAAGGCTGGCCAGCTTTTTTGCTAGCTCATCCCCCACCCCTTTTAATTCAGTAATCGGTGATGATAATTCCATTACCACCAGTATAGATTGCAAATAAGATAAAGTTTGATTAAATTATAGAATATGCGATTTGGACGTGAGCCAGCAGAACTACCGACCAGGGAAGAAGCTCTCGCTGCGGAGTCTCATTACTATGGCGACGTTAGAGAAGTCTACATGCAACCCCCGGAAGGCAGCGAGGGAGCGGAAGCGCCACTACTTCTTGGCACAGAAGTGGCTATGGTGCAGATCGATACGGACCAAATTGTTTTATCTACCAGGATTGATAGAGCGTACTGCCGAACCGAAGGCGCTTATAGGCGTCAAATAAGAAAAATTATTAGCCAAGAAGCTCGAGCCATCCGTAGTTATAATAGGACAATCCCGGGTTCTAGCGCTTTTTGAGGCGGAGCCAGATGCTGGGACCGAAATAAATTGGCGCCAGCAGCGGCTGCAGGCCCTTTTCCAAGCCTAAAAGCACGTTCTTGCCAAGAACTTTTTTGAGCCGGGGTGAGCGAAGGTTGGAACCGCTTAAAACAGTCTCTACTTCAAAACCAGCTTCGTGAAGTAATTTGATAATTGTTTTGGGGTGATGGTTAACAAAAGCTACTTCGCCGGCTTTTTTGCTGGCTTCAGAGCTGATATCTACAGGAGTTTTAGGTACTCTTTTACCGTGTACGCCGTAGCGCAAACGGTTCAAAAAGTGCGCATCGTTAGCAAACTCCAAAATAAAAGTACCGCCAGGTTTTAGGACACGGGCAATTTCCTTAAACTCGGCCATCGGGTCCGGCAAATGGTGCAAAACCCGCACTACCAACACTAAATCAACGGATCTGGCCGGCATTTTAAGGTCGGCAGCCTGCAGATGCCTACGTTCTACTTCCGGCGAGTCTTTTAGATAGATTTTGGCGATGTCCAGCTGCTGCTGGCTGGGTTCAGCCAGCGTAACTTTATCAGCAAAGTTGGCCAGGAACTTGCTTAAGCGGCCATAACCCCCGCCGACGTCCACGGCGTTGTCAAAATGCCGTCCCTTGAGCAAGCGCTTGATAGCCATCTGCTCGGCGGCGTGCTCGTATTCGCGACCGACCCAATAATTCTGGTAGTTGTACTTCGGATCGTCGTACTGGTCCGCCCTTTTGACCACTCTTTTCGCGGCCGGTTTCTTCGACTTCATCTATTCTAATTCTATCAAAGCGGAGTCCTTGAAAGCTTTACCACGGCGCAGCAGCAGCCGGCCATTTTGAAAATCGTTAGCTTCAAAATTCTCTCGGTTAACAGATTGCCCATTGACATAAACCGCGCCGTTTTGCAGAAGCCGCCGGGCATCAGAATTTGAATCGGCTAACTTTGTTAATGCCAGTGCTTGGATGATAGAGCCTCCGGCTTGGGTTGACACGGCGGGGATTTCATTTCTTAGCTCTTCGAGGTCTGAATCAGTCGCTTCTCTAATAGATACTTGACCTGTTAAGTATTCCGAGGCACCCGTCGCTGCTTTGCTTGGTTCCTCTCCGTGTGCCAACTCGGTCACTTTTTCGGCCAACAGCTTTTGCGCAACTCTTTTGGCAGTATCAGCTCTGTGCTGTACCATCGCACGGTCTATTTTTTCTCTAGGCAGCAGAGTGAAGACTTTTAGATAGTCTTCGACATCAGCATCATCAGTATTGATCCAAAATTGATACAATTGCGTGGGTGTAGTTTTGACCGGATCAAGCCAGACAGTTTCTTCCTCACTCTTGCCAAATTTGCGGCCGGTAGTTTTATTAATAACTAGCGGCATGGAGAATGCGTGAGCCTCCTGGTTCTCTTTTTTGCGGATTAGGCTGACGCCCGAGAGCATATTGCCCCACTGGTCTGAGCCGCCAATCTGCATAACTACACCGTGGTTTTTGAAAAGGTGCCAAAAGTCGTAACCCTGTATCAGGGAGTAGCTAAACTCGGCGTAGCTAATTCCGGAGCCTTCGGCGCCCATACGCTCGGTTACAAAATCGCGCTGCATCAGTTCGGTCATCGAGAAATGTTTACCGACATCGCGCAAAAAATCGATATATTTGAGCCCGGAAAGCCAATCATAATTATCTGCAGCAGTAAAGTGCTCACCCGCAAACAAGTTGGCCACCTGCTTCTTTATAATTTCAATGTTGGCTTTAATCTCTTCGCGCGGTTTTAGCTCGCGCTCTTCGACTTTACCGCCGGGATCGCCGACTAAACTGGTGCCGCCGCCGGCCAGCAAAACGGCCTTCCAGCCGCCGTCAATCAAGCGCCTGGCCAGTAGCAAAATGGCTAGGTTGCCAACGGTTAAACTGTTGGACGAGGCGTCAATCCCTAAATAGAAAGTCTTGGGGCTGTCCAGCCAAGCCAACTCAGCAAAAGTTTTATCTTTGATTAGCCCTCTCCAGGCTAGATCTTCGCTTAGGCTCATAAGCTATCTTTCAGCAAAATTGTCATTACTTATATATAAGTATAGCGCAGGATTAACACTTACAAGGCTACAAATTTCAAGACATCCATTATAGAGCTTATGCCAGCCGCAGATTTGCTATAATGTCCATGAAGAGGAAAATTTTTAGTTAATGGCGAACAAGAGTTCCAGCAGCAATCGTCCGCGCCGGCCGAGCAGCCGTTATGTTACTACGCGCAGCGGGAAGATATTGAAGGTCAACCGCAATTTGGGTGAACGTTGGACAGCCAGAAAAGAAGCCAAAGCCAGACGTAAAGTAGAGCGAATGCGCGGCCTGCCAAAGTCCAGACTAAAGCGCATAATTTGGCGCCTGAACCCTAGGCGCCAAGCGGAATATTGGTTTAGCCACGACGGCGGCATTATGGCGCTTAAGATCATCGGTGTCGGGGTCTTGGTACTGTTTGTGGTGTCAGTGTCAGTTTTTGCTTACTTCCGCAAGGATTTGCCGGACGTTACCGATATTTCCGGCGGTAATTTGGGCGGCAGTATCAGTTATTATGACCGTACCGGTAAAACTTTGTTATGGCAGGATTATAACGGTGTCAAGCGGGTACCCGTATCTGGCAATGCTATTTCCAATTATATGAAAGAGGCCACCGTGGCCACCGAAGACCGCAATTTTTATAGTGAACGAGGGTTTGACCTAAAGGGAATCTTACGCGCGGCTTATGTTGATGTTTTCCACCGTGGTAGCACCCAGGGCGGCTCCACCATCACCGAGCAGCTGGTCAAGTTGACCCAGGATTTTGGCCAGAAACGCAATCTCAGCCTGAAAGCTAAGGAGTTAATTCTGGCGGTAGAACTTGAGCGCACCTACACCAAAGACCAAATTTTAACTGGTTATCTTAATGCCGCTCCCTACGGTAGCGTGGACTACGGCGTGCAATCCGCCGCCGCGGATTACTTCCACAAGAGCGCCAAAGACCTGACTCTGCCAGAAGCGGCTATGCTGGCTGCCATCCCACAGTCACCGGCTTACTACTCGCCGTACGATGCTTCGACATTTGATAAGGCCGCGTTTGCAGTGCGCTACGATTACGTGCTGGACTCCATGCGAGCGACCGGCAAAATCACCAAAGCCCAAGCTACCGCCGCCAAGAAATACGACATCTTGGCTGAGGTACAGACGCAGCAGAGCCTATATGCGGGCATACAGGCACCGTATTTTGTACTGGCCGCTAAAGACCAGCTAACCACTGAGTTCGCACCCAGCGGTAGCAGCGCCTCCAGCAAAAAAGTTGGCGGCTGGAAAGTTATAACCACCCTGGACACTAATTTGCAGGCCGAATCGGAAAAACTAGTAGCTTCTAATTTATCCTACGTTGAGCGTTACAATGCCGACGAAGAGGCCCAAGTAGGTGAAGATGTCCAAACCGGCCAGATAGTGTCGTTGGTGGGCGGCGTAGACTTTACCAATCCGCAGTATGGTCAGAACAATTACGCAGCCGGTATTCTTATTCCTCCCGGCTCGAGCTTTAAGCCTTATGATTACTCAACACTGATCAACGACAACAATAATGTTGGCGCAGGTTCGGTATTATACGATACCCAGGGGCCGCTACCGGGCTACCCGTGTACTAACAATTCTTCGCAGTCCCACGGTGGTAACTGCCTACAGGATTACGACTTTTTGCAACCCGGGCCTGAAACCCTGCGCTACGCCTTGGGCGGCTCACGTAATATCCCCGCCGTTAAAACCATGCTGGAGTCCCAACCAGGTGATACCAGCACTAACCGTATCCCCTCAATCAACAACGTCATCAAGACAGCTACCGCTATGATGGACAACACCTATGACAATGAGCATAACCTGAACAGCTACAACTGTTATTCCGACATAGCTCTCACTCAACCAACTCAGTGCTATGGGGCCTCGGCTATCGGCGATGGCGCTTACCTGACCCTCGACGACCACGTTAACGGCCTTTCTACACTTGCCCGCCTGGGCCAGGCCATACCCCGGACTTTCATTCTCAAAATTACTGATTCAGGTAACAAGACTATCTACCAATGGAAGCAGCCTAAGCCAACTCAACCGATCAAGCCCGACACCGCCTACATACTGGATAATATGCTCTCCGACCCCAACGCCAGCTACTTACCGGGCAGCTGTAGTGCTACCACTTGCACTCCTCTAAGCCGCAGCGGCTATAAGTTCCAGCGCTACAACGGCTGGGATTTCGCTGTTAAAACCGGTACCACCAATAATGGCCTCGACGGCCTGATGACCAGCTGGTCAACCAAATATGCCGTGGTTTCCTGGGTCGGCAACCACACCCGCAACATCGCGCTCGGTATAGATATGGAGTATTTAACGGAACCGCTTACCCGCGGTTGGATGGAATATGCCCACCAAAACCTTAAACCGGTCAACTGGACACAGCCGTCCGATATTAAAACTCTGCCGGCTTTCGTGGTGCGCAACCACATCCATTATGGCGACATAGAGCCAAGCCCTAGCACCGACTTATTCCCATCCTGGTATATAGGTAATACCTCTGGCAGTACTACCTCAGCGACAATAGATAAAGTTTCCGGCAAGCTGGCGACCAACTGCACGCCGGCGCTTGCCAAACAGACCCAGAACAATGCCAACGTGGCCAGCTGGAATGTGGATATATTCCACGGCGGAATGCCTAACGTGGGGGGCAGTAGCAGCAGTTCCGGTAGCGGTGGTTATGATGACGTCCATAGTTGCAGCGACAGCCCGCCCACTGTGGATTCGTTCTTTGTGCAAGATAACAGCGGTGGTAATCCAGAGGATGTGACCAACGGCGGTACGGCTAGCTGCACCGGCAGCTGTACTATAACTACAACCGTCTCGGCTGGCACGCATCCATTCAACGATACCAACTACCCGCAGTATCCGGGCACAGTTAACCTACTGGTCAACGGCCAGGTCGCCCAATCGGCCCAGGTATCTGATTCACCAAGCACGGTTTCGTTCCAGTATACATCTGCCGGTACTGCCACTCTGGCTATCCAAGTTATAGACAGCGTGCTTTATAGCGGCCAGTCCGGCAACGCTACGGTAACAATCGTCGCGCAAGCGGCAGGGCCAACGAATTTTACTGCCAATGTAAGTGGCACCAGCACCGTCTTTACATGGTCAGGCGGCACAGCTCCTTATACAGTTTCCAAGGGTGGTACTCCGTTATGTACTACTAGCGGTCCTACCTGTTCAGTCTTGTCGGCACAGGCTCCTTCCGGAACCAATGTCACGGTCCAAGACAACAACGGCTATACCGCAATCGCCACAGTAAATTAATCTTTTTCTAGAAATGTATTAAGGGCAGATCGAACATCCGGGATTGACAATAGGAGCGGCGGCCTTTTGCCACTACGTACTTTGGGGCCGATGGCCGCTTCAAAACCCAGTTTTTTAGCCTCGGCCAGGCGTTTTTCCAGGAAAGGCACGTGGCGCACTTCGCCGCTTAGGCCGACTTCACCAAAAACCACGGCGTTCTTCTTTAGCTGCATACCCTTGGCGGCACTGGCGATAGCCATACAAATCGCCAAATCGGCCGCTGGCTCGGTTAAGCGGATGCCGCCGACTATATTTACATAAATATCACGGTCGGCCAGTTTTAGTTTGGTGCGGCGCTCCAGCATGGCAATAAGTAAATTAACCCGGTTCAAATCAATGCCGCTGGCGGTGCGTTTGGGGTAGCCGTAGCTCGTGGGATTTACCAAAGCCTGCACTTCCACCAGCAGCGGCCGGCTGCCTTCCATGGTGGCGTGCACAATTGAGCCGTCGCTAATCTGGCGCTCGGCCAGCAGCGCCGCTGAGGGGTTGTCTACAGCTTTTAAGCCATTGTCTTCCATCTCAAAGATTCCGGCCTCGTTGGTAGAGCCATAGCGGTTTTTTACCGCCCTAAGAATCTTGAAACCGCCGTATCTGTCGCCTTCCAGCTGCAGTACTACGTCCACGATGTGCTCCAGTACTTTTGGCCCGGCAATTGAGCCCTCTTTGGTCACGTGTCCAACCAGCAGCAGCGCGGTGTTGGTGGTTTTGGCCGCGGCGCTCAGCAGTTGGGTACTGTTGGTAATCTGGCTGACGCTACCAGCTGCCGAGGCTATCTCGTTAACCGCCACCGCTTGGATAGAGTCCACTACCACTACTTCAAAATCACCGCCGGCGATAGTCGCCGCGATGTCGTTGGCCACATTGGACACCGCCAACTGCAAACTCTTGGCGTTAGCGCCCAGGCGCTCGGCGCGCAGGCCCACTTGGCGGGCGGATTCCTCGCCGCTAACATATAGAACCTTGTGCTTTTTGGATAAATTATCGGCGACTTGCAGCAGCAGCGTGCTTTTGCCAATACCCGGTTCGCCGGCTAGCAAGCTGACGCTGCCGGCCACAATGCCGCCGCCCAAAACTTCGTCCACTTCGGGCATGCCGGTATACAGCCTGGGGGTGCGGTCATTAACCGCCTTGGTTAGCGATTCAATAGATAATTTTTTGCCGCTGGCGCCGGCTGTCGCGGTGCTGACTTCTACCTGTTGTTGCAGCGTGTTCCACTCGCCACAGTTGCTGCAGCGCCCGGTCCAACTGCCAAAACCTTGTCCGCAGTTAGAGCAGACATATTTGACTCCCAAAGATTTGGCCATATTTTATATTTTACTCTATAGCCTTCTTTTCCAAAGAAGCAAATAATTTTGCTACCTTGAGTGGCAAGGTAGCACCCACCACCGGGCGGCAGACAAACTTGATAAGCCTGCCTGTCAAAAGCAAAACAACAGGCTGCGGAACGACCCCTTCGGGGATCGGTCTCGCTCTTTACTGTATCTTAGATGAGTCGCTCGACTAAGTCCTCGCCTGTCTAGTTGTTTTGTTGACGCAGCCTTTCAGGTTTGGCTGCCATGCCCGGACCCAAAAAGCAGCGGCACGCCAGGCGCCCGAAAACTTGAGGTTGGTTCCTTGCTATATCTCTATTTCGGCCAAAATCGGCAGATGATCAGAAAAATCGGTCTTGATGATCTCGCTTGAAAGCACTTTTATGTCTGGTGTTGCAAAAATATAGTCAAGCCTCCACTCAAGCTTATTCACCGAAAAATCGTTATGGACAAAAGGCTTGGTACTAAAAGTCGGTTGCTTATTATCAGGGCCTACTGCCTTTAACCTGGTTTCCATTTTTTTAATAGTCGATGAGTTCGGTGCTGAATTAAAATCGCCCATTATTACATATTTTCTATCGTTGCCTTTGATAAAGTCTAGTAGCTTATCGGCTTCTTTAGTTCTTGCCTCCGTTTCAACAAACCAGTCTACATATGAAAGATGAGTTGTACCGATGGTAAGAATATCATTCCCAACTTTAATACCCGCTTCTAGATAGCCGCGGTTTTGGGCGCTATAGTTTATATCCGCTCCGCCCTTTTGCAGCAATACTGAACGGCCTTGGACTATAGGGAATTTGCTAATTATAGCGTTGCCCATACTGGCGGGGTGGTTATCAAGCAAGGCTAAAACTTCGAAATACTTATATTCCCCATTCATGGCCTGGCTGATCTCCGCCGGTACGTCTCGACCGGGATTGATGTATGAGTCGGTCGTTATTTCTTGGCAGCATAAAATATCCGGGTTGAGTTCTTTAACGAGCGCAAGTACATTATCGGCTTTCTCTTTGTAAAGAACGTTCCAAGTCATTATTTTTAATCTAGGCATGGCCACATCATAGCAAAATCTGTCTAAGCCCAAGTATGACTATCGTTGCGTATTCGAACAAAAGATATTATAATATCTAATGGTTCATGGGGGAGTCCTAACCCTATGGAAGGGGCGTTGAACGCGCCCAAAAAACCTCGAAGGAGGCTTGAGAAATGAGCCGTAGGCTCAACCACCTGGCCGAGCGCATCGACAACGAGGAGAGGGCGCCTTGGCTGCTGATCCCCAGTGGTCTCTTCATCCTCATCGGCGGGTTCTACCAGAGCGGCCATACTCTGGTCGCCTGGCACGTCTTCGGCTGGCTCCCGCTCATCGGCCTCGCGGGCGTCATCACGGCACTCGTCTTCATGGCCACCCAGCTCGAGTCCTGGTCGCTCTTGCTCACCGCGGCCGGCGTGTGGTTCCTGGCACTGTTTGGCCCTGGGTCAAACCGGTTCCCGGGAATGCAGCTGGAGTGGCTGTGGCTGGTTGTTGCTTTCGTGGCCACTCTGCTCTTCTTGGTCACGTTGGGCGACGGACTCGAGATCGACGAGTACGTCCCCGAGCATCCAGCCAGCCGGCTGGCGGTCGTCGTCTTGCTCGGCGGAGCGGTGATGACCATCGGCCTAGTCGCCCTCTACCACACCTGGGCGATGGTCGAGAACGTCGTCATCACCGATGCCGTCCTCGCGGTCTTCTACATGCTCCTCGAACGTGGAGCGCCCAGTTCCCTCGAGTACCAGATGGCCAGCCTGCGCTGACGCGCAGGGCCCCCACCGGGAGGGCTAAATCCCGGTTAAATTTTATCCGTTTTCTCAGATGCCCAAACTCATCTGCTTACCGTGTAGTGAACTCTGTTCTACGACTGCGGTCCAAATCCATCTGGTGTTTATTCGTCAGGGTTCCAGACGACCTTGGCCTGCTCAGCGATCTTTCTTAGGTTCTCGGGTATTGTCAGCTCGGGTTCATACCACACGGCGCGTTGATCAACCTTGGGCCCATCATAACTTTCACTAATTCGAAAACCGGAGCCTAATTCGTGAGCGACCGTCGGGTGAGTATCTCGCACCAAGCGGCAATCCGCTAGCAAATATATACTCCAGAAATGCCCGGGGCTATCTTCATTGCCAGCGTACCCAGACCTACCAACACGCCACCCGGCAACTTCCTCGGAGTGATGTTCTACCCGCGAGCCAAAAAGGCCTTTTTTGACCTCCTCGGTAGCGATGGTGATTGGCTGAACACAGGGGTAGTCAGCTGCAGCCATAGCCTCCCACCAACTGGATATCATTCTCCTAAGCCCTTCGACTCGCTGTCTTTCTTCTTCGAGAAGTAGTTCTATTTCTCGCTGGTGTTTTTCTTCTTTCGCTCGATCTCGCTCAGCCTTAGACTGGGCGTTTTCGGCCTTAGCCCTAGCCACCAAGCGGTCCATATCAAACTTTT
>Ga0187857_10000626_pt1 | contig 42498 bp, 29 predicted proteins | sample June2016WEW_8_10_FD_132984 | JGI IMG/M metagenome (GOLD analysis project Ga0187857, IMG submission 132984) | Peatland microbial communities from SPRUCE experiment site at the Marcell Experimental Forest, Minnesota, USA - June2016WEW_8_100 | ecosystem: Environmental > Terrestrial > Soil >... | reverse complement strand
ACTGTTGAAGGCTGCACACAGGAATGTGCCTTTTGACGCGCCGCCCGTTATCGGCACTTCGCGGGTGATGTTGGGTGGGAATTCTCCGGCGTGGTTTTCTGTGAAAGAGCGTTGATAAGTCTGGCAATCTCACCGCCGGGCACCCAGAAGGCCTGCAGAAATGCGGGAGCGATGACCGCCAGCCTGAGAATCGCCTCGGGAACGGCCTCAAGATCACCCTTATCGCCGAGTGCGGACGCGGTAACATAAGCCAGCGGCAGCAAGACCCAACCAACGAATTTATGCCCTCTGGGAAAGCGGCTTTTGAACCATTCTCCAACGTCGCGTGTTAGGATGTTTTTCTTATGCCGCCCGGTTACACCTTCGGCTCTGGTTTCATTTTCCACCGCCTTTTCCAACACCTCGGGAGATGGAGCGGGATCGGCCGCCGGAATGGAATCGCGCTGAAGAATGCGGATGAACCGCCATTCGGCAACCAGGCATAGCCAGGCGACTCCCGAGCAGGCAATCGTCGCAGGCAGCAAGAGGCCTTTGCCAAAGGCTCCGCCCGAAAGCCGTACGTACCCAAGCGCAAACAAGACAGATAGCCTGCCCACCACTGAGGCAAGGGCGAGAAACGTCGCCGTCACCGGCTCCGGGATGCAACACCAAAGGAGTCTGGAGAAGAGTTTGACGGCCCAGGTCGTTGCTGCCATTAGCGCCAATGGCAACACATAGCCGTAGAGCGCAACTGGATTCAACGCATTCCTGAACGCGTCCGCTTTGCCCAAGACTGCAAAGGCAATCAAAACGAAGCAGAGGATCAAGCCGATCAGGACCCACAAGGCGTGAAACAGGGCGATGACCCATACGCCAAGATAGCTGTCGGCGAGGCGAAGCCCAAGCCGCACAGCCTTCCATCGCGTGCCTTCAAGCTATTTATGTTTGAATTGGGCTTTATTGAAAAACCCGCTTCGGGAAGACGAAGGTCGGCGTGGGGGGTGTGAGGGTGGGCTGCTGAGGAGCCTGGAAGAGCTTGGGCTGGGCGGAGAGCGCGGATGACTGGCCGGTCAACGCGTCGCCGGAAACACCGGGGGGCGGAGGAAGCAGGGCATTGGAGCGCGAATCCAGTCCGTCGGTCTGGGAGAAAGGCGAGCGGACCGGCGGCGTGGATTTCAGGGTGTCGATGCCGGGCGTCAAGCCAACGATGGATTCAAAGGGATTGAGGTTGAGGCTGCTGGAAAACGAAGGGCTCAGTGGAGACTCGATGGCCTGCTTGAACTGTTCCATAACAGCCTTGTTGTGCGCAACCTGATCCAGCCACCCGGACTTCTGACTGTCGGAGCCGAAGAAGTCGGAGAAGCCGGTGCTGGCGCGCGAGACGGTGGAAAACGGATCGGAGTCCATGTCCGAGCGCAGCATTTTCTGGAGATCCCTGAGTTGCCTTTCGGTCGCTTTGATGTCGTCCGGCAAGTCCGCCTCGTCACGGGAGTCGGACTGGCCTTGTCGCTTGCGCGAAGCGGAGGACCGGCCGGAGTCTCCGGAGGAATCCGGACTGAACGTGCCCGGCTGGCGGCCGGTGCTGGAAGAATCCCGCCGGGAGTGTTTGTCCTTTTCCTGGCCGCCGGGAGGTTTGGACGAATCCTCGAAAGCGGAGGTTGAAAGTGAGGCTGAGCCTGAGTCGTCCAAGAGGACCTCCTCGGGGGTCATGGAGGCCCAGTTTTTTTGGCGGTCCAGGCGCTGCTGCAAGCGGCGGCTGGGGATGACCACATATTGGGGCGGTGGGGCGGGCAGGCCCTCCATGGAAGACCCCAGGCCCAGGAGGTCTGATGTCCCCTGCCCACGCTCCTCGAACTGGGGCAAGGCGTCGGTAATCGGTTTAAACCGGGAGAGGTTGGTCCAGACGACATCGTTGGCGTTGGTTGGCTGCGAGAATTCAATCCGCCGGCCGGGGGGCGGCGGACCGGCGCCGGGGGCATTTGAAACGGCCAGGGCGCCCAAACCGATGGCCGCCAAAGCCCGGCACCAATTCCGATCGAAGGACCTGAAGCTCATTGTCACCCGCCATTCTAAACAGTTCCTGCCAATCGTCAAACTTAAAATTCAGCGCCACCCATTTTTGCTATTGCCAGTTGGGGGCGGGTTTGAGAGTCTCCAGGCCGAAACAGATGGCTCGACTTGCGCATAAGCGCCCGCGTGTGGCGCTGCTAGTCAACACGACCAACGGACAGTACGAGGTGCCGGTGGATGCTCCGCCTGATTTATTGGCGGAGGTGGACGCGGCGAAGTACATCCAGGCTTACGAAGCAGGCATCTGGGCTGCCGGGTGCGAGCCTATGGTCCACGAGGGGATTCCGAACCTGGAGGTGATTGGGTGGCTCAGGCACGTGCAGCCGCACCTCTGTTTCAACGTGTGCGAGGGTTTCGGGGGCGAGAGCCGGGAGGCCCACATGCCCGCGCTGCTCGAGGCGCTGGGCTTGCCCTACAGCGGGCCGGGGCCGCTGGCGGCGGCGGTGACGCAGGACAAACCTATGACCAAGCGCCTTTTGAGTGCCGCGGGTTTGCCCACGCCGCGCTTCGAGGTGTTCGACTGTCCCGAGGCGGCCCTGGGCTGCGGCCTGGCCTTCCCGTTGTTTGTCAAACCGTCGCACGAGGGGACCGGCATGGGCGTCCAAAACGAGAGCGTGGTGAGGTGTCCCGGGCAGTTGCGGCGGCAGGTGGAAAGGATTTTGCAGCACTACCACCAGCCGGCCCTGGTGGAGAGCTTCATTGAAGGGCGCGAGCTGACCTGCGGCGTGGTGGGCAACAACGGCGATCTCCAGGTGTTGCCGGTCCTCGAGGTGGACTTTGGGGGCTATCCGCCGGACCTCTTTCCGGTCTATTCCTCCAAGCACAAGAATGATTTCGATCACCTCTTTCGTTATCGCTGCCCGGCGCCGCTGCCCGAGGCGGTGACCCAGGAGGTCATGCGCTTGACGGTCGAGACTTTTGCCGTGACCGGCTGCCGCGATTATGGGCGGGTCGATTTTCGGCTAACGCCGGAGGGCCAGCTTTATATTTTGGAAATCAACGCGCTGCCGGGCATTACGCCGCGCAGCGACATGACCATGATGGCCAAGGCCTCGGGCCAGACCCATGAGCAACTGGTGGCCGCCGTGCTGACGGCCGCCTTGAAGCGTTGCCGCCTCCAATGAAGCGCCCGCCGCTGCTGCTGCTCTACGGGATCGATGAACAGACCCTTCCAATCGATGCCGCCGACACGCGCCGGATGACCCAGCGCGCCGCAGAGGCCCTGAAGGCGCGCGGTTGGCAGGTGGCCGCCAGCCAGGTCCAGGGCGACCTCGGCGCGGCGCTGGCCCCTTTCGAGCCGGACCAGTGGCTGGTTTTCAACCTGTGCGAAGGCTCGCCCGACCAGGCCTTTTATTACGCCCGAGCGGCCCAGGAACTCGAGCAGCGCGGCTATGCCTTCACCGGCAGCACGGCGGGCGTCCTGCACCAAACGCAGTCCAAGGTCTCGATGAAACGGCTGCTCGAGGCTGCGGGCCTGCCTACGCCGCGTTGGCAGGAGGCCCCCGAGCCGCAAACGCTGGAGTTCGAGGCCTTTCCTGCCATCCTCAAGCCGGCCGGCGAGCACGGCTCCTTCGGCATCACGCGTGACTCCGTAGTCACGACCCTCGCCCAAGCCCGGGCCCAGGCGCAGGCGGTTCTGGAAAACTTTCGCGGCGGGGCCATCATCGAGGAGTTCCTCGACAGCCAGGAGTACGCCATCGCTCTTTGGGGGCCGCCGGGCCGGCTGGAAGTGCTTGGCGTCAGTGTGATCTGCTACGACGGTTTCCCGGAACTGCGGGACCGGCTCTGCACCTTTGACGCCAAGTGGCTGCCCTGCTCGGAAGCCTACCTCAAGACGATGCCGGCCTGTCCGGCCCCCTTGGAGCCGGAGATGGCTGCGGAACTGGCCGCGCTGGCCCGGCGCGCCCATAGGGTCTGCGGCTTGCGCGATTACAGCCGCATCGATGTGCGGCTGCGAAACGGAAGGCCGATGGTGTTGGATGTCAATTCCAATTGTGACCTGTCCGAGACGGGCGGCTTTGCCAACACGGCGCAGGCCGCAGGGTGGGAATATGGAGCCATGCTCGAGCGGCTGGCCCTCATGGCCGCCGGCCGGGCCAAGGGCGCGCTCAGCCCGCAAATGACAGGAGCCGCTTTGTGAACGAGCCCAGGGTCCGGCCCTCGACCGCCGCTGACCGCGCCGGTATTCGCGAAATCCTGTTGCACTCCGGGTTGTTCGGGCCGGGCGATGCCGATTGCGTGGACGAGATGTTCGGGCACGCCCTGGCCAAACCGACTCCCGACAATTACCGGTTTCTCTCAGGCTGGCTGGACGGCTCGATGAGCGGTTTCGCCTGCTATGGGTGGGAGGCCCTGGCGCACGGGACCTGGGGCTTGTTCTGGGTCTGCACGCTGCCGGAGGCGCGCGGACGGGGCCTGGGGGGCGCCTTGCTGCGAGAAGCGGTGCGGGTGGCCACGGCCGAGGGTGGCCGGTTGATGGTCATCTATACCTCTTCGACGGCGCCCTATGCCTCGGCCCGGCGGCTTTACGAGTCCCAGAATTTCGCGCGCATCGCCGTCATCCCCGAGTATTACAAACCTGGGGACGACTTATTCATCTACTGGCGCCGCCTGGGTTGACACCCTGGGCCGGGCGTGATTTGAGTATGACGGATACTGGACTGGGCGGCAGGTTGAAGGCGGCGGTCATCGGCAGGCCGAAGGACATTTCCGATAAGCGCCTGTTTCACAAGCTCTCGTTGATCGCCTTCTTCGCCTGGGTGGGTCTCGGTGCGGACGGGCTCTCCTCGTCCTGTTACGGTCCGGAGGAGGCGTTCAGGGCGCTTGGCGGCCATATTTACCTTAGCCTCTTCGTCGCGGCGGCGTCCGTATTCACCGTCTTCATCATCAGCGCCAGCTACTCGCAGATTATCGAGCTGTTTCCGACGGGCGGGGGCGGTTACCTGGTCGCCAGCAAGCTGCTTTCGCCGAGGCTCGGGGTGGTCTCCGGCTCGGCGCTGCTCATCGATTACGTCCTGACGATCACGCTTTCAGTGGCCAGCGGCGCAGACGCGCTTTTCAGCCTGCTGCCTGCGGGCGCGCACCACTTCAAGCTTGCGGTCGAGGTTGGGGCGCTGTGCGTGCTGACGCTGCTGAACTTGCGCGGCGCCAAGGAGGCGGTGTTGCCGTGGGTGCCCATATTCATCGCTTTCGTGCTGACACATGGGTTTGCCATCGGCTGGACGATGCTCACGCATATCGCCAATTTCTCGGAAGTGTGGCGTCAGGCTTCGAGCGACGTGGCCGTCACCCACAGCCAGCTCGGGTGGGTGGGCATGGGGCTGCTGGTGCTGCGGGCTTACAGCATGGGGGCGGGCACCTACACGGGCATCGAGGCGGTGAGCAACGGCCTGCCGATGCTCCGGGAGCCGCGCGTGGAGACGGGCAAACACACCATGCGATACATGGCCTTCTCCCTGTCTATCACCGTGGCGGGCCTGCTTCTGGCCTACCTGCTCTTCCGGGTCGTCCCCCAGGAAGGCAAGACGCTCAACGCGGTCTTATTCGAGCGAATGACCGCCAGGTGGCCGCACGGGGCGGCCTTCTCTTTCATCGTTGTCACCCTGGCTTCCGAGGCCGCGCTGCTCTTTGTGGCGGCTCAAACCGGGTTCCTCGATGGCCCGCGCGTGCTGGCCAACATGGCGTTGGATCGCTGGTTTCCGAGCCGCTTCGCCAACCTCAGCGACCGCTTTGTCACGTATAACGGGATTGTCCTGATGGGGGGCTGCTCGCTTCTGCTCATGGCGGCGTCGCGGGGCTCGGTGGATTTCCTGGTGGTGCTTTACAGCATCAATGTGTTCATCACGTTCTCGCTCTCGCAGCTTGGCATGGTCCGCCACTGGTGGGCGGAGCGGCGGACCGTGGAGGACTGGCTCAGGAAGCTTTCGATCAACGGCATCGGTCTCATTCTCACCACGTTCATCCTGGTGAGCCTGAGCTTTATCAAATTCTTCGAGGGCGGCTGGATGACCCTGGCGGTTACGGGGGCGCTGGTTGGATTGGCCCTGCTGGTCAAGCGGCATTACAACCAGACGGCGCGGGACCTGGGCCATCTCGACGAACTGGTCGCCGCAGCCGGGCTGGACCAGACCGAGGCCCCGGCCGGCGCGGGGCAACCCCAAGAGACCCGCCCCCTGGATCCGAAAGCCAAGACCGCCGTGCTTTTGGTCAACGGGTTCAACGGGTTAGGCCTCCACACGCTCTTCGGCGTGCTCCGGCTTTTTCCCGGCGTTTTCAAGAACTTCCTGTTCGTCCAAATCGGCGTCCTGGACGCAGGCAACTTCAAAGGCGCCGCCGAGGTGGAGAATCTCAAACGGCACATCGACGCCGCCAACCAGCGTTATGTCGACTACATGCGCTCCAGGGGTTTCCAGGCGGAAGCCTTTTCCGCCCTTGGGCACGATGTCGTCGAAAAAGCGGTCGAGATCGCCCCGGACATCCTCGCCCGGTTTCCCAATGCGATTTTCTTTGGCGGGCAGCTTGTCTTCCGGCAGGAGACGCTCCTCACGCGCCTGCTGCACAATTACGCGGTATTCGCCCTGCAACGGCGGTTTTACCAACAGGGTCTGCCCTTGCTGATTTTGCCGATCCGGATTTGAAAGGGCCTGGATTTTTGTTTTGACAGACCTTGGAGGCGGGCGCAAAGTCGCTCCATGCTTCTCAAGGAAAGGATTGCTATGATTAGGCGGGCCTTATTTGGTGGAGCGGCGGTCATGGCGGCAGCCTTGACTGCCAGCGCAGAGGAGTTTCCTCTGAAATTCGAAACGATTCCGGCCCAGGATGTGTTGGAGTTTCCGGGCGGCTCGGGGACTTACGGGATGCTGGCGCTGGGGAAGCCCGGGAAAATCAAAAACGAACCCAAGGCGAAATCCAGGCGTCCGCTCTATGGGGAGTGCCGCCAGATGCCTTCGGGTCCGGCCTTTGTTTTCCGGTTGGATGAATCCAAAGGCACCGGCAAGGGCTACGACCGCCTGATCGTGGACATGAATCAGAACGGCGATCTGACTGACGACGCCGTGGTAGAACCGGTGGCGGGCCGGCCCCGAGAGTTTGCTTCCAGCAGGGAGGAGGCGCTCTTCGGACCCATATCGGCGCCGGCCGGCAAACTCATCGCCGGCGGACGGCCGATTTATTACGCCCACCTCAATCTTTTCAACCGCCAGATGCTTGAATCGGCCCCCGCCGACCGAAATTTCTTCATCGGCCAGTTGCAGTTCAAGGCTGGCTGGTACGTGGATACAACGGTTGAAATGAACGGGCTAAAGCGCAAAGTGGGCGTGTTCGATGGGGACAGCAATCTTCGCTTGGGCGACCCCTGGCAGCCGCAGACCTATCGCATGGCGGGCGAGGGCGAGAGCTGGTTCTTCCAAACCGGGGACAGTTTCCTGGTGGATGCCAACGGCTCGGGGAAGTTCGAGATGGACCCCTTTGGGAGCGAGTTCTGTCCCTTCGGCCCGGTCCTGTATTTCGGTCCGACGCCTTATGAGGCCAGCCTGGCCGCCGACAACACCGCTCTGCGAATCGGGCCTTGGAAGGGGGACCTGGCCGAGGTGGAGTTGCAGCCGCACGGCCAGCAGGTGCGCAGCCTGACTCTGGCCCGCGAGAGACCCAACGGCAGGTGGGACCTCATCCAACCGGGTGTGGCGGAGGGCAGAATCAAGGTGCCGCCCGGCAACTATCGCCTCTATGGTTGCACGCTGCTGGGCGCCGGCGCGCTGGCCCGGGATCACCTCAAGCTCTCGGCCAACGACCGGACCCTCAAGAAACCGTTCAGCTTCGCGGCGGGCAAGCACAACACTCTGGCCTGCGGGGCGGCCCTCGAGGTGAAGGTCACTGCCCTAAAAACCGACGGCGGCACGCCAGGCTCAAGCAACCAAGGCGAGGTCATGCTCAGCATCAACAGCAGCGTCCTCGGGGCCGGGGGCGAGGTCTATTCCACCTTTCTCAAAGGGGAACGTTTCGATGCCCGGCCGCCCCGGCCGACCTTCACCGTGCTGGATGCCCAAGGCAACCGCTTGGGCGGCGGCAGCCTGGAGTATGGCTGAGGCGGCACTTGCTCGTACTCATGGCGAGTACCCAATAATGTCATCGGCAAGAAAGTCACCGTCGTTGTGGCCTTCGATCTGAAGCCGCTCGAGACCACGTGCAAACCGGTCCAGGTGCAGCTCTGACTTTTTGAGCCACAGATTTATTTGAGCTGCAGATTGCACCGCACGGCGGAGCCGCAACGCGCGCAGCGCAGACTTCCAGTCTGCTGTATCGCGGATTTCCAATCCGCAGCCGCGCGGCCATCCTGGCAGCTTGGGTGTTTCCGGCGCCCTGCCGGCTGGAAGCCGGCGATACAGCAGGTTGGAAACCTGCGCTACGTTGTCGCCGTCGCGATCTGTGCAGCGGGTGGCTCAATCCTCTCTTGCCGTGGAGCGCGGCCCCGGCGGACCTTCCTGGGCGAAACCCTCCGCCTCCCTGGCCGGCTGCGCCTCGGGGGTTGCAGGCCCTCGGGGAGCGGCCAAGGCCTGGGGGGCCTGGCAGAGGGTCACGAGCTGCTGTGGGAATGGAGGAACGATGCCTGCCTGGATGAATTGTTTTCTGGCTTCTTCGAGCAGGGCGCATTTCAGGCCGGAGGCGTCGTCGGCATTGGCGCACCAGGCGCTGAAGGTGAGGACCACGCCGGCGGGGCCGACCTGGGTTACGGGACAACCGCAGATGGACTGGGTTTTGGGGTTCTGCTTGGCCACGGCCATCAGGATGCTGCGCGCTTTGTCGAGGTCGGCCTCGTAATGCAAGCTAATGGGCACGGAACAGAGGACGCGGGGGTCGTCGCTGGTCAGGTTGAGGATCATCTGCGAAGCGATCAAGCTGTTGGGCACGACGATTCGCCGGTTGTCATCGGTTTTCAAGACCGTGTAACCGAGGTTGACACTCTGGACCTCGCCGGTTTCCAAGCCTGTTGGCGCGGTGACCTGGAGGCGGTCGCCGACTTTGAACGGGCGGTAGAGCACGAGAGAAACCCCGGCTATCAGGTTGCCCAGTGTGTTTTGGGCGGCCAAACCGATGATGACGGAGATGACGCTGACGCCGGCCAGCCAGGCCGTTCCGAGGTGAGCCAGGGCCGGGATGAGGTGCGCGTAGGAAATGAACGCGAAGAGATAGACCCCGATCTGGGCCAGTTGCCCAAGGAACTCCACGGTGGTCCGGTCCATGAGGGCGCGCTTGTCATAGGCCAGAATGCGGCGGATGGCCCGGCGCAGGGCCCGGCCGATGCCCCAGGCAATCAAACCGAAGACCAGGGCACCGACCACCGCCCCCACCGGCGAGGCAAGAAGATCTGAAAACTTTCCGTTCTTGATCAGCTCTAAAATGGTCATCAGGATGCCGGCTCCGGCCCTTTTATGCCATGATTCCGCAGTGCCGAGGCGGGCGTCATCCGGGCCTGGCCGGTACTTTGAGCTTCATGCCGACTACGAGTCGGTCGTTTGTCAGGCTGTTGGCCGCCCGGAGTGCCTGAGCCGTCGTTCCGTGAGCTTTGGCAATACGCGGCACAGTATCGCCTGACTTGACCACATAGATCAAGCCGGCGCTGCCGGGTTGGGGAATGGAACTGGGCGGAGGCTGGCGGCTGAGGGCCGGGGTGGCGGTCAGGGCGGCCCGGGAGGCGCGCGGATTGGCTTGCGGTCGGGGTTGGGCTGCGGGAGTTGGGTTGGCTGCGGTGGTGGCGGGGCCGCTCGGCTCTGGGCCTGAGGCGCCATTGGCGGGGTCGTCGCTCTTGCAGCCCTCGATCAACAAACCCAGGACCAGCATCGCGTGGGCGGCTAAAACGGCATAAACTGCGACCTTGAACTGCGTTCGGTTCCTTCGCTGGCGCTCGGCAATCAGCGAACCCGCCGGGACAAACGGATTCGGCGTACTCATACTTTCCAACTCTTTCTCTGGCACTCTCTGGAGTATAGAACATAGCAGACCACATGCCAACGCAAGCAAAAAATATTGAAACTCAGTTCGTAAGGCCTCACTTAAGGCGGGAGCCAGACGGCGGGCAGGCCCCTCACCCCGGCCCTCTCCCCATCGGATGGGGAGAGGGAGAATTCTGCGTCGCGGCTCGAGGAACCGGAGGCGCCTGGCAGTTCAAGAGTCTGCCGACGTTTCTCCCTCTCCCCTTTGGAAGGGGAGAGGGTTGGGGTGAGGGGTCCGCCGGTGATTCCGTCTCCGCCTGCACTGACCGATTCCCTCAGTTCCCAGCGCGACGGGGCGACGGGCGGATTCGGGGGTGCCTGAACAATGGCCGCTTGTCCAGTGGACGGTGCCTTGTTTGTGGAAAGGCCAACCGCGGGAGTTGCCTTTGGGAGGGCGGGCAGATAGGATGGCTCTATGAACAAGCCAGGCAATGGGATGAGCCGCCGTCGTTTCCTCCAGAGCAGCGCCTTGGCGCTTGGGGCTGTGAACCTGGCGCCCTCGGGGGTGCTGGCCGTGGGGGGCTCTCCCGGGGCCAATGGCCGTTTTGTCGTGGGGCACATTGGGGTGGGCGGCATGGGGATGACCCACGTTTTCAACATGCTCCGCTTTCAGCAAGAGGGCAAAGTCCGCGTCGCCGCGGTGTGCGACGCGGACGACAATCGGCTGGAAGCGGCGGTGAACAACGCGGGCGCGGGAGTCATTCCTTATCGGGATTATCGTTACCTCCTCGAGCGAAAGGACATCGATGCCGTCCTCATCGCCACGCCTGACCACTGGCACGCGGTCCAGACCGTGCACGCCTGCCAGAGCGGCAAACACGTTTATGTCGAGAAGCCGGCCTCGGTGACGGTCCGGGAAGGGCAGGCCATGGTGGCGGCGGCGCGGGCCAACAAGGCGGCGGTGCAAGTGGGGGCCCAGGCGCGCACGGCCAAGGGCGGCTGGCAAACGTGCCGAGCGATCCGCAACGGCATCGTAGGCAGGGTCAGCCGCGTCACTTGCTGGCATTACGCCAATCCGGTGGACGAGAAGCCAGTGCCGGACAGCCCGCCGCCCGAAGGGTTGGACTGGGACCTCTGGCTGGGGCCCCTTCCGTGGCGCCCGCACAACCAACGCTATCAGCCGGCCAATTTCCGCTGGTTGCTGGAATCGGGCGGAGGCCAGATTCGCGACCGCGGCGCGCACCAGTTCAGCACCATCCTTTGGTGCATGAATGCGGACCACCAGACCTCTTTCACTGTCACCGCCACCGGGCGCGCGCCCACCAAAGGTCTCTGGGACTGCCCCATCGATATGAAGGTAGCCTACGAGTTCAAGAATCCGGACTGGACGCTGGAATGGGGCCAGCCGGGAGACAAGGCCGGCCAGACCGAATTTGGCAACGCCTTTTGGGGCGAGCACGGCCGGCTCATCCTGGAATGGGAAGGCGGCTACAGGCCCGCCAACCCGGAGGCGGTCAATTTCAAGCTTCCGCCAGGCGGACAGGAGGTCTATCGGACCGACGAGTACGAGGACTTCAACATGAACCACAAGGCCGACTGGTTTAAGTCCATTCGTGAGGGACACCTGCGCCCGGCGGTGGACATCGAGATTGGCCACCGCACCGCCACCCTCTGCAACCTGGGCAACCTCGCTTATGTGCTGGGCCGCAAACTGGTTTGGGACGGGCAAAACCAGCAGGTCGTGGGCGACCCCGAGGCCAATCGCTTCCTGAGCCGGCCCCAAAGATATCCGTACGTGTTGTGAATAGGAGCATAGACATGAACGCGAATACCAGCGCAGCGAGTTCCCTGGCGGAGTTCATCTCTCGCATCCGGAGTCCGGACGACAGCATCAGCGGTCCCGCCTGGCAGGGCGCCCAAAGTTATGGCGCTGCCGCCATCCGGCCGCTGGCCGACATCATGGGCGACGGCGACTTTGAAGTTGCCCGGAATGCCAAACGGGCGTTGTACAGGATCACGCGCCACGCCGGCCGGCCCGGGGCGGCAGATGAGGCCAGGGCTGCCGAGAGCGCGTTGATAACGGCGCTCCGCCACGAGAGGGCAACGGTGCGCCGCGAGGCGCTCTGGATGCTCTCGGAAATCGGCGGCGACCGGGCCGTCAGACCGATGGCCGCCCTTCTGACTGACGAAGCCGCGCGCGAGGACGCCCGTGCCGCGCTGATGCGTCTGCCGGGCAACCGCGCCACTGCCGCGCTCAGGGCGGCGTTCCGCGCCGCGCCGGAGCCCTTCAAGTATGCCTTGGCCGACGCGCTGCGAAAACGGGGCGCGCAGGTCGAAGGCTACCCCAGCCAGAAGCTCGCACCCTCCAGACAGACTACCGTCAGGGCCCTTGCCCCCGCGCATTGATCGGCCTGTTAACGCGCAGACCGCTATGGTGGGGGCCCTGGCACGAGCGTTACGAATTGAACCCGGCTTCTACGGCAGGTCCTTGCCGGTTGTGGTCACGGTCAGCTTGCCGTGTTTGACTCCTTTGGCGGAAATCAATTCATCGGCGATTTTGCGAATTACCGCCGCCTTGCCGCGCACCAGCAATACCTCCAGGCAATTATGATGGTCCAGATGCACATGCACGGTTAAGGGAATCACCGCGTGATGATCATGCTGGATGTCCGTCAGCGTGGCTTGGAGATGCGGTTTGTGATGGTCATAGACCAGAGTGATGGTGCCGGCGATGTCTTCGTTGCCGAATTTCTGCCGGTGTTCGACCAGGCGATCGCGGATCATGTCGGCGATGGCCAGCGAGCGGTTGTCATAGCCCTTTTCGCCCGACATCTTGTCCAGTTGCCGCAACAGCGACGCCGGCAGGGACACGCTGAAGCGGCTGACGGTTTCTTTCTTCATGCCAAAACCAACGGTCTTATCGCTTATCGTAACGCCGCCAGACTTTTGTCGCAACCTTTTGCCGGATTCCTCAAAATGTTGCCTTCAACCCGATTCGCGCCTGAAACGGTTCGACAGGGTGGAAAACATCCTGGAACGACGGCGCGGCTGTTGGCGTCACTCGCGATACGTATGCGTAGTCAACGTCGTGATCGCGGCTCCCAAACAGGTTCAAAAACTCGGCAAAAACCCGCCACCTCTGGTTGTCCGGATGCGCCCAGGGACCGTCGTCGTGAGACGCTTCGCCTCCGTAAAGCAAGTTGCCCGAGCCGAGTTTTTGCGACGCGCCGAACCCGCCGCGCTCATAACCAAACATGCCGCCTTCTACCGTGACGAAGTCTTGGGGCAGCGTCTTGTAAAACACCAGCTGGGCCGCCCCGGCTGAACCATAGTTGCCGACCTCCGCGTAATAAGGACCTTTCTCGTAGTCCACCCGCGGCAGAAACTCCGGGATTACGGTGTTCATGTCCGAGTAACCCTCGCCATGCGCGTGCGATGGCAGGTTAAGCGGCATGCCGTCCAGGAACACCGCGAAATCCGTGCCGTGGTCGAGGTTGAAGCCGCGCAAAAAATATTGGTTGGCCTTTCCACCCCCGGCGTGCTGGGTGATGATGACACCGGGAACCGTCTCCAAAATCTCTCCCGAGCGAAGCATCGGTCGTTCTTGAATCTGCGCCGCGCCCACCGTTCCTTGCGCGGCGGAAGCGGCCACGCCGATCGGGCCCTCCTGCCGCCCGGTCACCAACACTTCCGGCAGCCGGATGACCTCGTTAGTCGCCGCGGCCGGGGAAACCTGGCCGGATGCCGAACTGGTTGCCTGGGCCACCAGCCCCGCTCGACCGAGCCCAATAATCAAACCCACCAATCCCGCGTGGCAGAAACTCAACCCTTGCCTCCGTGGCCGCTTCCACCGCTTCCAAGGGGTGCGATCAAAACTGTCGGTCAACCCCCGGCGCCTCTTTGCCCCGAAGGGGCTTCCGAGAATAGCCCGGCGATTGACCCGGATGGGACTGGAATGTTACTTTCACCGAAGCCAGTGTTGCCCCTTGAATTGGTGTTACGCAATATGAAAATCGTATTACCGTGATTTCCGGCAAACCTCATGGACGAGCCGCTTGAAATCCCAATCGATGGCGTGCTGGACTTGCACACCTTCAAGCCGGGCGAGATAAAAGATCTGATCCCGGGTTACCTGGCGGCCTGCCGCGAGCGGGGGATTTGCCAGGTGCGCATCATCCACGGCAAGGGCATCGGGAACCTGCGCCGGACGGTCCATGCCATCCTGGCCCGCAGCCCGGAAGTCCTTTCCTTCACGCTGGACCACCCCGAGTATGGCGGCTGGGGTGCAACGATCGTCCATCTGCTCCGTCCGGGGGCCGGGAGCGGTCCTGGAGGATGAGGTCCGGCCGTTCCTGAGCCGCTGTGGGTGAGGGGCGCTCGCCGGCCTCTTCGACCGCGGTCCGCCGATCCGAGGGGACTGGCCCCAGGACCAGTTTGCCCGCCTCGACCTTCGTTAAGTCCAGGATGTCATTGATAGTTTTCAGGAGGCCCTCGGCGCTGGAACGGGCGATTTGGACCAACTGGCGTTGGCGGCCGCACAGCTCTCCGTCCTCCAACAGGTCGAGCGCGCCCAGGATGCCGCTCATCGGAGCGCGGAGGTCGTGGCTCACGGTGGCCAGGAATTCGCCTTTGGCCCTGCTGGCGTCCAGGGCCGCGGCGCCCATCTCGTCGGCCCGCTTGGTCGCCACCGCCAATTCCGCCTCGGCGGCTTGGAGGTCGCCGGCGCGCTGCCGCGCCAAGCGCTCGAGCTCTTCCATCCGCAGCTTGGACTCCTTGGCCAGCCGCCATTTCTCGGTCAAGGCGTTGGCCAATTGAAGCACCTCCAGCACATCGAAGGGCTTTTTCAGGATGACCAGGCGATCGGAAGCGCCCAGGCCCTTGGCCATCTCGTCCCAGGAATAGTCCGAGTAGGCCGTGCAGATGACGATCTGAAGGTCCGCATCCGCTTCCCACAGGCGGCGGGCCGTTTGGATGCCGTCCCAGCCGGGGGGCATGCGCACGTCCACAAACGCCAGGGCGAAGGGTCGCTTGGCCTCGATTGCCTGGCGCAGGGCTGCCAGCCCCTCCTGTCCCTGGTAGGCCGATTCCACCTCGAAGACCTCCGCCGCGCCAGTGGACGGCCCCTCGCCAAAGAGCGTCGCCTCCACCTGGTCCACCGCTTTGTGGTCCACCTCGGGACTGAGGATTTTCCGGAAATCGCGATGTATCGCGCGATTGTCGTCAACGACCAGGATCCGACGGTTTTGTGGAAGGGTCGAGCCAGGCATAATCCGGCTATGGAAGCAGCGGCAGTTCCAGGGTGAAGGTGGCGCCCTGGCCAGGACCAGCGCTATGGGCGGTCAAAGCACCCCCCATTTCACGGGCCGCCAACGCGCCGCTATGCAAGCCAAAGCCGTGCCCGTCCCTGCGCGTGGTAAAGCCATGATTGAAAATGCGGGTCAGATTGGCCGTGGGAATGCCCACCCCATTATCGACCACGGAGATCCGCACCCGGCCATCGCCGTTCTCCACGCGCACGCCCATCCGTTTGTCGGCGCGGCCCGAATCGTCGCAGGCATACTTGGCGTTGCGGATGAGATTGGTGAGGATCTGGATGACCTTGTGCTTTTCGACGCTGATCCGCAGAGGCCCAGGGTGGTATTGGCGGGTAAGCTCAATCTCGTGGCGGGCCAGCGCCCCCGCGTTGAGCCGGAGCGCATCTTCCACCAGGTCCGTCACGGGGACCACCTCGGTCACGCCCACGAATTTGGCATAGTTTTGCTGCATGGCCACGATGTCTTTGATGTGCTCGATGTTGGCGGTCAATTCCCTGAGTTCCCTGGCGCTGCCCGCTTGCTCGGCGGCCAGGTGCTCGGCCAGTTGGCCAAGATAGCCCACCACTTGTTTGCCTCGGGGATCGGCGGTGAGGAAGGCGCCCAAGTCCGCCTCATGCTCGCCCAGCAACGCCACGGTCTTGGCCAGGCCGCTCACCTTGGACCGTTTAAGATTGTCGGTGACGATGGCAGCCGAGACGTTGACGCTGTTGAGCACGTTGCCGACATTGTGCAGGACGCCGGTGGCCACTTCCGCCATGCCCGCCTGCCGTGACGCCTCCACGAGCCCCTTTTGGGCGAGCTCCAGGCGTTCTTCGGCCTCCTTCTTCCCGGTCACGTCCCAGAAAACAACCTGCAGCCCAATCGACCGATTGCCGGCGTCATAAAGCGGAGTTTTGACGACCTGCACGTAGGTCTTCTTGCCCTCGGCATTGCGGTTTTCCTCGACGGTCTCGAAGAGCCGGCCGCTTTTCAACACGTGCTCATCGTCGCGGCGGTACTTGGCGGCCAGGGCCTCCGGGAAAAGATCCGAATCGGTCTTGCCGAGGACCTGGCCCATCGGCTTGCCGAGGGTGCGGCAGAAGAACTGATTGGCAAAGGTGATTCGTCCGCTGAGGTCTTTGCGCAGGATATTCTGAGGCAGGCTCTCCACCAGCGAGCGCATGAACCGCTCGGAAGTCTCCAGGGCCATTTCGGCCCGTTTGTGGTTGGTGATTTCTGACTGGACTTGGGCGGTCTGGAGTCGCACCTGGTTGCGCAACAGGCTGACCCAGGCCAGGGCGAGCAGCAGGATGAAGCCCAAAGCCCCGAGGCCCAGCAGCGTATGCCGCGCCGTCCACCAGGGCGGCCGCGCCAGCACTTGGATGTCCGCCGCCGAATTGACATACATCTGAAAGGAGGTCAGCGCCTGCCCGAAATCCGGCAGCAGGTCCGTCTCGGCCTTGAAAACGCCTGCCAGCCGCACCCGGCTGCCCACCCCCAGCCTCGACAGGAGATTCGTGGCGGCCGGGATGATGGCAGAAAAGCAGCGCTTTTCCCTGGCCTCCTGGAGCTCCAGGACCTGGACTGATTCCCTGGCGCTGGCGCCAACAACCATCCCCTCGATCTGCCCCCGCGTGGCGTCCTGCACGCTCAATTCGGCCTGCAACAGGTCGATGGGATTGGCCGCCGGCAACGACGCCGAGCCTGCCTTCCGAACCAGGGCCTGCACCAGCTTGGGCGAAAAACCGTCCGGCTCGGCAAACCCGACGACTTCCACCTGGTCTCCCGGCCGCGCCCGAACCTCCGTCCGCGGATAGACGCGGAGCCCTTCATCGCCCTGCTGGATGAAGAGCAGGCGCGGCCCGGCGTAGGTCACCACCCCGGCGGTTTTCAGGAGCCGGATGGCCTGGCCCGCCTCCTGTGAACCGGACTCCATGACCCGCCTGAGCGGCAGAACCGGCAGGCTGAAAGGGTCTCGGGGTGCGGCACGGACCATCTCGACGCACTCCTGGGAAGGCGCCACCAGCCGCACACCCAGGCGGCGGTCGCGGTTGTTGCGCACCGCGTCGCAGACGCCATTGACCCGCACCACGCTGCCCAGGAGCCGCCCCTCGGATTCCAGGTCCAGGTCATTGAACCAAACGACCAACCGTCCCCCGGTCACCACCAGCGTCAGCCGATGCCCCTGGCAGGCGCTGACCACTCCTTCGACCTGCACCCATTGCCTGTCTTCCTTGCCGCTCATCAGCGCGTCCCAGGAGCACTGGCGGGGCGCCGGCAGGCGCCCTCTTCCCAACACCTTCACAGACGAAGTCGCCTTGACCATCGCCTGTTTCGTATCCACCTCGCCCTCCAACTCGATGTAGAGACCCTCCTGGTGCAACCGCGGGGCCAGGCCCGCATGCCCCTGGCCACCGACGAGGACGGCATCCGGGCCGTCCTGGAGATAGAAACTGTCCAATCCCAGGTCGATGAAAGTAATGACACCATGGATTCTTACGGGAAACCCCTTCCCGGGGTTCTTTGCCAGCCGCTCATAAATCTGGCGTATTCCGGTGACCGGGCCCGCCACATTGTCCTGCTCAGGCAAACTCTCCTGCCGCCCGAGGTTGGACCCCGCCAAACGCCACTGCGCCAGGCGCAAAACCGGCTCGCGTCCCTCCCTGTCCAGAAAGCCGATGGCTTCGACCCAATCATCCGCCCGCAAGGCCGGTCGTTCCCGGGTGTGAATGATGACCCGATTGGCGCCGCTGCCCCTGCCAATGACCAAACGGTCTTCGGCGGCAAACTCGATGAACTTCCCAGTGACTCGGACCGGGCTGCCCGCTACGGCCGGGCGGTTGGTCCGCCAAAGCCCCTCGAGGGTATGTTTTGGCCACAAGTCCCAATCGCCCTGGCTTGTTGCCGCCAAGGCGAGGTGATCCACGTCGGGCAACCACATCGTGCCGGCCACCCGTCGCCCATCCCGCTCGAATACGGGCTCCACGATTCCTCGGACTCTCACCCGGCAACCGGCGAACAAGCCGATCTCCTGGAGCCGGGCGTCCGGGACTTTCACCATCATCTCCCCGTTTGCCCCCGCCAGCTTGAAATCGATCTGGACGCGGTCGATGGAAACGGATTCGATTCGGCCTTGGGCAGAACCGAGAAGAAACGATTGTTGCGGGGCAAAGGGCTGGCCGGGCTGCAGCTCGGCCGCCACCGGCAGCGAGCCCAGCCGGGTCAATTCCGGCTGCTGCACAACCCAGGCCCCCGCCTCCAACTGGAGCCGGCCCTCCAGGCGCACTCGGTCGCCGGGTTGCCCCTGGATATGCGAGGAGCGCAGCTTGAAGAATTGGAACCCGCTCTCATCCAGGAGACCCAGGGTGCCTGACTCGGCGACCCAAGCCACGACCACGCCTTCCAGGCGCAGCCCAATGGGCCGCGGCGGCCGGGTCCGGACTGCGCTAAGCCAGCGCAGGCTAATCACGGGCGCCTCTTCGCCGGCCAGGTATTGCCACTGAATCCAACTGCTCTTGTTAGTGCCTCCCGCCTCCGCGAAATCCAGCCACTTGGTGCTCGCGTTGCCATCGAAAGCCGCCAATGCCCCCTCCATCGGAGCGTTCTCGCCCTGGGCCGTGACCACGACCGAGAACTTGCCGCTGCCTTCGCGCCCCGAATACAAAGGCTCGATCTCCGCCAACTGAACGCAGGTGGCCCCGCCGGGCAGCCCCTCGGGCACGCGCACCGAATCGATCTGAAGCCGGTAGAGCCCATAAGCTGCCGGGTTGGTGAGCATGAAAACCCGCTTCTGCAAACGGGTGCTGAAGGTCTCATTCCGGCGCGCGTCCAGGGTATGCCATCTCTTCCCGCCGTCATCGGAGCCCTGCAACCGCCAATCCCGGGGGTCGCGGCATGGAAAGTCATTGGCCGAAGTCAGCGCATAGCCGCTCAGCGCCCGTATCGGACGGCTGGCTTGGGCCCTCAGGTTGGAGAGGATCTCCGGCGCTCGATCCACCAACGGATTGCGGTTGGCGCTGCGTTGGGCCAGGATTAAGCACTGGCTGAGGTTGGTCACCAGCACCTCGGGATCACGCGTGTAGCGGCATTGCAGCCAACAGACCTTTTCCCCCGTGCTGAAGCTCAGCCATCGCGTGGCCGGATCGCTGTCAAAAGCCTGTTCTGCCGGCCCCATTAAAGGATGGTCTTTCGACGAGCTGATCGAGGCGTACAGGTCGGCCTCGCCCCCAACCCCCGCCACCGGCCCAAGCAGTTCCAGTTCCCCAATCTGAACGGAATCCACGCCCTCCACCTGGAAACGATAGGTGGTGTAGGCCGTGCGGTTGGACATCGCAAAGACCCGTCTCTGACATCGGGCCTTGAACGATTGATTGGTTTGAACGTCCAGCAGCACCCAGCTCTTTTCGCCATCATTCGATCCCAGCAAACGCCAATCCTGGGGATCGGGATACTCCCTGTTGATGGCGGAAGTCACCGCGTATTGGGTGACCACTCGAGCCGGGCCGGGAGGGGACGCCTGCCCCAGGCCCGCGGTCTGCCCCATTAGCCAGCCCGCGAGCAGGAATCTCAAGCCCCTGCCCGTCGACGGCCTGCATTCTTCTCCGCGACGCTTCATTATGCTTGGCTGTCTGCACCCGGTTATCGGCTCGTTTTTGAAAAACATAAGGAGCCGGGTTCATCGACAACGCCGTGACTGGCGGCCCGCTATCTGTTATATCGCCCCCCTGATCATGATGACGCATATCAAGAAGACGGTCCGTCCGTTTCCGGCTGCAGTCGCCTTGGCGGTCGTCCTGGCCACGATCGCCCGCGGGGGCGAGCACCCCGCAGCAGAGGCCACGCTCCTGGTCCACGCCGCCGACTTGGCGCCTTTTCACCTGCCCCGCAACCTGGCCGGGCAGTTCTGTGAACACCTGGGCGCCAACATCTACAACGGCATGGACGCACAGATCCTGCGCAATCCCACCTTCGCCGATTACCCCTTCTGGACCGGCCAGATGACCCCCGACGGCGTCGCCACGTTCCATTTCGAGCGCGGCAAAGTCGAAGACGAGTTGCGCCGCCAGGCGACGCGCTATGGGTGGCCCGAGACCGACTTGCCGGACCTGCTCAACGCGCGCGCCGATGGGCTGGCCTGTTTCTGGGGCCGGTCCGCGCCGCCCGAAGCCCTGGCGGCCAGCCCGGACACGGGCCCGCACGGAGGGCGAGCGCAGCGAGTCCAATTCAAGGCGGCCGGCGGAATTAAGCAGTGGACCTGGCTGCCCCTCCACCGGACGCGCAATTATCAGTTCGAGCTGCTGGCCCGTTCGCCCGGCCTGACGACCGTCAAACTCTCTTTGACTCGCCAGGGCGCGCAGGCGGCGTCTGCCGAGACCACCGTTGCCGGGTTGGCGGACCAGTGGCATAAACTGGCCGGGACGCTGACCCTCCCCGAACATTCACCCGCCGACGTGCCGTACTGCCTGGTTCTGTCCAGCGCCGCGGCGGGGCAAGTGGTGATCGGTCACCTGTTCCTGCGCCCGGCCGACCACGTCAACGGCGCCGACCCGGATGTCCTCCGGTGGCTCAAGGAAGCGCGGCTGCCCTTGCTTCGCTGGCCGGGGGGCAATTTTGTGAGCGCCTACCACTGGACCGACGGTGTCGGGCCGCTCGAACAACGTCCGACACTGCCCAATTATGCGTGGGGCGGAGTGGAACCGAACACGTTCGGGACCGATGAATTCATCGCCTTTTGCCGCGCCGCCGGTTGCGAGCCGATGATCTGCGTCAACGCCGGCACCGGCACGCCCGAGGAAGCCGCGCAATGGATCGAGTATTGCAATGGTACACCCGCCTCGCCTCAGGGCGCTCGCCGCGCCGCCAATGGCCACCCCGAGCCCTATAACGTCCGCCACTGGGAGGCGGGCAACGAACTCTGGGGCCGCTGGCAGGCGCACTGGACGACCGCACCCGGCTACACGGATCGCTTCCACCGCTTTGCGCAAGCGATGCGAAAGGCGGATGCCGCGATAGTCTTGCATGCCTGCGGGGCGCCGGTGATGTGGGGCCGGGCCTGGAACCGCCAGCTCATCGCCGGCGCCGCCCCCGAGTTGCATAGCCTTGCCGATCACCCGCTCATTGGCGGCGATGTGCCCCGCCACACCGACCCGCTGGACGTCTTCCGCGATTTCATGCTTGTGCCCGATGTCCTCGAACGCAAGTGGGGCGAACTGCGTGATGACATGGCGCGCGGCGGAGTGCGGGACGGGCGCTTGGCCGTCACGGAATTGCAGATGTTCGCGCACCTGGGCCCGGAGGCCCCTGGCCAACCCGCCGGCTCGCTGAACCTCCAAAACCTCGTCAACCCGGCAACGCTGGGCGAGGCCCTTTATGACACGCTCATTTTTCACGCGGCGGCGCGTCTCCAGCCCTTCGTCGAGTTGGTGACCCACTCGGCCACCGTCAACCACGGCGGCGGCTTGCGCAAAGAGCGCGAGCGTGTCTATGCCAACCCGTGTTACTATGCCAGCCGCCTCTGGGCCGATTTGGCGGGGGCGACCCCGGCAAAAATAGAACTCCACACGCCTGCGGAACGGGCCCCGATGATCCTCCCCGACCTCCGGAATGCCGGCGGCGGCCAATTCTTCGGCGCGGTGGATGCCCTGGCGGCCCGAGGCACGAACGGCGACCTTTTGCTCTCCCTGGTCAATCGCGGCACGGGCGGAGCCCTGGCGCTCCGGGTAAACGCAGACGGGTTCGCGGGCGGGGACAAAGCCGGCGTTTGGACGTTAACCGGGCCGGTCCCCTGGGCGGTCAACACCCTCGACCAACCAAACGCTGTGCAACCCGTCCACTCGGAGGCCCAAGCGAGCGACAACTGCCTCACCCTCCGGTTGCCGCCCTATTCCGTCGTGCAGGCAAGATGGCAGGGCCAGTGACAAAGTCGTCGAAACGAGCCCCATTCTCTGTGGCTTAAGGATCAGAGTCGGGGTACTTGGTTGCAGCTTCGCCGCGCTGCCCGCTTAGCGTCCTTTGCGCGAGGCTGAAGACCCTGTTCCTATCCCGGCCAGGACCTGGTCGGGCGTCGCCGCGGCCGTAAGGCCGCCCAAACGCCCCTCGGTCTCCGGCGTCAGTTCCCGGCCGAGCTGCTCGAAGAAGCCATTTTTGGCGGCGACATTCTCAAATGTCTTTCTCGCCCACGGGCTCAAGTAGCCCAGCCCCGCCCGGCCCTGCAGAGCGGAATGGGCATAAACAATGTGCGCGCCCCGCAGGAAAACCGGCAGCAGCGGGGCCAGTTCCGCGGTTTGGAACGAATCTACGAACTTGTTCCCCGGCGCGTTCATCTCGGTGCCGACGATAATCGGGAACTGGCGCTCCTGCGCCATCTGGACGACGTGCCGGAGATTCTCCACCTTCTGGTCTTTGACGCCGGGCGTGTAGTTGCGGTCGGGGATGATGTTGAGGGCGGCGGTGCCGCTGGCGCCAGCCACCGCGAAGAGTTCCTCGAGGCACTTCTCGCCCTCGCTGGTCCCGTCCAGCCACGTCAGCGTCGGAATCGCCCCCGCTTCCAGCACGAACCGATTCATGTCGGCCATCAGTGGGAACGAGCCCTCGCCCGGCTGCACGTAGCCTGCCCCGCCTTGCTTCATGGTCCTGGCGCGAATCAGGTTCTGGAGCTTCGCCCCGGCCGGCGGGGCGTCGCCGAGCTTCTCTTTCCAGAAGGCGGCGCGTTGTCCGGGCTGGGGAAACACCTGCGCGGCCTTGCGCTCGAAGGCCTGGCACAGGTGCCTCTCGGTGGCATTGCCATTGGGCGTCAACGGCAGCACGTCCTCCTGGTAGTCCAATTCGAGCGGGCGCATAAACGCATTGACCCGGGCCAGCAGGCCGCGCGTCCGCTCTTGGGCCGCCGCCCGCATCTGCGCCAGGAACGGGTGCCGCGCCACGCCAGTAAAACCCACACCCATCTGATAGCAAATGCCCGGCTCGCCCGGCGAGTTGATCACCCGGGTTGCGAACTCCGGCACATAGACCCGCGACTCGAGGCTCACACAGGTCTTGAGCCCAACCAACCGCCCCGCCTCGAGAAACTCCTCCAGCCCGTCCAGCACGTCGAAATCGACCACCCCCGCCGCCGCCAACCCCGCCTTCCTGGCCAGCCAGGCGAACTTCGAGGGCGAATAGCCGTAGGCGTTGTGTGAGAAAAACGTATGCGCGTGGAGGTTCACCTCGCGGCCGGCAGGAGGCAGCCGGATGCCCCCTTCCTGGACCTGCCGGCATAAAGCCCCCAGGGCTTGCCGCCGCTGCCCAGCGTCAAAACTGTCGAGCTGCTTTTCCAATAATTCATTCATATAGCAGGATCATCCGGAATCATGCCATTCTGCCGAGGTTGCCCCCCATGCGCCAGCGCAAACTTCCCGGCAAAAAGTCCGTGCCATCTTCGCTGCCCGTGGTTAACAATTCCGTGTGTTTAGGATTCCAGCAACCATGCGCGCCGTGGTTTATCGCGGCCCGAATGACCTCCGGCTCGAAAGCGTGCCGGTGCCCCGTATCGGCCCGCGCGAACTTCTGGTCAAGGTCGCCGTCTGCGGCGTCTGCCCGACCGACATCAAAAAGATCCAGTTCGGCACCGTGCCGCCTCCGCGCATTTTCGGCCACGAAACCGCCGGCACGATTGTCCGCGTCGGCGCGCGCGCCGGCCAATTCAAGGCTGGGGACCGCGTGGCGCTGCACCATCACGTGCCGTGCCTCGATTGCCATGCCTGCCGCCACCGCGCCTTCGCCCAGTGCGCCCAATACAAATGCACCGGCATTACCGCCGGGTTCGAGCCCTCCGGCGGCGGCTACGCCGAATATGTCCGCGTCATGCCCTTTGTCCTGCCCGGTGTGGTGAAGATCCCCAGGCGCAACTCCTTCCTGGAAGGCGCTATGCTCGAGCCGGTCAATACCGTCCTCAAGGCCGTCAAACGCCTGGCGCTCCTGCCCGGCGACACGGTGCTCGTAGCCGGCCAGGGACCGATAGGGCTGATGTTCACCCGGCTGCTGGCGCTCCGGGGCATCACCGTCCTGGCAACCGACCTGCTCGAATCCCGCCTGGACCTGGCCTGCCAATTCGGCGCGCGCTACACCTATGCAGTCCCCGCGCGGGGCAGACCGAAGGAGGCGGCAGGGAGGACGGGCGCGGGCGTCAGGCGCCAGGCCTCTCCTGCCCGCCCGCTGGCCGAGTTGGTCCAGCGGGTCACAGCGGGCCGCGGGCTGGACGCTGCCGCCATCGCCGTGCCGTTGGTCGCCGTCGTGCGCGAGGCCCAGGCCATGGTGCGCGGCGGCGGCCAGGTCCTGATCTTTTCCCACACCCGTCGCGGCCAGGCCGCCAGCCTGGACCTGGCCACCATCTGCGTCGATGAGAAAGACCTGCTCGGCAGTTACTCTTCCGACTTCCTCCTTCAGGCCGAAGTGGCGCGTCTTGTCTTCTCCCGCCAGCTCGACGCCCGGCGCTTGGTCACCCACCAATTCCCTCTCGAACAAACCGCCGCGGCCATCGCCCTGGCCTCTCATCCCAGCGCCGATTCCCTGAAAACGGTTGTCAACCATGGCTAATTCTTGTACAAGCCTGCGCGTTATGCGCATCAGAACTGTTGTGCTCGGATTACTGGCAGCCGCCGCCGCCGGTGCCAGTTGCGAGGGCCGGCCCCCCGAGACGGCGCCCCTGGTTTCCGAGGCCCTTGCGCCCGCAGTCCAGACCATCGCCCGCCTCCATTGGCTGGGCAAGAAGGGCCTCGCCGCCCAGACCAACGCGGCCGGCCTTATGGCCCTCTGGAACCTGCCAGAGAGCGCCAAACTCGAGGCCCAGACCCTCGACAAGCTCGCCCGCGCCCTCGCCCATTGGCCACCCACAAATCCAACCCCAACCCTCAACCCTCAACCTTTAACCTCTCTCATCCGGCCTTTGCTCGAGGATCTCCTTTGCCGGGAGTCCTATCTCGAAGTCCGCCAGGCCGGCGCCCAACCGTGCGAGTTGGCCCTGGCCATCCGCCTTGACCCCCAGCGCGCCGCCCTGTGGGAAACCAACCTTAGCGCCACGATTCCCGCCATCACTGGCGCCCCTCCCGACTCCGCCCGAGACCGCCTGCGCACTTGGCAATTACCCGTCACCCATCAGGCCGCACGCGCCACAATTCACCTCTCACTCACGCGCGCCGGCGACTGGACCCTCCTGGGCCTGGCCTCAGACCCTAATCCATTGTTGGGCGAGTTCGCTGCCCGTATCCAGCGCGGCCATGACCCGTTCCAGGCCCCCGCCACCAACGACTGGCTCGAAACCGAGTTCAACCCCCGGCGCCTTGCAGCCGCCCTCGCCCTGGACTGGCCCCTGCCGGAGAACCTCGCCCAAGTCTCCTTTTCAGCCGGCGGCGACGGCGCCACCGTCCTGGAACACGCCCAGTTGAATTTCGCCAAACCCCTCAGCCTCAAGCTCGAACCGTGGACGCTCCCGGCCCCGCTCATGGCCGGCCAGATAGCTGGTTTTACTGCCGTCCGGGGCCTCGAGCCATGGCTGGCCTCCCTCAAGGCCTGGAATGACCTCCACATCGGCAGTCCGCCCAACCAGGCCTATCTCTGGGCTCTCCAGGGCCTGCCGGTGCTGACCTTCTTTGCCGCGCCCCATCCCGACGCCAGCAACCAGGTTTCCCGGCTCTCGGACCTGGCGCTGCAAAAATGCAGCCCGTGGTTTGCCACCAATCCCCTCGCCGCGTTCCAGAAGGCCAAAGACCTCAACGGCCTCCAATGGAAAGGGTTTCCCTACATCTACCCCTTCCTGAAGTCCATCACGCTCGAGAACCACTCTTTTGTCTTTGCCGGCCTGTTTCCTCCTCCCGGAGCCACCAATTCAAGCAGTTCCATTCCTCCCGACCTGCTCAACCACCTCGAAAACCAAAAAAACCTGGTCGCCTACGGTTGGGAACTCACTGCCCCGCGGGTCCAAGGATGGATTCCCATCGGCCAGACCCTCCGCCTGGTGGCACAAAGGGCCCAATTGCCCCCGCTCTCCGCCGCCTTGACCTGGCTCAGAGCCGCCAGCCCCAAACTCTGGCCCTCTGTAACCGAAGTCACCCAAACCGCTCCCGGCCAACTCTCTCTCAAGCGCAGGTCCAGCCTCGGCTTGACCGCGGTCGAGTTGCACCTCCTTGCTGACTGGCTCGAATCACCGCAATTCCCGCATGGGCTCCACACGCTCCTGGCCCCACCCCCCGATGCCAGCCAGGCGCCAGTCCCTGCGCCCCCGCCCCGCCCCGGGAAGCAGCCTCGATTCCCAGCCCGCAGGCCCCCGGGCGGGCTGCCCCCGGGCTGAAATCCCGCGCGCCGACGAGGTTGACGTCCCGTTCACCCGGCAGAATCCGAGGACCTTTCTTGATACATAACTCACTTTCCATAAGCCACTTATGATGAAAACCAGCCGGTCTTGCTCCTCCGAAAGGAGCCGCCAAAAAAAACGTTCAAAAAAATGCAAAAAAGTGTTGACACCTCACTTGCGCTCTGAGATAGTTTGGGCACACACGGTAAAACACAAACTACAAACAGTATGAGAACAAAAGTACTAATCTGTGCTGCGGCGCTCGCCGCGGCCAGCGCCTTCACCTCGATGGCGCAAAGCGTTTACTCGTTAAACGTTGTCGGATACATCAACCTTCCTCTCGTGGAAGGCTTCAACATGGTTGCCAATCAACTGGACGTCGATGGCACTGGAACTAACAACACGATCTCCGGCGTGTTCGGCACCAACCTCCCGGTGGGGTCTGCGGTCTATACCTGGGCCGGCGCTGGTTACAATCCAGCCGCCAGCTTTTCCATCCCCAGGGGAGGGACCGTTGCGTCTTGGAGTGCGCAGGGAGCCCTTTCATTGAATCCCGGCCAGGGTGCCTTCGTTCAAATCCCGGCGGGCGCTTTCGGTGGGGCCACACAGAACGTCACGACCGTCGGCCAGGTGCTGCAAAACGCTTTGGTCAATGCCTACATTCCTGCCAGCGGCGGCTACAGCCTGCTGTCTTCCATGGTCCCCCTGCAAGGCACCATCAGCAGCCTCGGTTACGTGGCCGTTGTCGGCGACCAGGTCTTCACCTATGACACCTCGCTAAAGCCCCCAGGCTTTGATCCCGCCTTCAACTACAGCATACCCAGGGGAGGGACCACTCCGGTATGGACGCCGAACGAGCCTTCAATCAATGTTGGCCAGGGCTTCATCCTGAACACCAAGGCCGGCACCGTCTGGAGCAACTACTTCACCGTCGCCCCATGAGCCTCAAAGCTCAACCAGCAATTCCAGTTTAATCACCAAAAACAAAACTACAACCATAGCTAAACATGAAAAAATCAGTAGTCACCGGATTAGCAACCGTCGCCTTGGCCCTTGGCGCCTTCGCCCAAGGCACGATTGACCCGAATAACTCCAATACAGCCTTAGTCGCGGGTGGTGTCACAGTCGACAACGCCACCACTTTCTACTCAGGTGCTTACGGCCTTGAGATATGGGAACTCAACAGCTCGGCCATTCCGGCTAATATGCCCAGTATCGCTACCGTGACTCCGGGCTACGCTGAAGTTGCCTACGGCAACCTGACCCCGGATGGCTTCAAACCGGAAGCAACCTTCACCGGCCAGAGCATGGCTGCTGGTACTGTCGCCGGCTTGCCGTATGTTACGATGGCGGATGTATCGCCGGCTGGCGCTACCGTAACCATCGCCTACGCCATGTGGAACACCGCCGCAACGAGCTTCTCCGCATTTGAGGCCAGCCGCGGTCCCACCGGGCGTGCCGGCGTGCTTGCGTTTGTCAATGGCACTCAATCGTCGTCCTTGTTGCCGGGCACAACCCTGACCGGTTGGACCGAAAACCTGGTCATGGTGACGGCCGTCCCCGAGCCCGGCACCCTTGCGCTGGCCGGCTTGGGCGTTGCTGCCCTGTTGATCTTCCGTCGCCGGAAGTAATATAGGTCCTGCAGCCTTTTCTCTTCAAAAAGCCGCCCCCGGGGCGGCTTTCTTTTTTATGCACCAGGGCCAGTGGCAAAGTCTGTCGAACATTGACAATCCCGGCGCAACGGCTACTATTGCTGCAGTTGCGGGTCGGCGCGTTCGTCTATCGGTTAGGACACGGCCCTCTCAAGGCTGAAAGACGGGTTCGATTCCCGTACGCGCTACCATCATGGTTGAAGGTTGAAGGTCGAGGGTTGAGAGTTTTCAGGAAGGCGAGTTTGAGGGTAATCGGTCAGAAGGTGTGAAAAAAAAATGGAAAACCGGCAAAAAACCATGCGAATTTCTCAGGAAAATGAGTGAAGATTTTTCAAAAAATCAATTTTTTCACACCTCCTCAGTGAAGGCGGAGACGGAGTCGCCGGCGGACCCCTCACCCCCACCCTCTCCCCTTCCGAAGGGGAGAGGGCTGGGGTGAGGGGCCTGCCCGCGGTCTCGCTCCCGCCTTCACTGAGAAGGTGTGAAAAAAATGGAAAAGCGGGAAAAAACCATGCAGATTTCCTAGGAAAATGAACGGTGGTTCTTCGGAAAAACAGCTTTTTCACACGTTCTGAGGCATTTAACTCTCAACCTTCAACCTTCAACTCTCAACCATCCAATGCGTCCATTTCAGATCATTTTCAACCCGACCAGCGCGGCTGAATTGGCCCGGATGCCCAAGGAATTTCAGTTGCAAATCCTGGGCGAGTTCCGCGGGCTGCCTCAGCGGGTCATGAACACCGAGCTGGATCAGTTTGGCAAACTCGAGCGGGCAGGCCGCGTTCTGCACCGCTTTCGGGTGGGCGATTACCGGGTCTATTTCGAACGGCACGAACTGGGGCTTGTGGTCCATCGCATCCTCAACCGCCACACGCTCAAGGACTTTCTCTACCGTTCCGGACTCAAGACGCAGGAGGACCAGGCGCTGCAGCAGAACCCGAAGTTCTGGGAGTTAATCGAAGCCGCCACCGCGGCGGTCAAGCCGTAAGCCCGAGGCCGTCCTCCGGCCTACACGTCTTCGCCTAACTCCACGTTCCAATAGGCCAGGTCGATAAAGTGCTTCCAGCTATCGTGCCGGTGCAGGGTGAAGTTGATCTGAACGAACGGCCGCCACTTGGGCCGTTTGGGCTTTCGGATAAGGCGCATCCCCGCTTCCTGGGGCGTGCGGTTGGTCTTGAGCGTGTTGCACTCGATGCAAGAGCAGACGATGTTCTCCCAGACAGTGGGGCCGCCCCGATCCCGCGGAATTACGTGGTCCAGGTTCAGGTCCTTGCGATCCAGGACATGGCCGCAGTATTGGCAGGTGTTCTTGTCGCGCTCAAAAATATTGTGCCGGGTGAACTTCACTTCCTTCTTGGGCAGGTGATCATAGACCAGCAGCAGGATGACCCGTGGGATGCGGATGCGGAAGGAAACCGAGCGCACCGATTCGGTATGGGGTTCCTGCCGGGAAAAGTCCCGCCACTCGCTGAAATTGTAGGTCTGGAAGGAGCCGTCGTTGCGGTCGAGCACAGCCTGAGCGTGGCCCTGAAACAACAGCGTTAGAGCCCGGCGCGCGGTGCATACGTTGACCGCCTGCCACAGGCGGTTGAGCACCAGCACATGTTGGTTTAACATCGAGGTCATTGTCCCGATCCAACTTGGGCAACACTACACAATCCCCCCGGCAGTGTCAATGCAGGCGACGGGGTCAAAGGATGAATTATGAAGGAGAGGCCGGCTTTTGGCTGCTTTCATAATTCATCCTTCCCCTCACAGCCCCGTGGCCGCCTGCCAGGCGGCCCAGGTGATACCCCATATCTCGAATGTGGCCAGGCCAAGAAAGCCGTCCGCCAGCGAGCCAGTGCCGGTCGTGCCGGATGGCACTGGCACTTCGCGCCACACGCCAGGCCCCGCCGCAATGGCAGCGACCAGTGAGACGTTCCGAGGCATAACGCCGATGTAGAAGTCCGGAACCCCCGCTGCGGCCCCAGACGCATAGTCGTCCCACCCCCAGGCCCCGGAACTGTTCATCGCCCACAGCTCGCAGTTCGCCCGGAATCCATTACGGTAGTGGTCCAGCTTGTAGCGCCCGCGGTAGGCATAGGTCATGGATGCGTAGGACTCCGTCTCGCCGCTTGGGTCCTTGATTTGCGAGAGCCACCCCTTCAAATAGACCCACCATGAGGCCTGGCAGAACCTGAAGAAGTACTGTTGGGCATGGGCGGTGTCTCCGGGCGTGTTGGGGTAATTCCCAACGCACCCGGGTTGGGTGAAGAGCCACATCATGCTGTTGGCGCCCGGCGTGCCGGCGACTCCGCCGCCGGGCGCGCCCCCCGGCCAGTAATTGTAGCCGGAATAAGGTTGGGAGCCATACGAATCCGTGCCATAGACGGCCGGGCAGGGCGCGGTCGGCTCATAGTCGTAGTTCGCCGCGGAATTGTTGACGGCCGCGCTCCAGTCAAGGCCATTCACCCCGTCCAGGGCGCCAGACACGTCTTCGTCCGCGCCGACGCCGCCGGTGCCGCAGCTCAGTGAGTTGCCGGCCTCGACGACGTCGGGGCCGGGCGTGGACTGCCACTCGCCGCATGGGCTCATCACCATTTCCTTGGCTGGGCTTTGGGCTGGGGTAATCATGGGACAAAGCAGAAAGTAGAAAGCAAAAAGCAGAAAGGAGAGACCAAACCACCCAAGCTGCTCTCCGCGCTTCCGCTTTCTGTTCTCTGCTTTCTGCTTTCTGCTTTCATTTTGGGCCTCACGAGGCCACAGCCGTCCAGTTCCGCGATTCCCCGGCGAGGAAAAACCTAATGGGATTGCCATTGGCATCCAGGACGCTCGTCGGGCAAGGCACAGCGTGGAAAACATCCCCCACGAGCCATTCCGGTGCGGCCGCCTCCAGCTCCGCAGTCCCTCCTGCCGGGGTCTTTGTGCGCTGGACGTTGTTGGCGTCCGCCCCGGCGCCATACGTCAGCGCATAAACCGTCCCATCTGCGCCCGTCTCCGTCGTCCGGCTCGTCCGCAGCTTCCATGGCTTTGCGACATAAACATCCGCCTGATAAGTGATGGTCCCTGTCGCCGGGCTGGTTCCCCCGCCAAAGGTGTAAGTGAAGGTCGTTGGGCCGGTAATCGTCGCGGAAAACGTCCCATTATAGGCTGCCGGCGCCGCCCCGGCAATCGCCGCGCTTACAGTTGTTCCCACCGGCAGCCCATGCGGCGCTGAGGTCGTCACCGTAGCGACCGTGCCCGCAGATGTGAGCGAGGCCACCGCCAGCGGCACCGTCGGCCAGCCGGTCACATAATCACCCTGGACGCCCTTGAGCGTCATCTCGACGGCGTTCGCTGGGGCGCCACCGCCCAACCAAACGTCATCCGACCCGTTATTCCCGTCCGCAGAATCCGCCACGCCCGGCGCCCGGAGCATCCAGCAACGCTTGGCCGCGCCGCTCTGCGCGTCCGTGTAATGCACGCGGCCGACCCTCAGCACGTTCCCTTCCGCGTTGGGCAGCTTCAGGCCGATCTGCCCTACCGGCGCGCCGGAGCCATCCGCAGTGACCACACCTCCGGCAGCATCGAGCCGGCAGATCGTGATCTGCTCGTTCTGGGCGTCTATGGCGATCTGCGTCACGCCGTTCGGATTCCCCTCCGTTGTCCCCTGGTCGAACGTCGTGGCCTGGAACGCGTAGGCCGGCACCCCGTATTGCGTGTTTTCTTTCGCCGTGGCCGAGCCCAGGCCGACATCGGCGCAGCCTGCCGCCTGGCCGGTCGAACGTCCGCTTGGCAAATTATAGATCGTGCGCCATCGGCAGCATCGGGCCAGCTCGATCAGCTCAGGCGCGTCGAGCCGCGCACTTGGCGCGCAGGCCACCGACAATAGACCCAGATGCGGCACCGCGCGCACGCTCTGCACCAGGAGATTGGGGTATGTGTTCGTGGGCCCTGCCAGGGTCAAATTGTTCCCCACGGCAATCCCGCTCTGGACCTGGCCGGCGACAAACGCAATCGAGCCGGAATATTGCAGGGTTGCCAAACTGTTATAGACCGCCTGGGCCACGCCCCCGGGCACAGACTCGCCAGGATCGAAAAACGTGGTTGTGCGATACGTCTGGCTCATCGCATTGGTCAGGGTTACCCGGTGGCTGATCTGGCGCGCGCTGACCGTGCCATTAGGGACTTTATGCGCGGCGTCCGCATAACGGTTGAAACTCACGCTGGCCATGACCGTCACATCGGTCCATTGCACGCCCATCCAGGTCGAGAGCTGGCCCTTGACGAGCGTGTTCGGATATTGCGTGAGGTCGACCGGATCGCCGCTGCCATCGGTCACCGTGGCGACATCGATGGCGATGCTTGCCGGGTCAATGTTCGGGTCATTGAGCGTCATGTCCACCGATTGCCACCAGCCCAGCCGGTCCGAGGGCGTGGCCGAGACGGCCAAGGCCACGGGAATGACCTCGACCACGACGTTCACCTTGCTGACCTGTGAGCCGGCCAGTTCGACGAAATGCCTCGAGCAATTCGGCGTGTAGTCCGTAATCCCGGATGGGTAGATGTCGTAGTAATACTGCGGCCAGGCGGACCCGTTGAACACGTTGGTCTGTTTGTATTCGATGACCACGCCCGCAAGCTGCCGTTCATGCCTGGGCGCCAGCTCGACCTGCCGCTGCTGCTCGGCCGTGATCGTCGCCGTGACGGCCCTCAGATTCGCCTGTGCCCTCGCGTTGCAGGTCGGCGGACTCGTCGTGTAATCAAACCAGCATACCACATCCGGCGACCACCGCAGCACACTCACCAGCCCTTCCGCGCAAAAAATATCGTTCGCCCGGGTCTTCGGGAAAATCACCGCCGGGTCAATCGTGCCGATCTGGATTACGTCCTGGGTATGGTCCCGTCCGCTCGTCGCGCCCCGCTTCGTCGGGTTGTAGCACTCGTTGACCCAGTCCAGGATCTCGACGATTTGCTGGCCATTCGTCTGCCAGGTCTCGTCCGCCTTCTCTCCCAGAAAGACCTCAGGCGTATTGATCGTCTTGAGCGTTGCGCCGGAGGACGGCAGACCCGGCGTCGCCCACCCGTTGAACACGCTCCTGCCCTGCATGAATTGGAGCCGCTCCAACAGCCACCATGGCCCATAAAACGAATATTGGATATTCTGCCGCCCCTGGACATTCAACCGCTTCGTGTCGCCAACATAGCCCTGGAAGAATGCCGTGCCACCCGTGAAGCCGCCACCCCCGCCAGGCGGGGTCCGGTCCCGCCAGATCGTCACCGCCGCCCCCCAGGCGAACTGTGCCGGGGCGGCGGCATCGAACGCCTCCGTCGACCGCATCGTGACCGAGTCCCGGCCCTTATTGACGAACTCGACGGCGAAGTCAGCGCACAGCCCCCAATCGCCCAGGGCCTTTTCGGTACCGCTATAGGCAAGAGTCCACATCGTAAAAATGATAAAATTGGAAAGCAGAAAGTAGAAAGCAGAAATCAATAGTGGTATGTCGGGCGGTCTGTTTTTGCTTTCTGCTTTCTGCTTTCTGCTTTTTTCTCATCCCTCATCCTTTCACGGAATCTGCGTCGTCCGCGCCCAGGCGGCCAACTGCTGTGCCATCGCGCTTTGGTCGCTCTCAAGCTGCTGCTGATGCGCGACCATCGTCCTCATGAGACCCATCAGCCCGTCCACGGTTTCCGCCGTCCCCGCAATCACATCCACGGCCTGCTTCAGCCCATCCACATGCCTGTCCTGCATCTTTGCCACTTCCACCAACAGCGCCTTCATCGCCGGATCGATTTGGTCCCCAGCCGAGAGCGCATCCCGCTCCTGTTGCGTCAATGCCCGCCCTCCCCCGTTCCTGGCCCCGGCCCTCTCGCCCGCCTCGGGCGTGGCGGCCGCCCGCTCCAGGTCTCCAAATGCGCCCGGGGCCCCAGGCGGTTTTGCCAGAGCTGCCGCATTTTCTGCCCCCGCCTTGGCCGCATCCGTGGCCGGACGATATCTCTCTCGCGCTTCCATTTTTGCCTCGGATGCCGCGAACTGCCCTGCCGGCAGCCTGCCCTTGGCCTCCTCCGCCCGGCGTTCGTCCCCAGGAATCTGCTGCCCCTCCAAGCCCTTTGCCGTCATGCCGCGCGCCACAGCCTCAGCCGCCGCCTTCTCGGCCTGCATCAGCCCCATCGGCGCTGTTTCGTCCCCGCGCAGCTTCGCATTGTCGTTATCCAGGTCCTTTGCAACCCGCGTCAAATCCTCATGCAAATGTTGACTCCACCGGTCGTATGCCATCTGCGCCTCGTTGGCTGCTTTGACCCCTTCCCTCATAGGCCCGGCCATCTCCCCGAAGCCTCGCCCGAGATTCCCGGCTGTGTCGCTGGCCTTCGCCAGCAATTCTGCACTGCCTGGCTCACCCTTGATGCTGTCGAAGATCGCCTGCAGCCTCTTGGCCGCGTCGCTCCTCTGGTTCAACGAGGCCGTGGCCTGCGTTCCACCGGTCGTGTCCGCAGTCGTCTTCTTTAGGATGTGTAGGCTCTCGTCAGGCACAGGCTCCAAGGGATGAGAAAGGAATTATGACGCATGAACGGCGGAATCATTTGACCCCCAGGCCGAGCGGGTTACCGGGCACGGGGGGCAGCCCGATAACGTTGGAAAAAGGGCTCAGCCCCCAGATGTTCGAGGCGCAGAGCGTGAAATACATCCGGCCGGGGGCGATTGTCAGGCTGTAATTGGTAACGAGGGCGAGCGTGTAGTTTGTGAGCATCAAGTTGGCGTCGATGTTGGTCGCGACGATGGGGCACGCGATCTGCGCGATGGCCGTCCAATTGCTCAGCGGCGTGGTCAAATTCGTGCTGCTGAACAGCACGAAGGAGTCCGGCGGAGGCGAGTTGGTGTAGGTCCAGGCGAGCGTGATGGGGCGCGCCGGCTGGGCGGGAGCGGAGTGGGTTAAGCAAAGCACGCTGAGCGCGCAAAGGACGGCCGCCCCAGCGGATTGAAAATTGAAAATTGAAAATTTGCAATGAGCAATCTTCAATGCTGGGACCGGCTTTTGACTTTTGACTTTCTTTTTCATTGTTGAACTCCCAGGCCGGAGACCACCCCCAGCCCGGTAATTATTCCGGGCCCGGAAGGCGTTGCGGCCCCAGAGCCGGTCACTGTTAGGGTCGCGCTCGCGCCCGCCGAGCCATATGAGTTGCTGACCGTCACACCCACTGTGCTGCCATTTTCGAGCGCAGTCGTTGGCGGCGTCGTCCAGCTTGAGGACGTGGCCCCGGAAACATTGGTGCCGTACCACGTCCATTGGTAGCTCAAAGTCGCCGTGCCAGTGGCCGTGACCGAGAAAGTCGCCGTGCTGCCGGCGGCAACGGTCGTGTTTGCAGGAGCAACCGTTATCGTCGGGGCCGTGCCGCCGCCGCTGGAGTACTCATACGGCCCGATGTCCCATGCGGAACCCTGGGGCCGGCTAACGCCCAGGACATCCGCACTGAACTCCGAAAGTGTGGTCCCGGCGTCCTTGAGCGGGCTCGTCGATTGCAGGGCGTAACTGTATGGCGAACCGCCGACGAAGCCGAGGTTCGCATTGATAACATTGTGCGTGCCATCGGGCAGGCTGGCCCCATCTGTGGCGTTGTAATCCCCGGCAACAGCGACTTCGCGCACGTAAGGTTCAGAGACATTCCAGGAGAAAAAGACGTTATTTTTGCACGCGCCGTTGGTCCCGTATCCGTAACCCGAGGGCGAGCCGTCGTTGAACGTAAAGCTGTAGCCGTTCGCCCAACCCCAGTTGGTGAACAGGTTGTTGGCAATCACGACACCCGGCATATAGACAAAGCCGCTTTGCCAGGAGTTCTGGAAAATATTATTGTGGTAGTACCAGTTGCACATGCCGGGACAGGGATCGATGCCGGGGTTCGCTCCGTTGGCCATGATGCACTGGATATTCGAGTCCACGATGCGGTTTCCGTTGACCACGACGTTGCTGGACACCGAGCCGGAGTTGAGCGCGAAGGTCTGCAGGAAATCAGCGTGCGTTCCCGGCGAGTCGTAGCCGGGATTCAGGCAGTTGGTCACCAAGTTGTAGGCTATGGTGATATTGTAGCCCCAGACCAGGCCGACCGCTTCATTGTCGGGCACGTTGGCCATTATGTTCGAGATAATCAGGATGTCGTGCCCGCTGGTCTGGAAACCGGCCCAAAGGCCCGCGTTGGCCCCGGTGACGCTCGTGGTCCAGAGGCAGTTGCTCAGCACGCCGAAAGCGCCGGCCATCTGGACGCCGCGATCCCAGGTCGCGTTGGTCCAAGTGCAGTCGTGGACAAAACCATGGTCGCCATTCACGGTGATCGTGCATGACCCGCTGCCGGGGTTGCCTGGCCCGGCCAGGTTGAATCCGCTGACTGTGATATAGGAGCCGTTCAAGTTGAAGAAATTCACAGTCGGAAGCCCGGTCCCCACGAAGCTGATAGGCGAACCTGACGTGCCGCTGGCTGCAACGGTCACTGTCTCAGGATATGTTCCCGCGGCCACAGCCACGGTGTCTCCAGCAACCGCAGCATTGGCGGCGGCTTGAATCGTCGAGTAGGCACTCGGCACGTTTAACGTTGCCGCCCTCATAGCCAACGCCGAAAAGAGTGCGAGGATCGGCCAGCACCACAAAACGAGGAGCCTTTTCATGGATTATGCATCAATTGTGGATTCCGTAGCGGACCGCGCAGTAGTTGCTAATCAGCATGATGTCTGACGTCGTCGGGACGCCGGTGTACTCGGCGAACTCGGCCACGTATCCACTGAAGTCGAAACCCGCGTTCCCGTCGCCGCGGCATCCTATCGTTACCCCGTTCACTGGACAGTTGGTGATGGTGGTCGCTGAGAGCGCGTTGGTTCCATTTCTCATGACGTATGAAGATGCCGCATTGAACGACACCAAGTACCAGACTGTGTTCGTTCCAAGCCAGTTATTGCCTGTTTGCCGAAAAGAGTTCCCGCTCAAAAGCTGCAAATTCCCGTTGCTTTGGTCGTTGAAAGCAAGATTATTTGTGCCGTAACTATACGCCCCCGAGTCGAACCAGCTTTCATTTACCGGTTCAGTCTTTGCCTGGCCGATTATGACGAAAGTCTGGGGCGCTGCGAAACCGGACTCCGGCGCCCAATTGGTGAAGATAATGGTCCCGTTCATGCCGATTGCGGGCTGGCCTGCCGTCCAAGAGTTGGTCCACTTGTTTGCCCCGCCGTAGGCTTGAACCACGTGATTTCCGTTGCCGGAAGAATCGTTCCAGCGGAGGATTTTGCCTCCATTCGTTGGACTCATCGAACCGCCTGCGTCCAGAAATGCATTTGTGTAAGCCGCCAGCCATCGCTTGGGCGACATACTGACCTGCATCAGGTTCGACACTATCGGCGTCGGCGTGGCTGCCACCTCGTAAGAGTTTGCGCTTTCGACGCCGGCGGACGAAACCGCGGAAACCTCGTAATAGTAAGTCGTGCTGTTGGTTGTGTTGGTGTCTGTAACGGAGGTGGCCACGACATTGGTGTAGTTGGTCTCTGTCCCGGAACTCAGGTTCCGCTTGAGGTTGTACGAGGCGGCGCCGGCGAGGGGCGCGGTCCACGACAGGGCAACCGTATTGCTCCCTGGGGCCGCATTGAAGGCCGTTGGAACCGTAAGCGGCGTGGTTGGATATGTGTATCCAGACGGAATCAACTGGGGAAACAGCAGCCCCAGTTTTGACGCGATGGCATCGGCATAGACCCACGCCCCGGCCACAGTCGTGTGGACGCCGAGGGTCTGCTGGTATGCCGGGTTGTATCCCGTGGGGAAAACCGGGTCCGAAACCAGGTCGATATAATTGCTCTGGCTGAGGCCGCAGTACCCCATGGCATTGGTGAAGGCTGACATCGCAACGCTTGATTGCCCTGAGCCCCAAAGTGGGCTGGCAAAGGCGAAGACCGGCGTAGTCGGGTACTGATTGGTCGCCAATTGCAGAAGCGCCACCGCGTTGGTATAGACCTGGTTCGATGGGTAATTGTCATTGGCGGAGACCTCAAAGCCTATGGCATCCAAGCCGACCGTGGCGGCGACTTTGGGCGCATCGGTCGCCAGACGGCCAATGTAGTTAGTGCGCGTGCCCGGATTCACCACACCCGTTCCGCCCTCGCCGTTCGGCATCTCGTTCAGGTTCTTGAACAGATACATCAGGTCCGCCCCGTAATCCACATTGGGCAAACCGTAATTCCCCGTGTATTGCGCTGTTCCGGGCGTCTCAGTGTGGGATGAGCCGAACACCAGGAAGTTGTAATTCCTGCCGGGCGGCGAGTTCCACCAGCCGCAGGCCGGGTCAATCCAGACTCCAAGAAACGGAACCGAGGCATAGTTGTTGCTCAGCGTCTTCAGAACGATGCTGCGCCGGCCGGACGAGGCGAACTGAACCTTGAAATAATAGCAGGCAGAATCGAAGTTCCCGGTCCCGGCCACGTCCACATTGAACGGGGGATAATCCTTGCCGTTGATCTGAATCACCACCGGGCAGGCAATGCCACTAATGCCAAAATTGAAATAGCTCCCGTCGAATCCGAATCCAAAATAAAGGGGTGTGGTGTCAATTCCTCCGGCAAGATTCAGCGGAGATATGCTGCCGTCGGTGGTTGGGCTGCTCGGAGAATAGACCCAGGCGCCTCTGGAAATTTGCATTTGAAGATTCGTCGCAGAGTTCGTCCACGCCAATTTGTGCAGCAAGCCGGCGAAGGCGGGCGCGGCGAGATTCGTGCCCACGCAGGTGATGCTGGAAACATCAAAGCCCAGGACGACCGGATTGGTGAGCACTCCCGAAACCTGAGAGGGAACGGTTTGCCCAGCCAGATTGGCGAATGGCACGCTCGTCAAGGCCGAGCCGTTCAGCGCCGGCAGGCTTCCACCCGAAGCGATGCCGGAGGCGGGAAGGTTTGTCGCCCCGGCCAGGTTCGCAGTCAGCGCATAGCCAGCGTTGGTGCTGATGAATGCGGCCGGGATCCCGCTGTTGGTGGGAACGACCTGCCACAAGTTCGAGCCGGTGCCGGAGGTAAAGCCGCTCGACACCGCTACGGTGGTGAACCTCGCGGCGCCGCCATTGGTAGGGAAGGTGCCGACGGGCGCCCACGCGATGCCCGACAGCGCGCCAGTGGCCTGGTTTGCGGCCGTTGTGCCCGCTCCGGCCAGGTCGAAAATGTTTGTCGCCAGGGTCGCCCAACTGGGCAGCGTGCCAGTGCCGGTGATCGAAGATAGCGCCCAGGTCGTCGGCCAGCCGCCGGCCGCCGTGGTTGCGTTCTGGACCGCTGTAGCTCCCAACTTGCCGGTGATGAAGGCAGCCGTGATGCCACCCGTCGCGTTGAGTGCCGCGTTGAGAGCGTCGTAGGTCAGCGTCGCCGGCGCCCAGGCGGAGCCGTTCCATTGCGGCACCTGGTTTGCCCCCGCCCCGCTCTGCGTCAGCGCAGATAGCGCCCAGGTCGTCGGCCAGCCGGCCAAAGCCGTCGTCGCGCTCGGCACGGGGCCCGAGACGTTTGCTCCGGTTACATTGGTGAATCCCGCGCCGCTCCCAACGGGCGGGATGGCGAATGTGGTCAAACCCTGCCAGTCGTTGCTCCCAGTCCAGGCCTGGTTGGCCGAGAGCACGGCATTGCCGCCGCCGGCGCTTGAGCCGACCGTGTAAAGCGTCACTCCGGCAACAGGCGCGCTAGTCGAGACGGTGATGCTGCCGCTGGGCGCGAGAACGGTGATGTTGGTCTGCGGTGTGCCGCCGCCGTTTGCAACCTGCAACAACAGATTTGTAGAGGTCCAGAGGGTGCCGTTGGCCCCGGATTCCAGCACATAGCCCGTGCCGTTGGAGTTGACAAGAGAGATTGCCCCCGTACTTGCCGGAGTTGATGGCCAGGCAGACAAATCGTTGGTGGTTATATTGACACTGGCTGAACTGACTCGGTTTGAAGCCCAAAGAGAACTCAAGTACGTATTGGGAACATTGGCGCTTATGAAATCCCCGTAAAAAAAGATGCCGGCGGGGCCGAAAATGTACGCCTTGGCAAATGGATCGCACTCAAAGTAATTCCCCATCCCTGGAGGACCGGCCATGTAAACGGCGGAATCAGCAGCCGCTTGGAGAGTGAACTCAGTAGAACCGCCGTTGCCACCAGTCAAACTCTCGCCGGTTAAAGTTGCCGCATAAAAAGGAGGGCCGACCACTGATAATGACCCGGCAACAGTCCAATCATTCGAGACCGCAACCGGAGTCGAATTTCCGTTGGTCAAAACCTGGCCTGGGTGAGATTGACTCGCGGAAGCAACCGCGGCGGCGAGCTCGGCCTGACTCACCAAGGCCAAGGGACCGGATGGAAGCTGCGGCAACACCAAAAAACAACCGAACGCTGGCAGGGTACTGGGGTAAAGGTTCGTCCAGCCCGCCGGCGTCATCACGCTGGTATCGGTCATCGGGATGCTAACTGTTCCGCCGTTGTAAGTCCCGAAACAGGCCGGCGGCCCATACAAATCCTGCATGTTCAAGACCTCGTACGGCGAGCCGTTCGTCAGGATGCCGCTCAGATTGACGGCGACCGAGTTGCCGGCCCCCAAGTTGCGGATGACGATTTCGCCCCGGCTTGGGTCGTATTTGTTCGTGTAAACGGCCACAATATTGGTCGTGGGAACACTCGCGGCAAAAGTGCTGTTCGTGTCGTAACCAAGCGCCGTCCATCCGTTTGTCCCCAGGTAAGGGTAGAGGGTGAGCGGCCACGACGCGCAGGCAATCTGGTTTGTGTAAAGGTAACTCTGGCCAAAATACGCGTTGCTGTCGATGACGTAATTCCGGTGGGTGATGTTGATGCCCACCGTTGCGTTGCTCCAGATAAGGCCCAAAACGTTGGCTCCGCTGTTGACAGGGTTCATCACCGTGTTACCCAGGAACACAAGGTTGGTGAAGCCCCAAAACAGAGGGTTGTAATCTTCAAGGTAACTGCCGACGACCGCCAGGCTGCTGTTGACGGTTTGAAACCCGAAGTCCCCGCCGTTTTCGATGCCGAACTTCGGCCAAAACCAGCAGTTTGTGAAGTTGATCCCGGCTGCCGGCGCAGCACCCCCCACTACGAGGTCTTCCGCGATGACATTTTGAAGCAGGTTCACGTTCTGGATTTGGCCGCTGGCCGTATAAATCTGAAATCCAACTTCAAAAGCCCCCCAATCCACGTTGTTCTGAACCGTCATCGGCGTCGCCGACGCATTTTGCAGGTAGAAGCTATGGCCGTGGGGCCTGGCAGTGCCGCCGTATCCGGTGTTGAAGACGATGTTGCCATAGACCTCAGCCCCGATCGCGCTGCTCCATACCGAGATGCCGTTGGCGTTGTCGTGAGAAACGCAGTTGATGACCTTCGTTTGAGGCCCGTAGGCCACGATGCCGGCAGGCCCAAAGCCGTACGTCTGATCCGTGGCCGAGAACCGGTTGGTCCACGCCCCATCGGCCGTCAAACCCCAAAACCAGATATTTGTTGCCGTGGGGTAAGTGTAAAGACTGCCGTCGCCTATCATGTTTGTCGCCGTCAACTCCACGTATTGGCCATTCCAGTTGCGGAAGATGATAGGATTGTTTGCATTGCCGCTGACAAAGCACCCAAACTCAGCCTGAATGTAATGTCCTCCATGAATCCAAACGGTATCCCCCGGCTGAACTGGCGAACTCGTATTGTAGCCCAAGGCCGTCAGAAGGTCGATGGGCGCGTTGGTCGTGCCGTCGCCAGCAGGACTTCCGGAAACCGTGACATGCCATTTCAGAGAATTGGTCGTCAGAGCGGACACCGCGCTTGATGAAGTCAGGAATTGATTGGTGACACCATCCACGATTACAGCTTGCGTGCTTACGCCCGAAAGGCTGGCGGCGCTGCCCAACAGGTTGGTCGGAATGGTTGACCAGCTTGCAAGGTCGCCCGGCAGGCTGGAGGCCGCGACCGTGCCCGGCGATGCGACCGTAACCAGGGCCTGGTGGGTCGCGTTCGTCTTTTCGATCTGCATCATCAAGTTCCCGTTGTGGTCGTAAATCAGTACTACGTCATTCGTATCGCTCCTAATGGCGGCATAGCCGTCCAAATTGTTGAAGCTGCTGTTCCCCAGGTCGTTCAGGCCAATGGAGCCGAAGATTTCGTCGCCAGGCGGCGGGTAGAGCCGAAAGCCGTGGCCGCGGCCCTGGAGGAATGCCCCATTTTCAGTGGCTGCGAAATTTGCCGCCTGGGCGGTTTCCATGTTGGTCAAAGAGTGCCCTGCGGCGTCGATGTCGGACCTCAGCGGCGTCAGGTT